>Ga0307379_10006147_pt1 | contig 16571 bp, 15 predicted proteins | sample UN2MG_FD_202237 | JGI IMG/M metagenome (GOLD analysis project Ga0307379, IMG submission 202237) | Soil microbial communities from Risofladan, Vaasa, Finland - UN-2 | ecosystem: Environmental > Terrestrial > Soil > Coastal area > Acid sulfate soil | place: Finland: Risofladan, Vaasa | collected... | reverse complement strand
TTATTTTTACGGGAATTCCCAAATCTTTTCACCGTCCTACATTTTTCAAAAGGTTATTCCAGTTTGGCGAGATTCGTATACAATCGACCCTTTTTGCTTCAGTAATAGTATCCACTATATTTTTAACCGTACTAATATATATTGTTTACAGAACAAAGATTGGTCTGGCTATGAGGTCAATATCTACAGATACCGAGACGTCCAGATTAATGGCGGTTGATGTTGATAAAACCATATCTATAACCTTATTTTTTTAATCTTGATTTTTATCTTGTTATTTAAGCCGGATGGTATTTGCAGTTTGTATTATTTTATGGTAATTAGCCAGGAAGTTTTTCGTTGATGTTGGCTGTTTTTGTCAAGAGCGGTAATATTTACAATATAAGACTTTTTAATTAGAGGTTTTAAAGAATCAGGGGTAAAAGAAATTTCTCGATTTTCTGGATTAAAATCGAATTTTACTTTTGCCCCTCCTAATTTCATAGAGAGAGTTTTTGAATCATAATTATCACCCTCTAAAATTGTCCCTATCTTAACAAGTTGATTGCTTTCTATTACGCCGTCATAAGGGAAGATTTGGGAAATATTAAAAAGTCGTTGATTTAATATTTGGATAAAAGAATTAAGTGGACTTTGGCCAAAAATTATTTGTCGATTCAGGGAAAAAGGGTCGGCATTGAGATTATTATTCATACTATTCGCATTTAGAATTCCTTCATAATCTGCTTGAATAATTAAATTTTTTATTATAGGACTGTAAACTCCATAAGGATAGGCGAAGAATTTTACTTTACTTCCTATTTTGCTTTCTAAAATTTCTTTGGATAAAAAGATTTCTTTTTTCATTCGAGAAATATAACTGTCATAACTTTCGTTTTCCTTATACCGAAGAAGATTACAATGGCTTAAGGTGTGGGAACCAATTTCAATGTTATTTTTTGTCATTTCTCTAATCTCTTCCCAGGTAAGGCTGTAACTATTTCTTTCGATGAAGTCGGTGTATAAAAAGAGAGTTACTGGGAAGTTGTATTTTTTCAAGATGGGATAGGCTAAAGTGTAAGTAGATTTAAAACCATCATCAATGGTAATTACGATTGGTTTTGGTGGAAGTTGGCCATCTCTTAGTCCTTTAAGTAGTTCTGAAAGAGAGATTACGGAATAATTATGAGCAGCTAAATAATCCATCTGTTTTTCAAATTCTACAATATTAATTTGATAACTGCTGCCCTCATCTTTAGTGAAATTGTGATAAGCCAAGATAGGGATGGGAATTTCTTCAGCATAGACTATATTGTTGTTGATTTGATAAACATTATGATAGGACATAGGTATGAATAAGAATAATGATAATATAAAGATTACCAACAAACTCTTATTTTTATTTATAAGAAAATGTGATATTTTTTGATTTGGCCACATAATAACCCTTTATAAATTTTTATTATTCAGTTAATGGTTAAGTTATTAATATTTTTAATTAATTATAACATACTATAATTATTTGTTAATAAAAATTTAGGAAGGTAAGCCAAAGTTAGACCACATTGTGTAGGTGATAGTAATTTGGAAATTAGATTATTGAAGAGATCGATTTTAAAATTTATGCATTACCCATTCAACTTTCCCAACAATATTAAAGTTATCGGTTTTTTTTACTAAAATGGGGGAATGATCTAAATCAGTACTTTGTAATATAATATATTTATTTTGCTTTACTACTTCTTTTATGGTAATTTCGTTATTCAATGAAATTAAGGCAATAGTTCCATTACTTACATCGTTTTGTCTTCTTATAATTACAATATCGCCTTCTTCAATTCTTTTACCTATCATACTTTTATCTTTTACTCGGATAGCAAAAAGATCTTTCATGGGAAGAGTTTCCAGCCCAGGAGGAATTGGAATATATCCTTCTATATTCTCTGAGATAGAAGAAGGTTTTCCTGTTGAGATAATATTGTAGATAGGAATTTGTTTGAAATCATCTTTGGCTTTTATAGGAGGAAGATAACCCATAAGGTATAAAAGATCCTCTGGTTTAACCTGATAAGCTTTAGCCAGTTTATTTAATATTCCGGCAGAAGGTTTTCTCTTATTCCTTTCAATTAAGGAAATGTATGAGTTAGATATGCCAGTTTTGAGCTCTACTTGCTTAGTGGTAAGATTGTTTTTTAACCTTAATTCTTTTAAATATGATCCTATTTCCATTAACGTTACCTCAATATCTTTTTGCTTGCAATTGTTATTATATAATATTTTTCTGATATAATTGTAAAAAAAGGCAAAAATTATTTTAAAAAACGTTGACAAATGTAATATTTAATGATAGAATTCTTACTAATGTTAGAAATAACTCATAAAGCCTATGGATTATAAAATAAAAGTTGGAATTAAAAAAAATAATTTGATGAATATTCTTGCTAGAAAAAATTGGAATTTCACAGAACTTGCACGGAGAATAGGCTATTCTTCCAGTATGATTACTTTATATCTGAATGGAGAAAGAATCCCTACAGCTAAAGTAAGAAGAAGAATGTTAGATGCACTGGGATGTGAATGGGATGATATTTTTTATATCATTGAATCGGATAAATCTCAATGAGTTATTAAAGTATATAATAAATTTGATATTGATTTGAATGAAATAAAGGGGAAAAGATATTCTTTTGATATAATTAATTTTAGCAAATATATCTAGGTATGGTATTTATTATTTCACTTTTGAGTATTTTCAGAGGTTGGAGGCTAATGTTAAACCAAAATAAAGAAAAAGCAGAAATGGAAAAGCTGAAAAGAGAGGTTGTTGTTTTAAATAAGGAGCAGCGGAGACTTGCTAAAAAGTTATCTGCCTTGAGGTTGATAATTTCAGAGATAAATAACGACCCCGATTTAGACAAGATTTTAAATTTAGTTATAAAGAAAGCTGTTCAGATAGTAGAAGCCGAGCGAGGTTCCTTGATGCTCTTTGATCATAAAACGGAAGAACTGTATATTAAAAGTTCTATAGGTTTAAATAAGAAAACCGTTTCTACTGTCCGAATAGCACCAGGAGAGGGGATTGCCGGCTGGGTCTTTAAAGAGGAAAAACCTTTGTTAGTAAAAGAAGGGGCTAAGGATCCAAGATTTAAAAGCTTTGAAGAGATAGAAGAAGAATTAAAATCAATAATAAGTGTTCCTCTTAAGATAAAAGACCAAGTTATTGGAGTAATTAATTTAGATAATAGAAGAAAGGGTGATTTTTTTAATAAAGATGATTTACAGCTTCTTTCTACCTTTGTAGATGAAGCAGTTATAGCCATAGAAAATGCTAGATTGCATCAAGAGATTAAAAATCAGCTAAAAGAGCATACCATTATCTATAAGATCAATAATCTTATAAATTCTACTCTTAATCCGGAGGCAGTTTTAACTAAAGTGGTAAAATCAATTCGGAAATATTTTAATTATCTTATCTGTGATGTCCTCTTATTAGATGAGCAGAAAGAGAACCTCTATATTGCTGCGACAGATGGATATTTAGCTAAGGACAGAAGAAATACTCGGATAAAATTAGGTGAAGGGGTCACTGGTAAGGTAGCAGCTACCGGTAAGCCTTTATTGGTTCCTGATGTTAGTAAATTTGAAGGGTATATTCAGGGGACAAAAGAAGTTCGTTCAGAAGTGGCTGTTCCACTTAAAGTGAAGGATGAATTAATCGGTGTTTTTAATGTAGAAAGTAAGAGGTTTAATACCTTTGATAAACGGGACATTAGATTGCTTTCTATTTTATCTACTCCTGTGGCTATAGCTATTCAGAATGCTTGGTTACATCAGCAAATGAAGAATTTAGCTATTACTGATGATTTAACTGGTCTTCATAATTTTAGATATCTCCGAGAGCGTTTAGTAGAAGAAGTAAAGAGAGCTCAACGATACGAACGTCCTTTGGCTTTAATTATGGCTGATATAGATTACTTTAAAAACTATAATGATGCCTTTGGCCATCTGGAAGGGAATAGGGTTTTAAAAAATTTAGCCAATATTCTAAGGGTTAATGTTCGGGAAGTAGACATAGCAGGGAGATATGGAGGCGAGGAATTTATCATTATTCTACCTGAAGCTGGCAAAGAAGAAGCGCAGGAAATAGCCGAGAGGATAAGACTCAAAGTCGAGAAATATAAATTTATAAATAAAAATAATCATTCTGATGAAAAGAAATTAACCTTAAGCTTAGGAGTAACCTCCTGTTTTCAGGAGATTATCTCTCCACAAGGTTTAATATATAAAGTTGATCAAGCTTTATATCAAGCTAAAAGAAAGGGCAGAAATAGAGTTGAAGTTATTTAATAAGTCCACCCAGGATAGGGGATATTTCTTTTAAATGTTTGACTACAAAGTCCGCTTCATCCTTATCGGCATCATCTCCAGAGAATTTGTTTATCCAGATGGTAGTCATCCCCATGTTTTTCCCGCCTACAATGTCTTTTTTATAAGAATCACCGATAATAATGGATTCTTTCCCCTGGCATCTTGCCTTATTAAGAGCAACTTGGAAAATTTTTGATTCAGGTTTATAGGATTGAACTTCTTCAGAAGTAGTGATAGAGTCAAATATTTCACTAATTCCAAAGACTTCAAATTGAAATTCTTGAAAGTCATTATCGATATCACTTATAATTCCCATATGAAGATCCGTGTTCTTTAATTCCCGAAGAATTAATAAAGTTTCAGGAAATAATTTTATATACTTTTTATGATTTTCAAAGAATGATTTTCTAAGCCATTGAAAATCCTCTTTCGAAGGTTGGATATTATATTCTGCAAGTACCCCCTTAAAAGCTTTTTTGGTAGATTCACGAAGAGGTGTAAAGGATTTTTCTTCCTGGTCGGTATCCAGCAAAGTCATTTCCTTGGTAAATAGATAAGAATTATATTTAATGACCATATTTTCCGGGGAGGCAGGAAGGTTGTATTTTTGAATAACCTCTTTCATCATATGTAAATGAGCAACATTGTCACTTTCAGCACACATTAATGTCCCTCCAAAATCAAAAAATATGGCTTTATATTTTTTTTGTTTCATCATTATTTAATTTTTCCATCTTCATCCTCCTTTTATCTGATATATTTTATCACCATTTTGGTCTATAAACTAATTTCAAAACAGTTTTTTGTTGAAAATAATATTTTTTATTCTTTTATTTTTATAAGTAAGAGAGAAGTTATCAAAGCAAATATCAATCCAGCCCAGAAGGGTGATGAGGGACCAAACTGGAACTTTAAATATCCTCCCAGAGAAGGCCCGATAGATCCGATTAAACCAGTACAGGTACCGATAAAACCAATTACCAGTCCCCTTGATTGTCGGTGAGTAATATCAGCTAGAAATGAACCATAAGCAATATAACAACTCTGGAAAAAAATGTATAATATAGTAAACAGAGCAATAGTCAGCCATAAAGCAGAACTTAAGCTCCACAAGATTATAAATATTCCCAGACCTGACGCACTGTACGATAATACCTTTTTACTACCCCATTTATCAATGATTTTTCCTCCCCAGAGACTGTATATAACTGCCGCAAACCCTCCTAATGCAAAAAGCAAATTGATTTTGGATTTATCCAAATTTATTACTTCCTTGGCATATAAAGAAATAAAAGGTCCATGTGTGGTAAGATTAAATAAAAGAAAAAGGGAAGAAAGAGCTAAGATGATATGCAACATCTTTTTATTAAATAAATTTTTAAAAGAATCAAATTTATTAATTTTTGTACGGTGGTGATGAGTCTCTTTTAACCAGAATATTCTAGCCAAAGCACAGAAAAAAGTAGTTAAAGAAGTAAGATAAAATAGATATTTTATTTCTATTCGAGGAATCAATATCATCCCTATAGCGGGGCCTATGGTAATTCCTAAAACAACGAATAGTTCAAATTCACTATAGGCTATACCCCTTTTTGTTTTGGGAACAGATTCGGCAATCATGGAATAGAAAGAGGGTAATTGAAGAGCACTCAGGCTATTAGCGATAGTAAGAAAAAGTATTAAAGTAATCCAATGAGAAGAATTACCAGCTAAAAAATATAGAAGAGGAAAGACAAAGCTTGGAATAATTATTAATAACTTGCGACCAAATTGGTCGGAAAGTATTCCTCCTAAGAATTGCATTAAAGTATAAGATAGGGCAAGCAAGGTATACGAAAAACCCACTTGAAAATCATTTGCCCCTAATTCTTGAAGATAAATAGGAAGAACAGGATACCAGCTAAAAAAAGCGATTAGAATAAATAGAACCGTTAAAGATAATACGGAAACATTTTGTTCGATAAATAATGATTGACGGATTTTAATCCAAAAATTCATTAAGAGGCTCCTTAATCCATAAGTTGAGTTTAATACTAAATTTTTTATCTAAACTATGGTAAAATATAAACAATTATATCATAATATAAAAGATAAGATAGTAAATGAAAAGAAAAAATATATTTTAAAATTTTTTTAGAGAAATAGCAGGGAAAAAGGTCTTGGCGAAGAATATTATAAAAAAAGGGAGGTAATATAAATGGAATTAAAGACAGTGAGAATGGAATTCCCTGAAGACGCCAATATTATTATTGGTCAAACTCATTTTATTAAAACTGCAGAAGACCTCTATGAGGTGATGGTGAATGCTGTACCGAATGCAAAATATGGTCTGGCTTTTAATGAGGCTTCAGGTCCATGTCTGGTAAGGGCAGAAGGAAATGATTCAGAACTGAAAGCCCTGGCTATAAAGAATGTAAAAAATATTGGAGCAGGACATGTTTTTGTTATTGTTTTAAAAGATGCTTTTCCTATCAATGTATTAAATGCTATAAAAAATTGCCCTGAAATCTGTTCTATATTCTGTGCTACCGCTAACCCGGTTGTGGTAATTATTGCCCAAACCGATTTGGGTAGAGGGGTATTGGGAGTTATTGATGGAAACTCACCCAAAGGTGTAGAGACAGACAAAGATGTTCAGGAGCGAAAAGAATTTCTGAGAATGATTGGATATAAGCTTTAAATAGAGTTATATAATATATAGTATATCGTGAGGAAAAAGAATTCAGGAGTCAGAATATAAATAGAGTATAGCGGGTAGGTTTAGTTAAATAGTTAGTTGGTTACCTGGTTAGCTAGTTGAGGAATTAGTATATTGAAGAATTAATATTAAACTAATTAACCAATAAACCAGTTAACTAGCTAACTAAATACTAGCGACTATTCACTATTCACTAACGACTAAAATGAAAGGAGTGAATTTAACTATGAATAAAAAACTTTATAGGTCGAGAAAAGATTATATGATTGCTGGTGTATGTGGAGGGATTGCTGAATATTTTGAAATTGATTCTACCTTAGTGAGGTTATTGGCTGTGTTAGTTGTGCTTTTAGGAGGAGCAGGAGTTGTCGCTTATATTATTGCCTGGATTGTAATCCCCAAGAATCCTGATCAGATTCCTGATGAAGCTTTTGAAGAGAGAGAAAATATAAAAGAAAAAGTCAAAAAGGGTGCAAAGGATGTAATTGAAGAGGTTAAAGAACATTTTAAATCAGAAGAACCTTCTCATAAATCAGAGAAAAATAGGAGGATTTTAGGAGGTATAATTGTAATAGCAATAGGTTTAATCTTTTTATTGAACGGTTTCTTCCCCTGGGTAGGTTGGAACAAACTGTGGCCGGTAATTTTAATCGCTGCAGGTATAATTATTATGATTCAGGCCTTTAAGAAAAAAGATTAAATAGTTATGTCATTAACTACAAAAATAAAAGAATTAGGAGAAGAAATTGGTTTAGATATCGTCAGGATTACTAATACAGAAAGCTTCCCGGAGGCAGAAAAGCACATTATAGAAAGTGTAGAAAAGGGTTATATTCCTGAAAATGATTACTATATCTCGAAAAATATTTCAGAAAGACCTAATAATCTAAATCTGAATAAAATTTGCAAAAGATGTAACCCGAAGAGTATTCTAAAAAATGCAAAATCTATAATTAGTGCTGCTCAGTGTTATTTGATAGAAGAAACAGAAGATATTCAGGATAAAAATCAACCCTTAGGAAAAATTGCAAAATATGATATCGGTAATTTTTATTATGATGTAAAATTGAAACTAAAAAAAATAGTTGACTTTATCAATCAAGAGACTGATTTTAAATATAAATCAAAAAATAAATCTTGTTATGTGTCTTTAGCAGAAAAGCCGATTGCCCGGCGGGCTGGAGTAGGATGGTATGGAAAAAACGGGATAATTATTACCGAAAGGTTTGGTTCCTGGGTAGTTTTGGGAGAAATTATAACTGAATTAGAATTAGACACAGATGAATCTCTTCAGCGAGATTGTGGCGATTGTACAATATGTATCGATTCATGCCCAACTAAGGCAATTGTTTCCCCTTATGTAATTGATCGAACTAAATGTCTTCAGTTTATTTCCGAAAGGTCGATGAATGTACCTTTGGTTTTTCGGGAAAAATGGGGGGATAGATTGTATGGCTGCACTACCTGCCAAGCGGTTTGCCCCCAGAACCGCGAAGTAATGCCTAAAAAATATAAACCGGAATATGGGTATATCGGTTTAAAAATTCCCTTAATACCATTATTGCAAATTACCGAAGAGGAATTTCAAAATTATTTTGCTTATAACCAGATTGCTATGAGACCAAGAGAAGCGATCAATAGAAATGCTGTTCTGGCTTTGGGTAGTATTGGTGACCCTCGGGCTGTTGTTCCCTTGATTAAAGTCTTACAGGAAGGCGACAATTCAATAGTGAAAGGACATACTGCCTGGGCTCTGGGTAAAATTGGAGGAGAAAAGGCGAAGTTTGCTTTAGAAAAAGTTTTAAAGAATGAAGAAGATAGAGAAGTAAGGGAAGAAATTATAAATGCTTTAGAAATGTTCTAATAATAATAAGCAAACGTAGGGGTTTGATTCATTAAACCCATCTCGGGTCTGATAAATCCGACCCCTACAAAAAATCTATAAAGATATACAGAATTTTTATTATATTTTCTCTTTGAAAAAGAGATTAAGGGTAAAGTGGAATAAAGTTGTAAATTATAAAAGATAAGAATTTTAATTTTAATACTATACGCTCTACGCTGCACGCTATACGCTATATAAGTTTTTCACTTTTTGCTTTAAGTTTTTAGTTTAATGAGATTTACAGTTTGAAAGAAAGGATTAAATTTTAAGATGATTCAGGTAGAAGGATTGACCAAGATATTCCATGATAAAAAAAGAGGTAAGATAGTAGCAGTTAATAATTTACAATTTAATTGCCAGAAAGGTCAGGTATTCGGACTTTTGGGTCCTAACGGAGCGGGCAAAACCACCACTTTACGCATTTTAGCCACTATGATACTCCCTACTAAAGGGGAAATAATAGTAAATGGGCTTGATGTAGTAAGACATGCCGCTAAAGTGAGGAGGCAGATAGGATTTTTATCCAGCGAAACAGGATTATATGACCGTTTTACCCCCCGAGAAACCATATTATTTTTCGGTCGGATTAACGAGATGGAAGATAAAATTATCGAAAAAAGAATGGCTGAGATTTTTCAAAACTTAGATATGGAAGATTTTCAGGATGTCAGAGTAAATAAACTTTCTACCGGGATGAAACAGAAACTCTCTATTGCCAGGAGTATTATTCATAACCCGCCTGTATTAATTTTGGATGAACCAACAGTAGGGCTAGATATAATTACAGCTCGAACAGTAATTGAATATGTTAAAAGTTTTAGAGATCAGGGAAAGTGTATTATCTATTCTACTCACATTATGCGGGAAGCTGAAAAATTGTGTGATAGGATTGCGATTATTCATCAAGGCAATCTCATTACTCAGGGGACGTTAGAAGAATTAAAAAAGAATTCTTCATTTGACGATTTAGAAGAAATATTTTTTGAATTAATAAATCAAGGAGAGAATCAAGAATGAGCTGGAAAAATATTAAACTTATCTTTATTAAAGAATTAGTGGGAACCATACGAGATAAAAGAACTATCATTGCCATGATAATAATTCCTTTAATCTTTTATCCTCTCTTGTTTACAGGAATTGGCTATTTTAATAAGGTGGGAAGCATGAAATCAGAAGAAGCTGCCTCAAAGATTATAATATACGGTGCAGAATTTGCTCCTAAATTAGTGAAACATTTCCAGGATTATGAAAAGATTGAAATTCTTATTATAGAAGATGACTCTCCCTCTAAATTGCAAAATGGTGATATTCAGGCAGTTTTGGTAATCCCCTCGGATTATAAAGATAAAATTGAACAGGAAGAACCTAATAAACTTATCTTAAAATATGATACCACAGAGGCTAAATCAAGGATAGCTCAGAAAAGAGTTAATCAAATAATCGAAGAATATAAGAAAGAAATAATTTTGCAGAGACTTTCCCGCCTGGATTTAAAAGAAGAATTTCTTACTCCGTTAATTCTACAAGAAGAAAATATAGCTACTGCAGAAAAAATGACCGGTTCATTTTTGGCAGTTTTGCTCCCTTATTTAATTATAATCCTCATCTTTACAGGGGCGATGCATACCGCGGTAGATATAACTGCCGGAGAGAAAGAAAGAGGGACTATTGCTACTCTATTAGTAAGTCAGATAAGCCGATTAGAGATAGTATTAGGCAAATGCTTTGCGGTGATGTTAATTTCTTTTACCAGTATGGTTTTGGGACTGTTCGGACTTACTCTTGCTTTTTTATCGGGTACTTCTATTGCCGGGGGCATTGAGGGAGTGCAATTTGGGATATCTATTAATACTATCTTTTTACTCTTTTTAGTTTTATTCCCTTTAGTTGGTTTAGCCAGTGCAGTGCTGGTGATGGTAGGCATATACGCCCGTAATATTAGAGAGGCCTCGAGTTATATCACCCCTATCTATATGCTGACTATCTTCTTGGGAATAATTTCTATAAGTCAGGGAATGGAATTGACCGGCAAAATGTTTTTAGTTCCGGTTTTAAACAGTAGTTTTGTTTTTAAAGAGCTATTGATGGGCAAGATTTACTGGGATCACATTATAACTACTTTCGGTGCTAATATAATTATTGCCGGAATAGCTCTATTCGGAGCTACTCGTCTCTTTAGCAAAGAAGAAGTCCTCTTTCGAAGTTAAGAATCAGGAGAAACATTTTACTATAACTTATGATATTGATATAATAAAAATATAAAAAAAGAGAAATAATTATAATATTTTTAAATTAAAATATTATAAAGCTGAAGATATCTATAGAATAAACAATTTGGAAAAATTACAGGATTAAATAAAGAGGGTGTTTTGTAATGAGAAAATCCCTTGTTTTTATATTGCTAATATTTATATTTTTTTTATTAATAGTCATATATGAACATGATAAAATTGATGAAATAGATGATTATATAGAAAAAAGACAGAGCATGGTATTAAATCAATTGCGAAGCAGAGATATAGTCGATTCTGAAGTCTTACAGGCTATGCTCACTGTCCCCCGCCATCAATTTGTCGATGAACGTATTCAGGAATCAGCTTATAATGATTACCCCCTTGCTATCGGTGAAGGTCAAACTATTTCCCAGCCTTATATCGTAGCCTTAATGACCCAGTTATTAGAGTTAAAAGGAGGGGAAAGGGTTTTAGAGATAGGAACTGGCTCTGGGTATCAGGCAGCAGTTTTAGCTGAGATTGTAGAAGAAGTTTATACAGTAGAGATATATGAAAGTCTCTCTAAAAAATCGGAAAAATTAATAAAGGATTTAGGTTATAGAAACATCCATTTTAAAATTGGTGATGGATATTATGGATGGGAAGAATATGCCCCTTATGATGCTATTATAGTAACCTGTGCCCCCGATTACGTCCCTCCGCACCTTCTTCAGCAGATAAGAGATGATGGAGGGCGAATAGTAATACCCGTGGGTGGAATATGGATGGTACAAACTTTAATGAAAATAGAAAAGATAAGAGGGGAAGTTAAATCTACAGGAATTATCGGGGTAAGATTTGTTCCCATGATTGGACATAGCAGATAGGGAGATAGAGAACAGGGGACGGTTCTCTGTTCCCAAGAGAACCGTCCCCTGTTCTCTATCTCCTGTATGGTATAGAGAATTTGTCTGTCCCCCAGAACTTATAGCTGATTTAAGAGAAAAAATTCCTCCTTTTATGCTCCATCAAGTAGATACCGGTGCTTTGCTTCATCAATCTGCTTTAACTATGGGAGAAGGTTTTTCGGTAAATATTCAGAAAATTATTCCTTTTCAAAATTCCCTATTAATTGGAGCTATTGATGGTAAAGTCTATCGTTTAAGTACATCCAGTCTTGATTATTTTGAAGTTCGAGGCTATATTCCATCTGTATTTTATGGACCTTCCCGACTAAAGGTTAAAGTCCAAGCTTTTAATGAACAAGGAGCAAAGATACCTTTGGAAGATAAAATTGCTGTAACCGGAGATTATATTGACCAAAATCATCCAAGATATTATTATGTTCAAGAAGAAATTTCTCTTCCTATAGACCTTCCTGATTCAAAAATGTATTCAGTAGATTATCCTAATCCGCCTTTTATAGTAACTAATAATTTTAATTTTATTGATATACAGACTTTATCTCCTCGAATTTCAGTTCCTTTGGTTATTGAAAATATCCAGTCCCGTCCCATAATAAAAAAAGATAAAGCTCAGGCAGGAAAAGAAACTGAGCTATCTATGAACGATGAAGCACAATTAAAATATAGACCCAAAAATAGTAATAACGATGTTAGATTTTGGTATAGTGATTATGGCAAAGATGACATTTCCCAAGTAGTACATGGACATTCATGTCATATAATAGTAGGAATCAGAGATGCTCTGGATATACCCAAAGATTATGATTTTATAGATTTACAGATTAATTTACCGGAAGGGGTTGATACTGGCAACTTAACTGTAAAAATAAATAACGAGCCATACAATTATTGGTCTTTAACTAATCGTACTTTAATAATTAATTGTTTAAATGCATTTTCAGAACAGAATGCTAATAACTTAAATGTAATTATATTAAAATCATCAGAGTGAATTTTTTAAAAATAAAAATATAGTAATTTTTTTGGTATATTAATTAGGCGGATTTTTAAATATCTAGATGATCTATTAATTAAATAAAATTGAAGATAGATGAAGGATGAAGATGGAGAGATAAAATAGAAGGGAGTTATTTATGATGAAACATAAGAAGCCTAATAAATATTTTAAAATTTTTATTTTATGGGCTACTTTTCTAATTATATTTACTAGCGGAGTAAAAATATTTGCTACGGAAATATACTCTATAGAAGATAAAAATCTAATACCAAAAAACACGATAGTTTTAGATGAACAATCATCTCAAGAATTAGTTTATATTTCTCCTGACCAAAGCATTCTTCTATTTAGAAGCTCTACTCCTCAATTAGAACAATTACGAGTAGGCGATGTTTTATGGTTAAACGCAGCTGTGAATGACAACTATGGTTTTTTACGGCAGATCAAATATGTAAGCAAAGAAGAGCCCAATAATGAAGGTTTTATTATTCAGACTATATCCTGGATAGCGAATCACCCTCCCTTAATCTCAGGTCTTATTGCTCGACCTTCTACCCTCGAGATTGGCCAAAAAAAGTTATTTAACCTGCTATGCCGCAGATGAGGATAAGGATGAACTTTTTTACAGTTGGATTAGTACTGGGGGAACTCTTTTGGGAAATGGTGCTAATATTACCTGGATAGCACCTAACTTGTCGGGTAATTATAGTATCGAATGTGAAGTAACCGATCGTAGAGGAACAAAAGATCGTAAATCAGTTCAACTTTGGGTATTAGAAAATTTTCCCTTATTAACTGAACAAGAAAAAGAATTAATTCGAAAATACGGTTGGGGTAATAATCGAGTAATCTGTTGGCCTGATGGCTATGTAGAAGTCTATGATGCCACTAACTATAATAGAATGCAGGAAGTCTTAGACCAGTGGAATGAAGTAATCGGAGGCAAGGTTATTTTTTATCTAAGTAACAATCTTCAAAGTCCAGTAAAAGTGACTTACAATCCAGAATTAAGTCAGGAAAATCTCTGTTATCATCTAGATACTCATTGGAGGAGTTATCAGTTATATGCCGCCGAAATAAAGATAAACCCGGATTCTTCCTTCTGCGGATATCCTAGAAACAGCTATGCTTTATACCTTCATTCATTCAGTGGAGTAGCTGGGTTTGACGTTTGGAAAGGGGAAACTGTTGTTCAGAAAGATTGGCAAGACTTTAATCTTATCTCGGAGATTATGCAGACTATGATAAAAGCTCTTTATAAGCTACCATCTGGGCTTGACTTAAATAGAGATATATAATTTACAAAAAATTCTGTATGAATATCTAATTAAAAAGAATAAAAAATTATTTAAAAAAGTCAGGTTAAAAAACGATAAAATAAATGAGAGGAGTGACCTATTATGAAAACAGGAAAAGTTTTTATGCTGGTGATTTTCTTTTCTATCTTAATTATTATGAATTTATTCGTGTTTGCAAGTGTGGAAAATCAATTACTAGATACCGATAAATTAGAAGAAACCGTTCTAATTAAAGCGGGTACTTATACTGGTAGTCTTGGTGAAAAAGAAGAAGGAGGGCAAAGAGATAATGAAGACTATTACAGTACAGAGGTAGAAGAAGGGCAGCTGATTACCCTCCAGCTTACTGCTCAAACCAATGTCAGTTATGGAATTTCATTACTAACTCCAACTACTCACTATAGCCGAGGTTCAGTTACCACACAAGGAGGTACTATTTATCAAGGACGATCAATTACCCGAGTTAAAACCTTGGATTATGTGGCTGATTCTACTGGTACCTGGTATATTAAGATATCTCGTTCTTCAGGAGAAGGAGAGTATCAGTTAGCGGTGAATACTTCTATCGACAATGATGGAGAACCGGGTAATAACCCTCCGGTAATTTTCTCATTTGATGCCAGTCAAAATCCTGTAGAAGTAAATCAAACTGTAACCATTACCTGTAGTGCCAGTGATCAGGACATAGAAGAGACTTTTACTTTTAGATGGTCAGTAAATGGAGAGATTATTGAGGAAGAGAGTTCATCTTTGAGTTGGAGAGCCCCCGGTACTGCTGGCACTTATAGCATTACCTGTACAGTGAGTGATGGTAGAGGTGGAGACGATAGCGAATTAGTAAGTATTACAGTTACTGAACTAAGTAATGGTGATAATGATAATATAGAAGAAGTTAATTATCGAATTGAAATAACTACCGGAACCCGAATTGCTGCAGGAACTGATGCAAATGTATATATCACTCTGTTTGATAAAGATGGCTATGATAGTGGTGAGATTTTATTGGATAATCCAGGAGTCAATGATTTTGAGAGAGGAGATACTAATACTTTCTTGGTCACTGCATTAAATATGGAAGACCTCGATTATATTATTATAAGACATGATAATTCTGGCAACTACCCCGGTTGGTATGTCGATGAAATTCAGGTATCTAATGAGGAAATTAATAAAGAATGGAATTTCCCCCTCTATCAATGGTTAGCTACCGATGAGCCGCCAAATTATCAGACCCAGGGAAGATTCTATCCTGAATATAGTTTCTCAAGTTATGATTCTCATTTTTTCTCTTCTGGTGGTACTGGAGAATTTACCGTAACTCCCTCTAGTTCTGATTGCCAATGGACAGCAGAGACTGATGTATCTTGGATAAAAATTAATTCAGGAGGTACTGGACCGGGAAATAAAACCTTAAGTTTTTCTGTTCAGAATAATACGAGCGAAGAAGAACGTATTGGTCATATTACTATTGAAAATCAGGATTACATTACACCATTGCTCAGGAACCTGGACTAGAATTAAGCTTATCTGATGAAGGTAGGGCACTTATTAGTAACCTTCCAATTTTTGTGAGTGAAACTGAAAAAGGTTTTGAAATTGATTTAGATGGTGATGGAATACTGCAAGAATGGGAAGATAAAGCAATGGAGTACATTAATCCTAAATTTGAGCTTGATGAAGGTGAAGAGTGGTTTAATCATCCTGAGCACCATGTGGTGAATTTTGTTCGAGTATTTCCTTATACCAAGGCAGGTTATCGATATATCTTATTCACCTATGGTGTGACTTGGAGTAAAGATTATGGAAGGGCAAGTTTTTATGAACATAATGGAGATGTGGAGAGAGTTACTATGGCTTGGGAAGTAATTACTGCAGATGGGAAAGTCTTAGAATTAAGATCTGTCTTTACCTCTGCTCACGGTGGTGAAAATGACCACTCAGCAGCCTGGGATGCCTGGAATCGAGATTGTTTCACCCGAGGAATTGTAGCTTGCCCTTTGATGAAGAAATGTGTGGTCAATTAACTTTTGAAGAAAACATCTTGAAATTACAAGTCTCAGAAGATAAACATGCTATCTATCCTACAGTTTCTTGTTGTGAAGATGTAACACTGGTTTACGTAGGAGGTGGATTTGTGATGGAAGATTGCGGGGGTGGAAGAGGAAATCCCTGGAGGTTTGATTGTTATAATGCTGGTGAACCTGATC
>Ga0307379_10006146_pt1 | contig 16572 bp, 21 predicted proteins | sample UN2MG_FD_202237 | JGI IMG/M metagenome (GOLD analysis project Ga0307379, IMG submission 202237) | Soil microbial communities from Risofladan, Vaasa, Finland - UN-2 | ecosystem: Environmental > Terrestrial > Soil > Coastal area > Acid sulfate soil | place: Finland: Risofladan, Vaasa | collected... | reverse complement strand
TCCCCAGTACAAGGGATTCTTCAGAATACGTAAACAGATCAGTGTTGATAAACATGCAACAGGACAAAGAGAACTAACACCAGAAGATTATAAATATATTTAATATGCTACTTAAAGATCTTGAGATAGAAGTAAAAGATCATGGGGTATTTATTTCGGCCAATGTAATTATTAAACGGAATGAGAAGTTTTACTCTGTATACAATAATTATTTTTCTGAAACCTTTAAACAAGGTGAAGATTATGATAAACCAACTATACAGTTCATAAATGAATCTATCCAAGATTATCTATTACGTTGTAAAAAAATAGATATTGATTGGAGGGTTGAAAGAGCTGAATCTGCTGAACGTAGAAAAGATACAGGCGCAATGATTATGGAACATGAAATACAACTATAATGGCAATACATGATCCCGATAGACCAAAGAAAAGTGAGATGGTAGCCAGATGGGTGCTGCTGATTATGATATTTTTTATAGCATTCTCACTATGTAGTAGGTTAGGTGACTCAGGAGTGGAGAGAGATCCTTTCCGTGGAATAGATAATCCGTTTTAATTATAAATCTTAATTATTAAATTATGAAACAAGAAAATGTAAACATCTTACAAAGTAAATTTGGATTGAAAATCATCTCAATTAAGTATTATGACAAGACGATTAAGCAGAACCGTTCTGCAGAAGAAGAAGAGTTTCCACATCCAGACTTGATTAATGCACGAGATGCCCTTGTTCCTGATCTGGCAAAAGCATTCTACCTTGAAGGAGAAGAAAGAGATTACTTCACTCTTACCGGCTTCCAGTTGGATGAGAAGGATGGGGTTGTTACATTGGATATTCATGGTAAGATGAATAATCCTGAAGGATATTCAACTAATGTCAAATCCGGGAAGATACCTATGAATGAAGATTACCTGAAGCTTAAGGGAAAACTTGAAGTGCTGCAGGGAGAACTATTCCAGTTTATCTTCAGTGGGAAGACAGCACAGGGAAAGATTCCAGGATTTGAGGATATAGAAACAGAAAGCGTTTCCGAAGAAAAAAGTATCAGTAATTTTGAGGGTGAACCACCAGTACAGGAACCATCCGTCAACTAGATTATCAGGGAGCCTCCGGGCTCCCATCTTTCTTATGATCATATCAACAGATCACAGGATTGTCTTTATGGCAATACCAAAGACAGGAACAAGAAGTATCTATGCATGCATGAAAGAGTACTTCGGGGGTATAGTGACCTCTGACCATGCCAGAAGCGTTCCACTTGGATATAAGCACTTCTACCTGTTTACAGTAGTGCGTAATCCATACCATAGGGCAGTATCTATATGGTGGAGCACCTGTAAGCGGAATAATGACAAGAGACACTTTATAAGCAAGTACCTTAAAGAAGATAATACATTCCTAAACTTCTGCAGAAGGATTGGAGATATTGATCAGGGAGAGAATCTTGTAGTGACACACCGGCAAGCAGAATGGTTAAGATCGAATTACTTTGATAAGATACTTAGATTTGAAAATCTTAATAAGGAGTGGCTTGACATGCCATTTAATACCAAACAGATCCCTCTTGATAATATTAATTCAACAACGGCAGTTCGGAAAGGAAGCCTTGGGCCAGGGAATCCGGTAGCCCGTGGTCCATATGATCAATACCTTTGTAATGAAAGCATAGACCTTATTAATAAATACTACAGTCAGGACTTTATCCTGGCCGGGTATAAAAAAATAGAAACATGAAAGTAGGAGTATTTCATCCCTTCCTTGGGATCCCACTTATTGATGATCTTATGGAATCAGTGATAAGAGGATTTGAAAACTATGAACCAGATAGCTTTATCATCCGGAATAATCAATACCATGAATGCGATGTTGCTATACGCTTTGGTATGCATTCTTTAAAGTTCCCACATACAACAACCTACAGGGATATTATTGATCGTGCTCATACAGGTCGTACAGGAGTCATTGAACTTGGATGGATCGGTGATCGTGAGAAGTACTTTCAGTTTGGCTTTGGAGGGGTATCCGGAAGAGCAAAGTTCTACGTACAGCCTGAGCTCAGTATACGGAAAATATCAGAACCAGATTATTATCTTGCGGAGCAAAGAGAGAATACCAGTGATGACTATATATTATTGTGTGGTCAAGTGCCATGGGACACATCTGTTCAGCATATCGATTATGAAGCATGGGTTCATCGTACAGCATATGATTTACGACAGATAACCAGTTTGCCAATTGTTTTCCGTCCTCACCCAAAACATCCGAGAGCAGTTCATACAAATGCGCTTGTCTCTTTATTGGGTGTCAGGATCTCTGATCCGGCTAAGAGAACGCTTTATGAAGATCTCGATCAAGCACGATGCGTAGTAGTGTACAACTCTAATGCAGCTGTAGAAGCACTTATGCATGGAACACCGGCTATTACAATGGACCACGGCTCTATGGTATACTCTATTACACATCACGACCTAAGAATGGTTGATGATCCCTTGTTTCCGGATCGTGAAGTACTTGAAGACAAGTTGGACTTTATTATCAGCTGTCAGTGGACCGCTGAGGACTGGGCTCTGAATACACCATGGAAGTCAACTAAAGAACAACTCAATGGATAAATGGGATAAGTCATATCAAATATGTAAGACAGGATGGAAACAGGGCATGCCTGAGACTGCTTGTGGTGGTGGTGCCCGTAAGGAGAAAGCAACTTATCTTATTCAGTGGCTCAGTGACTTTATAAAGGCAAATGATATTCAATCAATAGCTGATATAGGATGTGGGGATTTTAACTGGATGTCAGAGGTTGCCTTTGGAGATGCTCAATATATTGGCTACGATTGGGTATTTAAGCGAGACATGAATTCTCTCATGATGGCTGATCCGAGGCTTTCCTTTATTGAATGTAATGCAGCTCTATGGCCATTGTTTCCCGCAGACCTTATGATATGTCGAAGTGTTATGATTCACCTGAATAGCGAAGAGGCTAAATTATTGCTCGATAACATGCTCCGATCAAAACCGAAGTACCTACTTATTACATCCTATGATATTCCATCCAATTATGGCAGGAATGTAGTTAACTATGCCCCACTGAATATTGAACTGCCACCATTTGGTATTAAAGATCCTATTCAGCGTGTATATTCCGATCCGGAGAACAAAACAAATAAATACCTTAACCTATACCATTTAAATGTTTAGATCAGACAAATATAAATTCTATTTCGTGCATATTCAGAAGACGGGTGGTACATCTATTAAAAAAGCATTACTCCCATTTGCAAATCCTAAGCAACTATACTTCGATGGGGAGAAGGTAACAGATGGTCCAGGATTTCGTCCACATCAACCAATGACATATCCACTGGCAAGAGAGTATTCCAATTACTTTAAATTTGCTATTGTACGCAATCCTTGGGAGCGTCATGCATCGATCTGGAAGTTCCTTAAAGGACGAAGAAGTACAGACATCGGAGACATCGATTTTGACACCTATATATATAAGGTGTATAATAACGAACTTGGGATCTATTCAAAAAGCCAATTAAGCTACGTTTGTGACAACGGATTCTGGATGGTAGATTACATCGGAAGGTTCGAATCTCTTGACCTTTCATTTGATTATATATGTGATAAGATTTGTATTGACCGGCCACCACTCCCACATTATAAGAATCAGGGTAACTACGATTGGAGATTGATGTATAATCCAGAAACCCATGAAATGATAAAGGAACATTGTAAAGCAGATATTGAAGAATTTAATTATTCATTTGAATGAGCACACATAAGATGTTTGTGATTCCAATATATTTATTGGATTTAGAAGAAGAAGATGAACGTGATCACATGAAGGACCTTGGTGTTGAGAGCGAGGATCCATTGACTATAAAGCAAACTGCTTTTCATACGATCTTTATAGATTCTTATTGGATCGATCCGGACAAGAATCGTCATACAGGAACAAAGGATATAGTGTTCTATGTGAACGGGATTTCATTCCGTACACCATTCTCTCAGAAGATAATTAATGAAGTTATACATCCAGCTATGATGATAAGAGCAGGATCGTTGGAAGAGGAACAATTTATAACAGGACCGAACTAATGAACAGAAAACAATTACTCATTCGGATCGAAAAGATCTGGGAAAAACATGCCACTGGTAAAAGGAACATGATTGCTACCTTTCTCCCGCATGCTAATCAAGCAGCGATGTTTAAGGAGCTCGCTGATCTCTTTGATGAGATAACTCCCTACTCAGATCCCGTTACGATAGATAGTGTACGAAAAGCAGTTAACGATGTGATACAAGATGAAAAGATATCCTAGGATATTTATAATATTTCTTTATGAACTATTGGTATATAAAAGATGATTTCGTTCGTGCGAGAACAAATCAATCAACTTGGTATGACGGATTCTCTCCTGATGCCATGGGAGATGGTGCCCTACATACAGTATCCGTTGGACTTGTAAAGAATATGGATAACCTTATCACAAGGACCATATGGTTACTCAGGGAGCGCAAACGCTGGCCGGATAGCGCCATGCAGGGTAATGAGCATCATATAGCAAAGAACCGGTTAGATAAGCTCCTACACCCAAAGAAATACAGGTGGCAACACCGTATGTCACGGGACCCATTTACAGCATTAATATTTGTTATGGAAGTAAAGGGTTGTGTCTGGAGTTCCAGAATCAAGGATATAAAGATCCCATGGAGAATACAACGTCCTGATTTCTATTACTGGGTGAGGTTCATGGCAACCAAGGAACCTAAGTATAAGAAGAGATATGAGTTCTGGACAAACATCTCCCTGACTCTATTCGGACGATGGTATCCAATGTATGCTCTTCGCTTGCAGACATGGAAAGCATATTCTGCTAAGAGTGAAAAGATTAAGAAGAAACTACATAAACTTATTCCGGATTGGAATATGTATTGCTGTATCCTTATTGATAAGCCATGCATCTACAAACCTGGGTTCATTGAAAAAGCTCAGAAATATATAGCTAAAACTAAGTGCCAGTGGAGTTATAAGGAATGGATAACACCAACAATGTTTTACTCTACTGGAAAATATTTTGATCTTGGATATTGGGATGATGATATAGAATTTACGAAAGGTAATGTCTTACGTGAAGAGGACGAGATTAAACTTGATAAGGATGAACTTGACTGGGCATTAAAAACTGTAATGAATGTTGGGGGGTAAAGGAGTAATCCTTAAATATATCGATAGGCCGGAAGCCAAGACATACCTTAATATAGGTAGTGGATCTGATAAGACAGCACGGTTCCTTATAGACCGGGATAAGAAAGTCACTGATATAGATATAAAACGCACCCATTCCTTCAAGCATGAGAACTATTCTTTTATAGAGTGGAACTTGGAACTTGGTATTCCTGTTGGTGGATTTGATGTTATTATTGCAAACCACGTTCTAGAGCACATCCGGAATACTGGCATTTTTCTATTAGGATGTAATAGTGCCCTGAATGATGATGGTGTGCTTTGCATTGCTGTACCGCCATTTAAACATGCCCTGGCTGGTGGTCATGTCCATGTATTTAATATGGGTATCCTGATGTATAATCTCGTGCTTACTGGATTCAATGTAGTAGATGGACATTTCAAAAAAGAAGGATATAATATCATTGGAATAGTAAAACCACGGCATGATAAACTACCTAAACTAAACTATGATAAAGGTGATATTGATATCCTTGTTCGTAATGGATTATTACCTTCATTCTTTCGTCAAGGAATGAATGGAGACATGAAAATGTATAATTGGATTATATGATCTAAAACATATAATTAAATTATATAAAAATAAATTATATATTTATATATGGAATCATATCAATTAAGTGGAAAGGTTGACGTAGTATGGGAAATCAAGAAAGTATCAGAGAAATTCCGTAAGAGGGAATTTGTCGTAATAGTCAATAGCAGTACGGTTAGTGGGACTTTTGTTGACTACATAAAACTACAGCTCGTACAGGACAAATGCGAGCTTCTGGACGGTGTTTATCCCGGAGACATGGTTGTGGTCCGCTGGGCCCTTGCAGGTCGCAGATGGGGCAAAAAGCCTGAAGAGAAATACTTTACCAATGTAGAGTGCCTTGAGATAACAGTTGTTACTCGTGGTGATGGTGTAGGAGCTTCAGATTCAATTGAAGATGAACTTCCACTGGAACCGGAAGATACAATATTTGATGTACCAAAAACAGAAAGTATCCCTGATGAGGGAGTAGATGATTTACCATTCTAAATTATAATTATGAAAGCAGCAAAAGAATCAAAAATGAAACCCGGAGAGTTCAAGTTTCAACCTATTGGAGACTGGGTAGTACTTGATAAAATTGACATCCTCTCTAAGATGGATAGAGCGGCCAAGAGAGCTGGTCTTAATATCGTTGGCGCTCCTGATCCTAAGAACATCCTGGAAGCTGAAAAGAAAGCAGCATCGGAGTATATGAGCTATGTAGACTATACAAAAAATGCTCTTGATGTATACGATGGCAAGCATGGATGGCAGGGTATTGTTAAAGCTATCGGTCCATTGATCGATGAAGATCTTGGACTGAGAGTAGGTCAGAAAGTATACTACCGTGGTAATACCGGAGAGCCAATGATACATAATAAAAAACTCTTCTGGATGATGAAGCCACATGAGATCTTCGGATCAGCACCAAAGAACGAACACACTATATAATTTTATTTTATAATAAATAATTATATATAATTTGACTTGTATATGAATTAAATTATATATTTGTTGTGCTCGATTACAGTGTGGAGTTAATTTAAAGTCATCGTCTTTGAAATATGAAAGCCAGGTCAGATTGATCTGGCTTTTGTTATAACCAAAGAAACTTGTCAGGAGCATGCATACAGAAAACATAGAAATCGTCACCACTAAAGAGAGGTTTTTTTTGGAGTATTTGACGCTTAAAAAACCAATCATTGACAGTATGCTTACGAGACTTAATCGTAAGAAGACTACCCTGAGTGATGCACCTCTGAGAGTGCTGGCTCAGTTACTTTATTACTATGATCTTTTTAAGGATGAACAGGATGATGAGAAGAGATGGGCAATGGTATTTTCACGGGAGATCAAGATTGATATATTGGGTAAATTAAAACTTAAAGAACATTATCTGAATAATTATCTTTCACATTTACGGGCAATTAAAATTTTGGAAGATAAGAAAATTAGAAATCTGTTTGTTGTTTCTGCAGATGATGATCTGGCTCTAAGCTTTACATTTAAACTCAATGGACATAAAGAGTAAAGAATTTAACAGGATCGTTCGTAAGATTGCTCGTATAAACGAAACCGATCCGGAAATTGTTAGGGATGTTATAATATCACAATTTGAATGTGCAAGAGCTAACATGAAGAGGGCGGATCATTATAATGATTTTTTTCCTTATATTAAGCTACCCTATTTATTCACCTTTAAGGTGCTTCCAGGCAAAAGAAACTTCTTTGTCAAGAAGGCCAAAAAAATAATAGACGATGTTTATTCTGAATCAGGGCAGTCCGACAATTGAACCAAAGGCGCTATTCATTCCAGAATTTAAGAAGGTATGGAGTCGTGATACTTCAAAATCAAAGGCAAGGGCCAATAAGGATCTTGCCTATGTTTATTTTATGGCTGACTTTCAAAGTGAATATAATATATATGGTATAGAGAAATCTTCTATGGTTGGCCTTGAGATCATGAAGGACAAGAACTTTGAACCTGATGAACTCATGCTGGATGCTATTAAAAAGTATGAGCGCATACAGGAAACATATTCCATGAGGTATCTTAAGTCTGTACGTGCTACAGTAGATTCTTTAATGAAGTTCTATAACGACCTTCAGTATCAATCGGGACAGGATGATATGAAAGATTATAATCCTAAGAAGGTTACTGATGCACTCAAGGATGTTGAATCAATTATTGAGAAGATAGAAAAGTGGGAAAAGAAAGTACGTGGTGAGGATGAAGAAATGCAGATACGTGGAGGTGGGAAGGTTGGTTTATTTGAAGATTCACATAACGCAACTTGGTTAAAGCAGAATTAATGGAAGTTGAACAGGAAGTAATTGAAACCGGGTATTACAAGAATACCCCGCATTACAATACCGAGGAGTGGTGTCAGTCGTCATTGCATTTCAAAGAGTTTGGTCGTTATACAAATTATCCAGTGAATTCCCATAGCTCAAGTAACTACTATAAGTTTTGGGAAGAAGAGGCTCGTAGATCTCTTTATGGTTATAATATTGGCCGGGATTGGATTCCTGGCTATTTTTATTGGTACCTGAATTACTCACCTATATTTATTGCTGTTGAGATTGATGCTCCACAAACGGATGATATATTAAAGATGGATCTTGATATATTAACCCAGCAAGCAAGGGCAGACAGGGAGTTTAACTTTCCGGATTTCTGGGATGGTGATTATCAGTATTTCCATTATCTCGAAGATGCTGAACGATCCGGAACCCATGGAGCAGTTATTAAAAGCAGGCGTAAGGGATATTCCTATAAGGGTGGTGGGATGTGTAATAGGAATTATTACTTGATCCCAGGATCTAAGTCCTATGTGTTTGCTGATGAAAAGGAATATCTTATTAGCGATGGCTTGTTAACTAAGGCGTGGGAGATGATGGACCATGTTGAGTCTCATACACCATGGGGGAAGCGCAGGCAATATCATAATTCTATAATGCACAAGAGAGCCTCTTATAGAATCGATCATGGAGGGTTAAGCATAGAGAAAGGGTTTAAGAGTGAGATTATCGGAGTTACCCTTAAAAACAACTGGAACAAGGCTCGTGGAAAGGCAGGTAAGTTGGTTATATTCGAGGAATCGGGTAAGAACCCACATTTACTTAAAGCATGGAATATCTCCCTAAAGAGTATGCAGCAGGGCCGTTTAACGTATGGTCTGCAACTTGCTTTCGGAACAGGAGGTACGGAGGATGTCGATTTCATGGGTCTTGAACAGTTGTTTTATGAGGGCGGAGCACATAACGTACATATGGTCCCTAATGTATGGGATGATGTCGCAGGAGGAAAGTGTGGTTACTTTGCATCTATAGAAAAGAACCTTGAGGGTACAATGGATAAATTTGGTAATACCAAATTGGATATTGCCCGTTCACTTACAGATGCCTCAAGAGACAAGGTTATAAAAGCCACTAAGAATCCTGAGATTATAACCCGGTTCATTGCTGAGGAACCACGTAAACCACAGGAAGCGATCATGCGTCTTGGTGGGACCATCTTCCCAATAAATGATCTTAAGGAACATCTGAACAACCTAAGATCAAATCCTGAGAAGTTTGAAGAACAAGAATGGGTTGGTAAGCTAGTGATTAATCCGGAAACTGAGAAGATAGAGTGGAAGCTGGATCCCGATGCACGACCTATCAGGGTATTCCCACAAACTGATAAGCGGGATATTGACGGAGCGATTGTTATCTATGAACATCCGGTAGCAAATTCAGAAGGTATCATTCCTTATGGAATATACTTAGCCGGTAATGATACATACGATCATGATGAGTCAACAACCGATTCCCTTGGGAGCACCTTTATTTTAAATAAACTTACTGAACGTATTGTTGCAGAATATACAGGAAGACCTAAAACTGCAAATCAATACTATGAGAACGTAAGACGTTTATTGTTGTATTATAATGCAAAATGCAATTATGAAAACAACTGGAAAGGATTATTCACTTATCTCAACGGCAGACATCACGCCCACTTATTATGCGACACACCAAAAATTGTCCATGACAAGATCTACGATAAGTCATTACTCAACCGTGGTGCCGGTACACCAGGAACACTTCCTATACAAAAATGGGGAAGAGAACTCATTCTGATATGGCTTACAACACTCGTTGCACCAGGAAGCGAGAGACTCAACCTGCACACTATACGTAGTGTACCTCTACTACAAGAATTGATCTACTGGCACAAGCTTGGTAACTTTGACCGTGTAGATGCAATTCAGATGTTAATGATATTAAAAGAAGATGTTCAAAATATTATTCCTGAAGAGGAAGCAGCGCAACAAATGGTATCACCCTTCTTTCAACGCATGGAGATGTTTAAGGAGAAGTATAGAACAACAAATGATCCTTTTGCTGTTATAGATAAAAGGATGCAAGCTTAGGAAAGACAAACTTTAAATTTACTACCATGGCAATGAGACTTCATCAGTTCCCGGCTCAAAAGAAAACCCTGACACAGAAAACTGAAAAGTGGGGAAAGGAATGTGTTCTGGCTGGTATAACGATTACAACGAGCGATACCAGTAAGATACGCAAGAGTCGATCAGCAAAGAAACTTAACTATGACCTTATAAAGGGTATCATAGATGAACATGATATTGAGAGAGCATTTAACCCAATGGGTATTCGTGGTGTGCATTTCCCAGCTAAGACACAGAACTATCCTATTGAAGTTGCAAAATTTAATGTTCTAAAGGGAGAGGAATCAAAGCGTAGATTTGACTGGAGGGTACGATCAGTTAATGAAGATGCTATTAGTGAAAAGGAAACTCAGATGGGTGAGCAGATATTTGGTCTGCTGGCTCAGGAGATACAAAATGGAAATTATACCGAGGAGCAAGTTTCACGTAAGTTAAAGAAGATCGAGCATTACCAGAAGTATAACCTGCAGGATTATGGTGAGAAGGTTGGGAGCAGGATTATAGAATATTTCTGGCATACACAAAAACTTAAAGAAGTCTTCTCAAGTGCATTTTATGATGTTCTTGTTGGTGCTGAAGAAATATACAGTGTTGATATCTCTCATGGGGAACCTGTTGTTAAGAAAGAAAACATCCTTGGTATATCAACATTTGGAATGGGGGATAGTCATAAGGTGGAAGATTCAGATATAATTGTCTCTGATAACTATGTATCAGTAGGAAAAGTGATAGATGAGTTTTGGGAAGAGTTAGATGATAACGAGATTGATCAACTTGAAGAGGGAGCCCGAAGAAACTATATGTCTGGAGATGTAGTATTAGCTGGCCCATTTGATGCTACACAGGAAGCACAAGATATGTCCACATCACAACTTATTACTGTAGATGGTAAGGATATATGGGCTTATGATGGAAACTATGATCAGGACGGCAATATCCGTGTGATACGTGTAGTGTGGAAGTCACGTAGAAAGATAGGTAAACTTACATATTACGATAAGCAAGGAGATGAACAGGGAACTATTGTTGATGAGAACTTTCCAATAGATCAATTCAAAGGACAGGGATGGACCGTAGACTGGAGATGGATCAATGAGTGGTGGCAGGGATATCGTATAGGTCCTGATATGTATAAGCGTATTGAACCGTTACCAAGGATAGGAACAAAGATGAGCAATCCCTCAATCTGTAGTTCACCATATTGCGGCACCGTATATTCTATAGGTGGAACGGGTGTTAGTCTAATGGATCGAGTAAAACCTTATAAATATCTTTACAATGTATACATGAAGCGTACTGAACTTGCTTCAGCACGTAATAAAGGAGTAATAGCAGAATTGGATCTGGCTGAGATCCCGGATGGATGGGATGAAGAACTTGTCATGATGTTTGCCGAAGCAAATGGGTACATGATTAAAGATTCATTTAAAGAAGGTAAAAAGGGTAATGCAACAGGCAAACTTATTGGAACCGTTAAGCAACGTGGATCCGATATACTAAATCTTAACTCAGCTGATGTGATCCGGGCAAACCTGGAACTAGCACGATATGTCAAGAATGAACTTGCAGAAGTAGCCGGTGTGTCTCCTCAGCGTGAGGGGGATATTGGAAACAGGGAAACCAAAGGTGGAGTAGAGATGGCTGTTACAAATAGTTCACATGTAACAGAAGAGTGGTTTGCCTTGCATGATAACACAAAAATAAGAGTCCTGCAGTTGCTTGTTGAAACAGCCAAACATGCATGGAGATATGCCGAGGGAGAGAATGCTAAGAAGCTGCAATATGTTGATGATGGACTTATCACACATCTTATAACTGTTGATGGTAGACGGTTTGCAGAAACAGAGTATGGTTATTATGTCTCAGATGGACGTAATGATGCAGAGCTTATCAATGCAATCAAAACCCTGGCACAAGCCGCCCTGCAAAACGACAAGGCAACATTTAAGGATATCTTCGCTATCTATCGTGATACTTCAGTATCCAGTATGATTAATAAGCTTGAACATAGCGAAGAGCAATCTAATCAGAGAGAGGATGATGCACGTAAGGAGCAACTAGAAAGTAATGAGCGCATGCAGGAAGCAATGAATCAAATTAAGCAGATGGAGCTTGAACAGAAGGAGCGTATTGAGATGAATAAGATCGAAGCATCATTGATTGAAACTGAAATGCAAATACGTGGTCGTTTGGCAGAAGTTGAACTCATGGAAGAGGGAAGTAAGGACAGAGAAAAACTAGAGTTTGAACTTACTAAACTAAGAGAGACACTTGACCTGAAAAGAGATGAGATGAGAGAGAAGTCAAAACAGTTTTATGATGGCTTAAAATCACAAGAGGATCGAACACGACTGCAAATTAAAAGCGCTGAAACCATAGCATCCAAGCGACCTAAAGCGAAAGTTATATAAAAAAATTATATAATATTAAATTATATGTTTTAACTATATAGAATGTACCATAGTAACGGTGGTATACTTGAAATGAGGTCTATTATTAACTAAAATTGTAACTATTGAAAGGAGAAAAAAATGGCAGAAAAAGCAGCAGAAAATTCTGGTGACGATGTGTTATTTGGAGGCATCGATATAGCAGGATTGGAAGAATCGCTACTTACTGTTGACGTTGGCCCTGATGATCCAGTGGTCACTGAAACAATTAAGGAAGTGAGCAAAGACGGGGGTGGGGACCCGGCAAATCCAGATGATCCACCGGCAGGTGAGGAACCTGGAGCAACGAAAGAACCAGAGACAAAACCACCAGATCTACTCGAAGTAGATAAACCAATAGCAGCAAGCGGAGAACCAAAAGAAAAAATATCTGATCCTATAGACGGTGAAGATAAATCAGGGAAGGGTAAAGGGGCCGCAGAAGAGATTGAATCTCCGATATATCTCCATGCTGCAACTCTTCAGGAAAACGGCCTCTTACCCAACTTTGATCTTGATGAGCTTAAAAGTCTTAAAACAGATGAAGAACGATTCGTTAAGATCAATACTGTAATACAGAAGAATTATGATGAAGCAATAACGGAAGGTATCGAAAAGGAAAAAGCAGTAATAGGCGAAGCCCTTAAAATATATGAGGGAATTAAAGCCGGTGTTAATCCTGAAGATCTTGCCGCTAATGCAAGCCTTGAAGAGCAGTATGGAAAACTTGAGGTAAAGGACCTTGAGGATAGTGAAGAAAACCAGGAGGCTATCTATGCTGATTCCCTGTTTATGAAAGGACTTTCTGAAGCTAAAGTAAAGCAGCTTATTGATGTTTCAAAGAACAATGAAACACTTCTTGTTGATGCGACTGAGGGATTGAAAGAGATTAAAGGTGAGATAAAGAAGGAGAGAGATGCTTTATTTGCGGAGGCTGAACAAAGAAAAAAAGTCAAAGAAAAGCGTGATCAGGAAACGCAAGAGAAGGTTAAGACTACTGTTGGGAGTATTAAGGAGATTATTCCGGGAGTAGAAGTTACCAAAGCGGAGCAGGATACCCTTATCAAAAACATGACCGTACCTGTAAAATACACTGAGAATGAACAAGGACAACAGGTGCCTGTAAGTAGAGTTATGGAACTACGGGCTAAGGATCCTATATCATTTGAAATGAGATTGAATTATTTTATAGAAAAAGGATTCTTTGATAAGGATGCCAAGTTTGATCCTATATTAAAAAAGGCTGAGACAAGTGCTTCTAAAAAGTTTCTTCAAAAAATGAGTTCTGATAAACCCGAAGTTACAGGGAAACCTGCAGCTGAGGAAGATGAGAATAAAGGGGAACCAAAGTTTACGTTTCCTACAAACATTTCTATTTAATATAAATCGATTTAAATTAACACACAATGCAAAGAGTATCACCGTTACAAGAGTATGAACCTCAAGATTGGTCTGGTCTGACAACCAAGAATCATCTAGGGGCGATCTATCAGCTCAAGCCACAGGAAACAAGTCAGCTCGTTTCATTGCTGTACAAGGCTAATCGTGGTGTGAACTTCGGACTCTTCTTAAAGAAATTCAATACTCTGTATCTTGAAACAGATGATGATTTCCGCTGGAGACTACAAGGTTCTGCCAAGAAGAATGTGCCTCTTATTTCCTGTACTGTAAATGGCTCTGCTATTTCTGCCACCTCACAAGTTGGTAAGAATGGGGCACGTTTTACCTTGACATTCCCTGAACAATATTTCTCAGATACCAACCTGATTGTTGGTGAGAGGAATTCAGTTTACCCGATTCGAATTACCAATATCCCTACCCCTAATGGGACTAACTGGGATTATGAATGTGAGCTTTTCACTGGTGACCCGGATCTTTATATTCCTTTTGCTGAACTTGCCGCAGGTAAGAGGTTCTCAAAAGAATGGTCTATTGTAGAGAAGACCCTATCTATCAAAGGTGGGACTCCTAACTATACCAGCCCATTCTCCATGAAGAACACTTTCTCAATGGTACGTATGCAAGACACCCGTCCTGGTAATATGATCTCCCGTCCGGTAGCTTGGTCCTGGAAAGCACCAGATGCTGATGGTAAAGAGCATGTTATGACTACATGGCAGCAATATGCTGATTGGGAGTTTGAGCAGCAGTTTCAGGATATGAAGGATAAGCTTATCAACTTTGCTACTACCAACCGTGCTTCTGATGGAACATTCAAGCAAATTGGATATTCCGGATTTAAGATTGAGCAGGGAGCAGGTCTGGAGCAACAGATTGAAGCAACCAATGTCCTTTACTACAATGATTTTGATATCGATATCGAATGGCTTACAGAAGCTATTATGGACCTTACTGATGACACTCAGGGAGGTTATGGACAGACACGCCAGGTTCTGATGAGAACCGGGAAATGGGGTGCCTATCTTTTCCATAAGGCTATTAAGAGTTACAGTACCCTGTATCAGCCAATGCAAACCGAACATCCGATCTATAAGACCGGTAATGGTTGGGGATATCGTGAGAACTTCGTTGAGTATTGGGGTCCCGATGGAACTCGCCTGAGTGTTATGATTGATCCAGTGTATGATGACCGTGAGCGTAATAAGATTATGCATCCAAGTGGGAAAGGCGTAGCCAAGTCCTACGAATATCAGATTCTTAATGTTGGTCGTACCGGTGGGGAAGATAACATCAGGTTGGTATTTGAAAAAGGAATGGAAGACTATATGGGATATGTTCCCGGTCTGAGAGATCCTTATCAGGTAAACAATGAAAGAAGGTATATGGGATCACCCGAAGATGGATACACGATGCATAAAGCCTTTACCGGTGGATGCATGGTTAATGATCCTACTCGTTGTGCTACTATACGCCCGAATATACTGGCAGCATAAAACACTATTAAACGGAGATTAACATGGAGAATGAAGTAAGTGGATACTCAAAAAGTATCAGGGAATTACGAACAAAAAAGGTTGTCGTAAGACCCATCAGACGTAAGGGAGGCTGGCTCGGACCGGAGCACGATTCAGCCTTTCTAAATGAAGGAAGTACCCGTGATTACACAGTACCATCAAGAGCACGGGGAAGAGTTCTTGTAAATCCTTGCCCGGATTTTACCCAAGCCGACTTGGAGTTCCTGAGAGATGAACTGGGACTGGAGAATATTAGGGATCTTAATCCTAATACCCCCAAGGGCTTTTGGATGCGTGAAGCAGAATCTACTGTTAAGCTTGATCGAAATGGTAAACATCTTGATCTTAGTCAAACAAGGGATTTTATTGAATATCTTGTATTGCGATCCAATAGCCACCTGATATCTCCAAACTGGGCTTCTCGGTTTGATAATGGTGAATTTATGTTTGCCCTTGTAGAAGAAGGAGAAGAAATGGTTGATAAAGTTTCTAATCTGGAAGAGAAGAAGGCGGCATATAAATACCTTGGTGAGATTGATCATAGTGCTGAGAAGATGACGGATTTCCTTCATGTTTATTATCTAAACAAGAAGGAAGCTAAGAGGCCACCACGTAATGCAGCTGTTGACTGGCTTAAGAGCGAACTGGGAAAGATTATAGAATCTGATCTTAAGGTCTTCAATGAGATCCTTAGTGATAAAGATTATAATCTGAAATTATTGATTCAACGATCAGTAGAGACAGGCGCTCTTTTAAAAGACAGGCATTATTATGCATTACCTGGAGCAGATGAGCCAATAGGAGTTCTTGAGGATCTTATATTTTATTTGGATGATCCAAAGAACCAAACCGTTAGAATCAAGTTAATGCATCATGTTGAATCAAAAACAATGACAACGACATGACAGGAGCAGAAATAATAAGTGCGTTTAAGGTTTATTATGATAGGGTAACGAGTTTCTCGGCACCTGGTTATCGTGAAGCTGATATCTTATT
>Ga0307379_10006145_pt1 | contig 16574 bp, 22 predicted proteins | sample UN2MG_FD_202237 | JGI IMG/M metagenome (GOLD analysis project Ga0307379, IMG submission 202237) | Soil microbial communities from Risofladan, Vaasa, Finland - UN-2 | ecosystem: Environmental > Terrestrial > Soil > Coastal area > Acid sulfate soil | place: Finland: Risofladan, Vaasa | collected... | reverse complement strand
GGAAGGGGCAACTTCGAACGATGGTGGTTCTTGGACAAATCAGCCTCCGAAAAGATGTTGTGATAAGACGCCTCGGAGGCTACCATAAGTGTCACCGAAGAAACAGGTTACGCCGCCAGGCTCCAGGTACAACAATCGGTGGATCGGCACACCTATGCCAAAGAAACCCCCAAGACCGTTGATCTGGATCCCGATCATCCATTCGCAGGCCGACCTGGGGAAGATGAGGGAGCAGGTCAGGAATCTCTATGTCCGGAAGATGGGCCGGGCAAAATGGCGGCAACACGTCCAGGCCGTGGACCGGATGTGGAGAGAGATTCGTGCGGGGGTCGAAGCGCTCGCCCTCGATTATGGCAAGGTCCGGCTGTATCAGGACGGCTTGCCGAACTGTGGTCATGAACCGCAGATCGTCAGAGATCTTGCGCGGGCCGGAAGCGAGAACCATCGGCTCCTGCTGGACTTGATGGAGAGAGGGGCGAAGATTACCGGGACGGAATCCCCCGAGTTCCTTCTCGAAGAATACGAACTGGCTCAGCAGGTTCTGGTTTCAGCAGACTCGCGTGGGGCGGGAAACCGGCGGCCGGTCCAGAGCGACCTCGGCAAACGTATTCTCGAAAAACGGGATCGTTACATTGCCGAGCGAATCGGTCAGACGCTTCGAGCGGGGGAAACGGGCCTCGTCTTCCTTGGGATGCTTCATTCGCTGGTCGGCCATCTTCCCCCCGATGTCCAGATGGTGCGGCTCGACGAGGCCCGTGAGGCTGCACGGCAGAGGAAGTGAAACCTTGTTCGGGGCGGCGGATGCAGCCGAAAGGTTCGCCTGGCGTGCTCGTGCCTGCCCGCGCCCGGCGTGGAACAAGAACGCCGAAATGGTGCACCAACGGCCGCCACCGTGCCGCCGCCTGCCGCAAACCGGAGAAAAAACGGGCCGCCGACGCCTCGCGGACGCAAGCGGCCCCTACGCTGGGATGGGACGCTTCCTTATCGGCAACCCCGCGCGAAAGATTTACAGAAAATCGTCAACTCCACCGACGACTTCGTCATCTGCTGCTGCGGGACCGGGGCCGAGGCGCTGGCCGTCAGGCGGCGGATGATGGGGCGGCCAACGGCTATGCCCGACCTGCCCCACCGCGCCAGACCTCGACTCCACTCCCGACAGGCCAAAAAACCTTTAAAGTCCGCGGATTAGATAGTCCGATAGCGCGGGTACTGGGACACAGTCGTACTGGGATGTTGGGGATGGGGACGAGACATGGTCTTCCGCGCCAAGCGCTCCGCCGTAGCGCGCCGGCCGAGAGGCTTCGGACTCAACCGAGGCCGCACATCTCCTTGCATCTCCAGTTGCTTGCCGGTTTCCCGAATGAACACTTAGGCTTGAAGTAGGCTTGAGGGCGACGGTTTGGCAGAGCGGGTACGAGCCCCGTTCTGACGGGTTCCCCGTAGCGAGGGACTCGGGCAGAGCGCAGAAGGAGGATTGAGATTTTGAGTTGAACCGCGTGGAGGGGGAAGGGGCCGTCATGACGCTGGGAACGGGAGGCGGCAGTCTCTTACAGCAGGACACGTGTTCTTCCCGGGTTGAGCCTGAATCCTGGATGGGGGAGGCCCTGGGATCGTGCGAGCCGATGGAGAGGATTCATGCGGACATCGCACGAGTGGCTCGGACGACCTTCACGGTCCTGATCCTGGGGGAAACGGGTTCCGGCAAGGAAGTCGTGGCTCGGGCGATCCACCGGATGAGTCCGCGAGCCTCCGGCCCGTTTGTGCCCGTGGACTGCGGCTCGATACCGGAGTCCCTGATGGAGGGCGAGTTGTTCGGGCACGAGAAGGGCTCCTTCACGGGGGCGGACCGGAGGCGGCCGGGGAAGTTTGAGATCGCCTCCGGCGGCACGTTGTTTCTCGATGAAATCTCGAATCTGCCTGCGCAGATGCAGCCGAAACTCCTCCGCGCCCTCCAGGACAAGCAAGTTTGGCGCGTAGGCGGCACCAAGGCCATCGACGTGGACATTCGGGTGATCGCCGCCACCAACGTGGACCTGGCCTCGTCGATCCAGAGCGGGGGCTTCCGGCACGACCTTTACCACCGCCTGAACGAGTTCGGCGTGGTGGTCCCCCCGTTGCGCGAGCGCGGGGAAGACATTGTCTTCCTGGCGGAACGGTTCCTCGAGATGACGAACCGGGAACTGAAAAAGGCCGTTCAAGGGTTCTCCGAAGACGCGGTGGCCCTTCTCTTGAACTGCCGATGGCCGGGAAACGTCCGTGAACTCCGGAACGTAGTCCGCCGGGCGGTGCTCCTGGCGGACACAGTCATCGAGGCCCATCACCTGGCCCTTTCGGACGGGCCGGCCCCTGGGGGTCTCGATGGCCCGGGCCCCGACGAGCCGATCGAGGGAGACCTTCCCCTCAAGGAGGCGGTCCGGAGGGTCGTCGTGCGCGCGGAACGGAGGATTCTCACAGTCATCCTTCGGCAGACGGGCGGAAACAAGGCGAAAGCGGCCCGCATTCTTCAAGTTGACTATAAGACTGCCTGCAAGAAGATACGGGATTATGGTATTTGCCAAACATAAAGGAGATAATAATGAAGAGGGGTCGGAAGAAAAAATCTCGGGAGGATCAACTCATGGGGCTCGGAGAGTTCTTCAACGGATTGGGTTCCTTTATAGAAAAACTCGGCGAACTCTCGGAACGGGGCGAAGAACTTCACAAGACCGGGGAGATCCGCGGCCCCGACGACAGGCTGCGGGGGATCTTCGGCTTCAACGTCAAGGTCGGCCTCGGAGACGAGGGCGTCAAGGTCGAGCCCTTCGGCAACGTCCGCAAGGACGAGGAGACGGGCCAGGCGGTGGTCCACGAAGTACGACAGCCCATGGTGGACGTCTTTGACGAGGGGGACCACGTGCTCGTCGTGGCCGAGATGCCCGGCGTGGGCGAGGAAGACCTCCAACTCGAACTCAAAGACGACGTTTTGATCATCGCCGCGGAGCGGGGCGAGATGAAGTATCGGAAAGAAGTGCTCCTGCCCGACACGTTCTCCGCCGGGCAAATGAGCCATAGTTGCCGCAACGGCGTCCTTGAGATCAAACTGGCCAGGCAGACACCACGAGGAGGATGAGCAGCATGGCAGAGGCGGCTGAAGCGGCGATCAAGCTCAAAGTCACCGAAGCGCTCGGAAAGGACCTGGGCCGGGGGTTTGCGCGTCTGGACCCGGCGGACATGGCAAGACTGGGGGTCGCGATCGGCGACGTCTTGGAGATCGTCGGCAAACGCAAGACCGTCGGGAAGGCCATGCCGGTGTACAAGGATCTCCGCGGTCAATCGCGAATCCAGATCGACGGGCTCTCGCGCGAGAACGCCGGCACCGGCCTCGACCAGATCGTGGAAGTCCGCCGGGCGGCAGCCAAGCCGGCCAAGAATGTGGTGCTGTCGGCCGTGACGATCGCGCCCAGCGGTCGCGACCTGGAGTACATCGGCAGCCTGCTCGACGGGTTGCCGGTGGTGGAGGGCGACCGCATTCGGGCGACGCTCTTCGGAACGCGCTCGGCCGACTTCAAGGTGAAGAGTACGACGCCTGCCGGGCCCGTCGTCATCAATCCCACGACGGTGCTGGAGGTCCGAGGGTCCGGGGAGAAGGAAAGGTCGCGGCCGATCTCTTACGAAGACATCGGGGGCTTGAAGCGTGAGATCTCTCGGATTCGTGAGATCATCGAGTTGCCTTTGCGATACCCCGCGGTGTTTGAGCGGCTGGGCATCGACGCGCCGAAGGGCGTGCTGCTCCACGGCCCGCCCGGGTGCGGCAAGACGCTCATTGCCCGCGCCGTGGCCCACGAGACGGAGGCCAACTTCTTTGCCGTCAACGGGCCGGAGATTATCCACAAGTTCTACGGCGAGAGCGAGGCGAACCTCCGGAAGATTTTCGAGGAGGCCACCCGCAAGGCGCCGAGCATCATTTTTCTGGACGAGATTGACGCCATCGCTCCGCGCCGTGAGAAGGTCGTCGGCGACGTGGAGAAGCGCGTGGTCGCCCAGTTGCTGGCGCTGATGGACGGGCTGGCCAAGCGCGAGCACGTGATCGTGGTCGCCGCCACGAACATCCCCGATGCGCTCGACCCGGCTCTTCGGCGACCCGGCCGGTTCGACCGGGAGATCTCGTTTCCCATTCCAGACCGCATCGGCCGCAGGGAAATCCTGGACATCCATGCCCGCGGCATGCCGCTCGCCGAGGACGTGGATCTGGATCATCTGGCGGCGATCACCCACGGGTTTGTGGGCGCCGACCTGGAGGCGCTCTGTCGGGAGGCCGCCATGGTGTCCCTGCGGCGTATCATGCCGGAGATCGACTTCGCCGCCGCGGCGATCCCGTACGAGGCGCTGATGAAACTCGAGGTTCGCATGCCCGATTTTCTGGAGGCGCTCAGGGAAGTGGAGCCTTCCGCCATCCGCGAGGTGATTGTCGAAGTGCCCGAGGTCCACTGGGACGACGTGGGCGGCCTGGAAGATGTCAAGCGGGAACTCATCGAAGCGGTCGAATGGCCGCTGAAGTATCCCGAACTCTATGCCGAGGTCGCCGTCAAACCGCCGAAAGGCATCCTCCTCTCCGGGCCCCCGGGCTGCGGGAAAACGCTGCTGGCCAAGGCCGTCGCAAGTGAGACCGAGGTGAACTTCATCTCCGTCAAAGGTCCCGCCTTGCTTTCGATGTACGTCGGGGAGTCGGAGAAGGCCGTCCGTGAGGTCTTCCGGAAGGCCAAGCAGGCCGCGCCCTGCATCGTCTTTTTCGACGAGATCGACGCCCTGGTGCCCATCCGCGGTTCGGCCGGCTCGGACTCCCACGTGACCGAGCGGGTCATCAGCCAGTTCCTGACCGAACTGGACGGGGTGGAGGAACTGGGCGCGGTGCTGGTGCTCGCGGCGACCAACCGCCTGGACATGCTCGACCCCGCGCTCCTGAGGCCCGGGCGGTTCGACCTTTTGCTGGAGATTCCCCTGCCGGACCTCGCAGGCCGGCGGAAGATCTTCGAGATCGGGCTTCGCGGCAAGCCCGTGGCCAAGGACGTCCGACCCGAGGAACTGGCCGCCTTGGCCGACGAAACATTTACAGGCGCGGACATTCAGGCGGTGTGCACGAGGGCGGCCCTCGAAGCCCTCCGCGAGGCCGTCGCGAAGACAGGCGTGGGGAACCCTGATAAGAGGCCCAAAGCGCTGGTCACCCGGATACACTTCGAGCATGCCCTGGAGAGCGTCCGCGGCAACGGCCCGACGGCCCCCTAGACGAGGTGGCACACATGGACGAGCGGGAGACCGCCATGGAGCCGGATGGGGTGTATCTGTATTGCTTCGCGCACCGCGGCATGGTCGGCGAGATCCGGCTTCCCGGCATTGACGGGCGTGAGGGCATCGCCGCGCTGGAGGCGGGCGCCGTGGCCGCCGTCTTCAGCCGGGTGCCCCTCGATGGTTTCAGCGGTCGGGACGCCGAAGCCAACTTGCAGGACCTGGCGTGGGTGGCGCCCCGCGCCTGTCAGCACGAACGCGTGGTTGAGGAGGTGATGCGCTTCGGGCCTGTCGTGCCGGTCAGGTTTGGCACGGTTTTCTCGTCCCAGCAACCCCTGGAGAGACTCCTTGCCGAGAAGGGCGAACAGATCTCCAGAATCCTGGATTGGGTCTCCGACAAAGAGGAATGGGCCGTGAAGGGCCTTGTGGACACCCCCAAGGCGCGGGAGTGGCTGACGGCAGCGGATCCCGTCCTGGCCGAGCGCCGGCGGCGGTTGCCGGACGCCCCCGGGGCGCGCTACTTGCAGCAAAGGCAGCTCGACGCCGAAGCGGAGAAAGCGTTGACCCTGTGGCAGTCCGCCGCCGCCGAACAGATCCGGGACGCGATCCGGCACGAGGCGGTGGACGTCTGTCCGCTGAAGTTGCAGCCCCAAAGCGGACGGGAAGGCGACCGAGAGATGACGCTGAACCTGGCGGTTCTCGTGCTGCGCGACCGGCTGCCGGAGTTTCACGCCCGTGCCGAGGCGATCAGCGCCGCCTACGCCGAGCAGGGGCTTTCGGTCGGGGTCTCAGGGCCGTGGCCCCCTTACAACTTCTGTCCCCCGTCGGAAACACGCCAGAATGAAACACTTGGTGTATTGCGTTCTTCGTGATGCACAGGCCGCGCGGGCCGTTGTCGCGGCGGGCGTCGAGGGATCCCGCGTTTCCTTAATGGCCGAGGACGGCCTGGCGGCGGCGTTCTCGCTCGTGCCGGAGACGTGCCTCGCGCCGAGCGTGCCTCGCGCGGCGGCTTACGCCCGCGTGGTTCAGGTGTTCCACGAGACCGCCACCGTGTTGCCCTTCCGCTACGGCTGCTTTCTCGAAGACGCCGGTGCGGTCGTTGAACTGCTGCGCGCTCGCCGGCGCGAGTTCCGGGAGTCTCTGGAGGAGTTGGACGGATGCGTGGAAATGGGCGTTCGGGTGCTGCTCAGCGGTCGTGACAGCGGCACGTGCCGAAAATCGCCCCACGCCCCGAATCCTTCCTCAGGGAAGGCCTACCTGACCGATCGGAAAACCCACTATGTCCGCAAGGACGGCGACGACGAGGAATCCGTCGCTGCGACCGAGAGGGTGCGCCAGGCATTCAAGGAACTCGTTGTGAAGTCCGAGGCCCAGACGTCTTGCACGGACGGCCGACGGCTGGTTTCGTTGTTTTTCCTCTTGCCCCGCGGCACCGTGGGGCGCTTTCACGAGACGTTCAGACAACTCCAGGGCAGGAGCCCCCAGGGGATGTTGGTCACCGGTCCCTGGCCGCCGTACAGTTTTGCCTGCCGCGATGGTCTCGGCGAGCGCCCGGGTGGGGTTTCTGCTCCCTAAATAGGGAGCCCGCTCCCTACAGGCGACGCCGGATGTGCGACGCCTCCCAAGCCTGCCGGCGATCTTTTCCCGCCAAAAACCGCCGTAGCAACGTTGAAACGGCCTTTCCAAAGATTTAGGGGAAATCACCTGTATCGTGGCATGGTATTTGCACTCTCCTATACCGTCCGGTGTCCGGACACAGGCAGTCGCGGGTGAACGGATAAGTGCCCGACTATCCGGGAACCCGTAACGCGTTGGGATCGGGCGAACTGAAGGAGGTCGGAAGATGGCTCAGGTGCAGAAGTCGACGGACAGTAGCAGTCTGGCAGAGGTGGTGGACCGCATTCTCGACAAGGGCATCGTGATCGATGCCTGGGCGAAGGTGTCGCTGGTCGGGATCGAGTTGCTCTCGATCGAAGCCCGCGTCGTCATCGCATCCGTCGAGACGTACCTGAAGTACGCCGAGGCGATCGGTCTGACTGCCTCGGCTGCGGCTCCGGCCTAAGTCTTCCTTCCTTGCGCTGGGATGGTGCTGGGATGGAGATCGTTCCCCACTTAGGCTGGACGCCTCGCTGCCAGGGGGGGCCAATCGCGCCTCCCTGGCAGCCGAGGCGAACTTGAGAAACCAGAACTTGAAAAACCAGAGTGAAAGGAGCGTTGCCATGGGAGTGTTAACCGACGACATGACCCGGTTGAACGGCGAGATCAACGTTGCGCGTAAGACACGCGGGGCGCTGAGGGAAGACCTCGTACAGATGAAGAGAAGCTTGACACGCCAGATGAAGGCCTTGCAGAAGTCGGTCGCCGAGACGCAGGCCAGGCTCCGCAAGGCCCACAAGGAGATGGCCGACAGCACCGCGGAGGAGAGAGCGGCGTTCGTGACCGACCTGACTGGAACGGTTGCCGGCCTATGCGGAGAAGTGGCCGCTGACCTGGCCGGCGCCCACCGGGCCTTCTTCGGCCGGTCCCCCGCTCAGCGCACGCCTCGACAAGGGGCTCGACCGGCTGGGCGGAAGACGCGTCGATCCACCGCCAGGACCAAGTGACGCCGAAAAGTCGCACAGCCCCGAGCCTCATGAGGCCGCTCTTGGCTGCCATGGCACAGGAAACGCCCGGCCCTGAATGAAGGGCCGGGCGCGGAAAGGAGCGACGGAATGAGCGGCGACAACGGCGACACGGCCCTCGCGACAACCGTAAGGGTTCAGACCGACGGCGACAGTATCCTGCTCGAGCCTGGCGACGGGTTCGTCGTGACGCCCTACGTCGAGGAGATCACGGAGCGGGCGCTGGCCTACCTGAAGGCGGGGTACCCGGTCCACTTCGCCGGTCCCGCCGGCACGGGGAAGACAACCCTGGCCTTCCACGTGGCCGCCCAACTCGGCCGGGCGGTCACGCTCATCCATGGAGATGATGAGTTTGCCGGCTCCGACCTCGTGGGCCGGGACGCCGGATACCGCAAGTCCAAACTGATTGACAACTTCATCCACTCCGTCCTGAAGACCCAGGAGGAGATGCAGAGCGTGTGGGTGGACAACCGCCTCACCACCGCCGCCCGGGACGGCGACACCCTGATCTACGACGAGTTCAACCGGTCGCGGCCGGAGGCCAACAATGCACTGCTGAGCATCCTTTCCGAAAGAATCCTCAACCTCCCCCGGCTCCGGGACGCCGCAGAGGGCTATCTCGAGGTCCACCCGGAGTTCCGCGCCATCTTCACCTCGAACCCGGAGGAATATGCCGGCACCCACAAGACGCAGGATGCCTTGATGGACCGGCTCATCACGATCCACCTCGGCCACTACGACCGGGACACGGAGATTCGGATCACGAGGGCGAAGTCGGGCATTCCCAAGGCCGACGCCGAGGCAATTGTGGACGTCGTCAGGGAACTCCGCACGGTCGGCGTCAACAACCACCGGCCGACGGTCCGGGCGTGCCTGGCCATCGCCCGCGTGCTTGCCCACCGCGGCGCCCGCGCCCGATGGAACGACCCCGTCTTTCGGTGGGTCTGTCGGGATGTGCTTGACTCGGACACCGCCAAAGTGACTCACGGCGGCGAATCGCTCATGCCACAGAAGGTGGACGAGATCGTCGAGAAGGTCTGTGGTCGTTTAACGAAACGTCCGGCGGGCGGACCAAGCCAACCGCCTAATTGAGAGGGCCCGAACGATGCCGACTTCCCAAAGAACTCGACGAGGGGTGGAGAGTATTCAGACCCATTCGGGCATGGCCGAGCAGGGGTTTATGCCGCACAAGACATTCCTCAGGATTGCATGTCTTGAAATGGAAAAGGCCCGCCGGGGTCAGGAGAGGCGAAGCGCGATGGGCAGGGTGCAGGACATCGACAGGCGCTTCCGGGAGATCGAGGCCGAAAAACGCCAACTGTTGCAGGCCCTGCACCAACACGACGCCGGCGACAGCGCCCCGAAGCGCCCCGCCGCCGTCGCCAAGGCCGCAGGTTGCTTCAAGCACAGATACTGAGAGAACAGGAGCAGCCCGGCGCCTGCCGGGAGGAAACCGACATGAAGATCAACTGTCTTTCCTGCGGCCACAAACACGTGGTGCTTCTGTACTCGCCAGCGTGCCTTGTTCGCAAAACGAGAAGCGATAGGCTCCACCGGAACCCGATCTTCGTTTTATTCCGTACGCTGGCCCGACGCATGAGCCTTCTGATCGTGCGCCGCGTGACCCGGCTCGCCAGGGCGACGCCGTGGCAAGCCCGGCCTCCAACCGGAAGGCGGTCAGATGGCGAGCATTCTGGATAACGTTAGGATGGCCGAGCGGGTGTCATCTGCGAGCGATCCGGAAGCGCGCCGCAGCGTGCTCCCGATTGAAAATGCCAGAGACGCCGTGATCGACTTCTTGAACAAGATGCTGACGGACGTCAGGCACACGAACATCGTCAAACTGGCGCTCCTGGACCCCGAACAGGGGACATGGGAGGCCGAGGCGGAGGTCCAGGTGCCGAATGCGACCGTAAAGGCTTTAGGCCTGCCGACACGCAGGCCGGTGCTCGATCGCAAGGCCTACCTCCTGAGGCTGGACGGCGAAGGAAAGGTTACGGCTTACGGACTTAGGGACTCCGCAGAAAGAGGAAAGTGACATGAAGATCAACTGTCTTTCCTGCGGCCACAAGGTGGACCTGGACGACGTTTACGACGACTACGAGGGCGCGGTCAAGTGCTTTGCTTGCGGTGCGATCCTGAACATCAAGACGGAGCAGGGCCGTCTTAAGTCGGTCAGTCTGGTCACTGGGCGTGTCCCCAAAAACTGGGCGCAGGTTTAGCGCACGCGCGAACTTTGCGCGGCGGGTCGGGCCTGCCCGCCGTAGCCTTGGCGAAGGCGGGAGACCCACCGCGCGAAGTGGAAGAGGAAACTGACATGAAGATCGATTATCTTTCCCGCGGTCGCAAACAGGTGGTGCTTCTGTACTCGGCAGCGTGCCTTGTTCGCAAAATGAGAAGCGATAGGCTCCGCCGGAACCCGGTCTTCGTTTTACTCCGTACGCTGGCCCGACGCTTGGGCCTCCTGATCCTGCGCCGCGTGGCCCGGCGCTTCGCCGCGCCCGAGCCCGCCGATTTGCCGCTCGTGCGCCTCGGCCCCGGCGGCGACTTCACGCGGGACTGGCCTGAACCGCCGCCCCAGAAAGGGATCGTGCAATGGCACAAGCGCCGTCAATGCGCCGCTTGGTCCGCCAAAGGAGTCTTACGCCCATGGTTCCACAAGCAGCAACCAAAGTCTGCAACTATATCTATGCCATTGTGACCCACCCTCAGGCGAACGGCCGTTATGGCCCGATCGGCGTTGAGGAGGGCGAGGTCTATCTGGTATCGGAGGGGCCCCTGGCGGCCGTGGTCAGCGACGTCCCTGGCGAGAAGATCCGCCCCGAACGCCGGCATCTGGCGGCCCACCATGATGTCCACAAGCAACTCATGGCGCACGGCAACATGCTCCCGATGTCGTTCGGGACCATGGCCGATGGGCCCGGCGCCATCCGCCGAATTCTGAGGATGAACCAGGCGGCGTTCCTCGAGCAACTCCGGCGCGTCGAGGGCAAGGCGGAAATGTCGCTCCGCGCGGTCTGGGATGTTACGGACATCTTCGGGTATTTCGTCCTCATCCACCCGGAACTGAGAAGCCTGCGGGACGAACTTTTCGGCGGCGGCCGCGAGCCGTCTCAGGACGGCAAGATCGAACTTGGCAGACTTTTCGACCGTATCCTCAACGAAGACCGGGCCGCTTGCACCCAGCGGGTGCTTGAGGTCCTGGCCCCGCGGTGTTCCGAAATAAAGGAAACCCCGCCCCGCACCGAACACGAAGTGATGAATCTGGCTTGCCTGGTTGCCCGGGACGGCATGAAGGGCTTCGAGGAGGGCGTCTTCGAGGCCGCCAAGCCGTTCGATGACAACTACTCGTTCGACTACACGGGCCCGTGGCCGCCCTACAACTTCGCGGACGTGAGCCTGCAAACATGACTCATCCAGGGGAGGACAATGCACATGTTTATCCTTGACGACATTCTGCTCTCTCCGGCGCGAGGTGTCGCGTGGGTCGTGAACCAGGTCCGCCAGGCGGCTACGCACGAGTTTGAAAGCGAGGCGGACGCCGTCCGCAACGAACTCCGCGAGTTGTACATGATGCTGGAGGCGGGCAGGATATCGGAGCAAGAGTTCGACGCACGCGAGAGACCCCTGTTGGAGCGTCTCGACCGGATAGAGTCGGGCAATGGGGATGCCAACAATGGTTCTGAGACAGACGGCTAGCGCGACCCAGGGCACGGCGGAAAGCGCCGGCCAATCTCCCGCCCGGCAGGAGGTCTGCTTGGGCGAGGTCCCGGCGTTTCTGCGGGCGCCGGGCGTCGAGTTGCTCCTTTTCGGCGGCAAAGGAGGCGTGGGAAAGACCACGTGTGCCGCCGCCACCGCCTTGTATCTGGCCACCCATTTTCCGGACGGCACTTTTCTGATCGTCTCAATCGATCCGGCTCACTCGCTCCAGGATTGCTTCGCCCGCAGTCCGCTGCCTTCCAACCTGAAGTTGCTCGAGATCGACTCCCAGGAGTGTCTGAGGAAGTTTAAGGAGGCCCACTCGCGGCATCTTCGGCAGATTGCTTTGCATGGCACAGTTCTTGACGATGACGACGTGGCGCGGCTCCTGGACTTGTCCATGCCCGGGCTCGACGAGGTGATGGCGTTCGATGAGGTCTCGCTTCTGCTGAAGGCCCGGACGTACGATTGCATTGTCGTCGACACGGCTCCGACGGGACATACCCTTCGGTTTCTCGAACTTCCGGAGATGCTGCAGGAGTGGTTCGCCGCGATCGACGCCATGTTGGCGAAGCATCACTACTTGGCCAAACTGTACCGCGCATCCTGCGACAAGGACGAAACCGACCTGTTTCTGGAGCGGCTCCGGCAGCCGATCGAACACTTGGCGTCGCTCCTCAGCGATCAGACGCGATGTCTTTTTGTGCCGGTCATGCTTGCCGAACCGGCGAGTCTGGACGAGGCGAGGCGGCTGGTGGATCGGCTTGAGCGGATGCGGGTGCCCGTCCGGGATATTCTCGTCAACCGTCTCCATCCGCCGGACGGTGATTGCCCGACTTGCCAGGATATCTGCTGCCAGCAATTTTCGGTGCTGGGGAGACTCAGGCCGAAGTTCCAGAAGTACGCGCTCTGGGAGGTCCCGATCCAACGGGAGGAGGTCCGAGGCGCCGAACACCTCCTCCAACTATGGACCGGGGTTCATCGGCTCGCCGGTCGCGCCCAGCCGGCGCCGACGACATCGCCCGCGCCTCGCGTGGACCACCCGCCAAGGCTGCCCGGGCCCGAAGTGTCTCTCGTACTGTTCTCAGGCAAAGGGGGCGTCGGCAAGACGACGCTCGCCAGTGCCACAGCGTTCAGCCTGGCCGAGGCGTACCCCGACAGGGACGTTTTTCTGGTCTCGACGGACCCGGCTCATTCGCTTTCGGACTGTCTCGCAGTGCCCATCGGACCCGAAGGAACCCGCGTGGGGGACCGCCTGACCGCCCTCGAGATAGACGCCGAAGCGGAGTTCCAGGAACTCAAAGGCCGGTATGCCGATGAAGTGGCAGAGTTCTTCGACCGGCTCCTCTCGGGGCACGAGATGGTCGATCTGGAGTTCGAGCGAGAGGCCATGGAGCACTTTCTCGATCTCTCGCCGCCCGGTTTGGACGAACTGATGGCCGTCGCGCGGGTTGTCGCGCTCCTGGGGACCGCGAACGATCGAATCGTGGTCCTCGACACCGCCCCAACCGGGCACCTGGTGCGACTGCTGGAACTGCCCGGACTGATCCAGGACTGGCTCAAGGTGATGATCGGCCTGTTGTTGAAATATAAGGACCTGTGCTGGCTCCCCGCCACCTCGGACTATTTGACCGCCATGTCGAGGAAGGTCAGGTTTCTGCGGTCCCTGCTGGAAGACCCGGCGAAAGGACGCCTTTATGCCGTGAGCGCCTTGACCCAGATGACACTGGAAGAGACGCGGGACCTGTTCCAGGCCTGCCGCCGGCTGGGGATCCACGTGCCGGTCCTGTTCCTTAACCAGGTTACACCCGACAACCGATGTCCGCTGTGCCAAAGCCGGTTTCAGGCGGAATCCGGGGTCCGCCGGGAGTTTGAGAAAATCTTCAAAGATGTACACCAGTGCCTGGTATATCACTGCGGTGAACTGCGAGGATGCGACCGGCTGGCCGAACTCGGCCGCGCGCTGTATCGAACCTAGGTCCCTTTCTTGGTGGAGGCGTGTACAATGGATACCGACACCCCAGGCGGCACGGAAAGTCGCGCGACAGCCGTAGAAGACGCAAACCACAGTCCGGCTCAGACCAGGATCACGGCCAGAAGGCCGCGGACCGTAATCATGTCGGCCGGCCCATCGCGGGTGCAGTCGCAGGCGCGAGTGCTGGCGCATCTTCTGAAGATGGCCGAGGCCCATCTCGCTGCCCGCGCGGTGTGCCAGGCCGCGGCCATCTATTTCGAGATCCTTGAGGAGCACAGCGGTACACAAGAGGCCAGTCGAGCACAGGAGCGCCTGCTGGAGATCGCCGGTGAATACGAAAAGGCCGGCAGGTTTCACCAGGCCCGGAGCATCTACGAGCGGATGCTGTGACATGAGCGCGACCGGAATATGCCGGCAACCGGCCCTCCGCGATGAGCAGCATATTTCCTTGTGCGAGACCTTGGACCGTGTCCTCAACAAGGGGGTTGTCGTCGTGGGGGAGGTGGTGATTTCGGTGGCGGACATTGACTTGATCTACCTTGGCCTCCAACTCGTGTTGACGTCCGTGGAAACCGCCAATCAGTGGTCGAGTTCCCGGGGTACGCCTCGGTGTCGGCTAGAGGGAGCGTAGAACGTGATCGCCCACGAAATGCCGAAAATGGAGTCGCAGGCCCTGGGCGACTTCGCGCAGGTCATGACACCGGACCGAACGTTGAGTCCCCCGCGCATCACCCTCAAAGAACATGACGTCGAGAATGGCCTGGGCAAACTCGTCCTCACCCTCGTCGAGTTGCTCCGCGAACTGCTGGAACGCCAGGCGATCCGACGCATCGAGGCCGGGTCGCTGACCGACGAGGAAATCGAGCGGCTCGGCAGCACCTTCATGCGCCTGTCGGAACAAATGGAAGAACTCAAGAAACACTTCGGCCTGAAGACCGCTGACCTGAACATCGACCTGGGTCCTCTGGGCAAGCTCTTGTGAAAGGAGGCCGTAGTGATCTCCGAGGCGCGAGTCATGCCGCATGCGGTTCAGAGCGCTACGCTCGCGGATGTGCTCGAACGCGTCCTCGACAAAGGGGTAGTCATTGCCGGGGACATCAAGATCAAACTCGTTGACATCGAACTTCTCACGATCCAGATTCGCCTCTTGATCGCCTCTGTGGACAAGGCCAAGGAAATGGGAATCGATTGGTGGGAGCATAACTCCTACCTGGCCTCCAAGGCCCAAAGCGGAAAACTCGAAGAGGAAAACAGGTGGCTGCGAGAACAACTGGCTGGCGTCGAAGCGAACACATCGACGGAACCTGCGGAGCAAACGCCCTGTCAGCACGGATGCCCGGGGGATCCCGCCGCCGGCCCTCCTGGCGGAGGCCAACCGCCGCGACATAACCCAACGGGTTCCCGTGGTGCAAGCCGTTCGGCCGATCCGCGGCCCACGAGGATCCCCCCGGCGTCGGCCCGACCAGGTCCAAGGAGACCGGGCCCATGACTCCGGCCTCCACCGCCGCCGTATAGAAGGCAGGAAGGGGAGGGACATGACTGGTTCTTCTCTCAGGCCGTGGGATGGTGTGCGTCTCCACCAGTTCACCATAGGTGCTTTTTGTGTTGTCGGCTACGTCCTGGGTTGGAGGTCGCCGGTCTGGGCGGCCCTTGCCCTCTCCGTGGGAGCCATCGTGTCCTTCCGCTTGGCGGTAGTCGCCCAGTTATGGCGGCGGATGCGCGCGACATGAACGAAGATAGGCCAGACGAGGAGCGGGATGAGGATTGCGGCGAGCAGGCCCCACCACGGCGCTTCGCGGGACGCGTAGCCCAGCCAGGCGAAAAGCAGTGCCTGCAGGCTCTTCCTTGTTCGAAGGGCGAAAAAATAAGTGAAGAACTCTCAGCACAGTGTCGATATAGCACGCGAGCAAGAGGATGGAGAACTGGGATGGGGTTCCGGCACTACCCGGCTATTGTCGCAGCGTTACGGAACCCTCTCGTTCCCGTTGTTTGCCCCCCCCCCCCCCCCCCCCCCCTGCATAGCATCTACATATTCAAATCAGTGCCGAGCAGGATTTCTGCAACTCACGGCTGCGAGGCTGCTTGCATGCGGCCAGCGAGCGGCCTCGACATAGGCGAGGCGAGCGGAATTGCCATGTCCATGCAAACCGACGCTTCGGCCCACGACGCGATGGGGTCAAGCGAGCAGATGCAGCGGGTCTTTGCCAGGGGCGAGCGGGTGGCTCACACGGACTTCCTCTTCCCGGAGAGCCGGGAGCAGCTCATCGACCTCCTGCGGGCCCATCGGGCGGACTTCGCTCCATCGGATATTCCACGGCTGTTGACAGCCGTCCACGACTTCAGGCATTTCGAAGTCTTGAGCCAGGGAATCCCTGATAGTGCCCGACGGGTGCCTTATTATGGTCATGGTCTACTACTTGTGCAGCAGATAGATGGGCCGGACACGGCGCAGATAAGGGGGCAGGGTAGGTTGTCACGACTTCGGTTTTTTACAAGAGACATAGCGATGGACAACAAGACGGGCGTTCTGCTGGGCTTCTTGATCGGCATGGCGGTCGTAAATGAACGGCTAGTCCCCGCGAACGGAGGCGGTGCAGGACAGACCGTTGCGGCGGTGATCGCGATGCGGGCGTGATCGTTGAAGGGGTTTGGGTTAATGGATGGTTGCATGGGCCCTTGCGCTGGGGGTGCTTTATGACAGGTTCTTCTCTCAGGCCGTGGGATGGTGTGCGTCTCCACCAGTTCACCATAGGTGCTATTTGTGTTGTCGGCTACGTCCTGGGTTGGAGGTCGCCGGTCTGGGCGGCCCTTGCCCTGTCCGTGGGAGCCATCGCGTCCTTCCGCTTGGCGGTGGTCGCCCAACTATGGCGGCTGATCCGGCGCGGAAGTGCCGCTTCGCCTGCCACCTGGTTCCATCACGGCGTGCACCGATTCGAGGAAACCGCGCGGGTGGTGCTTCTGGGGGCAGGCCTGGCGTTCCTGGAAAGCCGCCATCAGACGGTGGGCTGGCTTCTCAT
>Ga0307379_10006142_pt1 | contig 16583 bp, 13 predicted proteins | sample UN2MG_FD_202237 | JGI IMG/M metagenome (GOLD analysis project Ga0307379, IMG submission 202237) | Soil microbial communities from Risofladan, Vaasa, Finland - UN-2 | ecosystem: Environmental > Terrestrial > Soil > Coastal area > Acid sulfate soil | place: Finland: Risofladan, Vaasa | collected... | reverse complement strand
ATATAAAGTTTTGTATTGCATCTTGGCTGAATTATCTTTCCACGAGCATTCCCCGCCCACCAGCAAGGGCCTTATATGCCCCAAAAATATATGTTCTTGCGGTCTGGAAATGATCCGGCCGGCCATTTACCGAACATATCGCCCGACAAAGCCAGTAAGGAACACGCAAAAAGAGGAACACAGCAATCAGAAAACATGCTGCCGCGTATATCAGAGGATTTTTATGTTTTTTCAGGAACAGCAAAATGCTTCCCCATAACTGGAGTATCATCTCGGTCCTTCTTTGTTTGGTACTTGCCCCGGAATAGTGAATAATTTCAGCCACTGGTGTAAATACAACTTTCCATCCCTTTTGTTTGAATCGATAACACCAATCAGTTTCTTCGCTATACATAAAGAACTGCTCGTCCATCATGCCAACCTGCTCAATCGCTTCTCGCCGGACAAACATAAAGCACCCTGTTACAACATCTACCTCACGCACATCATTTCTGTCCCACCAACTCATACGCTCACGTCCGAAGAATTTACTTTTCGGAAAGATTTTGTATAAATAAATGCTTGACAACAACATATTCAATATCGAAGGGAACATGTAACACGTCGGCTGCAGTGTGCCGTCCGGATTTAGTACCCGACAACCTATCACACCCGCCTGTGGATTCGAATCTGCAAAGCAAATCGTGTTAGTTATAGAGTTTTCTAAAATAACTGTATCACTATTAAGCAAAAGCACGTATCGTCCTTTAGCAACAGCCATCCCCTGGTTATTGGCCGTAGCAAAGCCGCGGTTTTCCGGATTTTCTATTAAAATCACCTGCTGGAAATCACTCTTGACCATTTCTGCCGAACCATCGGCCGAAGCGTTATCGACAACAATAACTTCGTAATCCACATCGCCTGCCCGTTCATAAATTGACCTAAGGCAGTCTTGAAGAAGCCCTTTAGTGTTCCAGTTGACAATTATTATTGACACATCCATAATTTTTCTGCTACGAAATGATTTTTATAAAAATCATTTATACTGTTTCAAGGCAACCTACCTCTTGAGTTTCCTGTAAATCTTTTCTGTCATTCTGAATGTGTTTTTGACTACAGAATCGGTATAAGATTCAAAAGTCCCGATATGAAAGCTCTCTTCTCCTCCCACTCCCGCTTTAAAACGAGAGACAGTTGGATTGTCCACAAAATCGATACCTCCTACATCGAATTTCTTCATTCCTTTGTTGTTGGAACTTACGATCGCTCTCCACCACGCCAGATATGAGGACCTGCACTCATATCCTTTTGCACTACTTGCTGACAGTAGAAAAATCGCCGTATCACCTAAATTACTGGTCACATGAACCGTGACAGGTTCGTCCTCACAAAAGCCAACCATCACACTCATTCTCTCGGATTGTAATAAAGCACTTTGTGTTCTGGCAAAAAGCCGAGGATCAACACTCCCTTTGAAACCCTTTTTTCGAGACAAATCTGCGTAGAAGCGTTCCAATATTTTAAAAGGTGCCTCGTCTGTTTGTTCCTTTATTTCAACTCCGGCCCTCTCGGCTTTATACAGCATTCGTCGCCAGCTTTGGTGCAATCCCGTCCGAACAACCTCCTCGGGATGATTCAATGCTAATATCATCGTATGATAGGGCAAAATGCTTTGTGTTTGTAGAAATCCGTTTGCCTGTAGCTTTTCTATCAATCCCTGATTTTCAGCATTATTGATGACATTCGGAACAATCCTCAAAACGTTTACTCGTTTTCCAAGATAGGCCTCTCGTAATAACTTCAGGACTTCAACTAAACATTGACTGGTACCGTCTTTCCTGCAAATGAGTGGGCCCCATTGTATATATCCTATTCTGAGCCCCAGAGGCTTGACATCCTTAATGCGTATATGACTCATCGCAACAATCACATTATTTTCGTCCTTAACCACAAACCTGCTGACCTTCTGACCACCCTTTTCAGCTCGCATTTCCTGGTAATGCCACGTTTGGTAGATACTGTAGTCTGCAAAGCTGCTGGTATACTCTGACCACTGTTCCTGTTCAATTTCGTCAATTAAAACTTTGAAAGACATATACGCTAATTCCCTTTTCTATATAACAGCGAGACCATCCTCATTTGGATTTCCCAAGATATTGCTTCTTCTCAAGAAACGTGATCATTCGCTATCCCAAAGCAGCTGTGAAACCTTATGAACTCGCATACCCCTCACCTTGGCTATATTTCCCGGATTAATCAACAAAGAGGCGATGCCACAATTCGAATGAGACAATTTTACCAATTTCTGTCATATAATTGGCCCGGTTGCTAAAATGATCATGTACGATTTTTTTTATGAAATCAGGATTGTAATAGGACCTTGACAAAGTCTGCTCATCACATAGTATTCCTCTGATAAAACCCCGTATTTCATTTTTTATCCATCTGCGATACGCTACAAGGTTACGATGCCCCAAGATTAGTTTCTCAAGGCCGAGACTTCTGACGAATGGATCCAAACGAACACAACAATCAGGAACATCGGGATGAAGATAAGCATTGTCTAAAGTGCTGAGAAATCTGATGACCATGGAATTGAATCCTATTCTGACATTCTTAAGCATATTATCTGGTTTGATATATGTCCCTTTATCAAAAGGTATTCCGGCCATATCGGCACATCTACTCTGTGTTATAAATTTCTGAATACTCGATCCCGCCCGATAACTATCGTCATGATTAAAGATGAGTGAAACCAGTTTTTTATCCAGGTAAGGCCATCTGACATGAACTTGAGAACATTCAAGAGCATACATCCCACTCGAAAACAACCACCTCATGCCATCAATAAATGATTCTTGAGATTCAAAAGCGTGTAAATAGCTGCGGAAATCCCCAATATCCGAGAGAAAGTGGTCTGAGAACATTCTTTCATCAACTTTGTGCTGAGATAAAAAATAAGTATTTCCGGATACAAATTCCGACCCATAAGCTCCTGTTACACGAATAGGTGAAACATCTCTGACAAGCTTGTTAAAGTAAATCTCATGGCTTTTAAAGACATCAGCAGAACCATCAGATATATAAATCGTCCTGCGAGCATACTCTGGAAAATTTTCGAAAAAGTCTTTGCCCAAAACAAACACATTTAGCATTTGGCCGGCACATCGTGCAATTTTCCTTGCCAATTTGGTGTCCAGGCTATCACGATAAGGTCCGCACCAAGTGTAGCAAGGAACCGAGTAGCCCAGATGAGTCATAACAGCTAATAATGCCCTGCTATCACAACCTCCCGTAAGAGAAAGACCGACATCCCCCCGTAAGTAAACGGGCAGAATCTGCTCAAAGCATTTTGCATATTCCCGAGTAAATTCGGTTTTATCAAGTGATGTATCATTACTAAGGCATGCAAAATCGAAATACTTCTTTCTGGAAATATTACCGTGACTATTGTGGTCGTATTCCCATAAGGAAGCCGGAGGTAATCGGCGAATTTCTTTAAAGAAGGTCTGGTCATCGAGAATAGCACCGTAAAGAAAGTATTCCGGGATTTTTCCCCTGTTCAAATCAAATGAGTGTCCTTTTAATTTCAGGATACACTTCAGTTCAGTAGCAATGACAAATGTGCCATCTATTTCGGCGTAAAAGGCACGATACAATCCCAAATAATCATTAGCTACTAACGTCTTATTGTTTTTTATATCATGAATTAAGACAAGGAATCTCCCGTCAAGCTCGTCCAGGAAGTTCTCACCCAGGTTTTCATATAAATGCAATATTAGTTCAGCGTCACTATCGGTTTTGAATTCATGGCCGGCGGAGATAAGTCTGTTTTTAAGGTCATCGTGCTGATAAATCTCGCCGTCCATCATAATCATAAGAGTACCATTCTCATTCAAGATCGGCTGAGGAGCAGTGTTTATTATATTAAGATGGACACGGCAAGCGACAAATGGTATTGAACATTCAGTTAAAGTGTCTTTTTTGTAGAACACTTCGTGCCACATTGAACAGGCCATCTCATCAATAACCTGAGCGTTTTTCACTTCATATTTTTGCGTTAAAATGGCAGCTATTCCAGGCATCGTTCTTTTGTACCTGATTCACTCTAAAGATAACTTCTTATACCAATTTTCGTTTCTTCCGAGATTCTTCTTACACAGCTTTCCTGATTTATTGTTCAATTATTAACATCATAATTGAGTGGAATTTATCAAACACGTAGCCAACGTGTGTCTTTCCGACATCAGTTGCTAATCAATCGTTACTAATCTGAGAAACCGTCGAAGCGGGATAATTTTGCCCCAGAGACAGTCTATTTTGAAGCTGCCAGTCAAAACCTGTATTGCACAAGGAACCGATCATTCCAAGAGTACAGTAGAACAGAGACGTCAACTGTCCAAAGAAACTAACGGACATCCAGGATACTGTAACAGCAAACAAGAAACTTCCGAAAGCCCAACATAAAGATTTCATAGCCGGATGTGTCATTCGCTTGTATGTAAATATAATGCGGCGAAATGCCGTTGCAAGTACAAGGCAAAGCGCTACCATGCCAAAAACACCATATCGGACTCCCATCAGGATATACTCATTGGTCACATCCGTATGGGGCATGCCAAAGAAGTGGCCCCAACCAGGATCTACACTACCATAACCATACAACCACCACTCACCAAAATGCTGGAAAGCAACATCGATTAGCCTGGCCCGGTGCCAACCGGCACCACCCAGCACATTGATCCAGTTAGTCAAAGGATAATAAAAATGCCTGTCGCTTGTTATTTCCGTGAGTATACATAATAACAAGAAAAATATCAGCAGTGGCTTAATCAATACCTTGTGCCTTTCCACTATCAGGCAGAAAATCACTAATATCACCATAATCCATGGCCCGCTGGACAAGCTGCTTAAGGCACCGAGCACCGCTATGCCTGAAAAAACATAAGCCAGTTGATGCCAGTCGTTTTTTTCGTAACGCAAATAATAAATAAGCGGCAGAAACATAGCAAAACCACCGCCGAACAAAATTGCATGGCTAAAAGGCCCAACTGCTCGTGCAAATCCATAACGGGCTCTTGAAATAAATGCCCCCCCACTGTACCACGGGGAAAAACGCCACAGAGGAGCAAAGGGTTGCCAGCCGCTAACAGATTCAATCACACCTAATATGGCAAGAGGAACCAGGGCAATGCCAATCCACTTTATAACAGACATTAGTTTCGCCCTGTCTGTAATAACAAATCTGGCTGCCATATAAGCAAACCAGGTATCCATCAAAAATCCGCCTCGGCTTTCTATGGTCAACGAAAAAGTCTGATTTAGCGTTATAAAATAAGATCCAACGTACACAGCCATACTTAATGCAACTAATGTATCCAATCGGCACCAGGTAAGCTTACCACGAATCCGGTCGTCGCATAAGCATCGCAGAATTAATATTCCAATCACAAAACGTCCAATTAATATGTCGATAGTGCCTATGCTTATTGCCAGATAACTGGGATACCATAACAAGCTCGTAATATACGCAGCCAGGGCGTGCTCCGGGCGCAGTGTTATTACCAACAGAGAAACAATAATCGCAAGTGTAAAAGTTACACCTTGCATAGTGATTCATACTCCTTAATATTCATCAGGGGGTTTTCTGCATCATTGGCTTGTGATAATTCGTCCGGTTTGATGATTGGTTTCAAATTTAATTTCCAAATACTAACGAAAAACTGCAACGCCATCAGTTCTTAATGTAATACCCCGCCAGCAACTGTGTCATTGTCCCGCATCAAAACGAATCGACCCATTTCAGCTATCGTTTCAAACGGATCGGTACTTACATAAAAGTCCATTTTCAAGGTCAGCTTTGCGACTTCTGTCTCACGAAGCTCATTGGCATCCTCCGCGATAAGATCGAGACTGGAAGAGTTAATCCTGTAGCCAATCTTCTTAACTCTACACGTCACTTGTTGAGTGGCGCACTTGAAATCGAGAGTATCATTCTTCTGTAACGGTTGGCCATTCATCCAAAACACGGTAGCTACCAACGTGTTGCTCACGTTTGGTGAACTATCCACCGGACAAGCCACCTCGCCGCGCTTGAGAGCCCTTAATGCTCCGTGGTTCTTCAAAACCAAACCAATCGATTCGCCCGCGACTGCATCCCGGGCATTTTCACCAAACTTCCTGACTTCGGCAACTACGGCTGATTTACCCGATGGGTGAAAGATAACTTCCTCGCCCGCCTGTATTTTCCCAGAAACTATCCGGCCGACCAGCACCTTTTCGCCATCTATATCGTATATGTCCTGCACCGGGAACCGCAGTACATTCTCATCCGCATTTCTGGACGATTGCAACTGGTCCAAAGCCTCTAACATGGTCATCCCCTTATACCATGAAAGATTATCGCTGCGTTTGGCAACATTGTCACCTAACCGTGCCGAGATGGGGATGGTCATTTCCGGCCCCACTTCTATGTTAAACTCCCGCAGGCGGGTAATAATTTTTTCGCTCAGCAGATCGAATTGCTCCTGAGAGTAATCAACAAGATCCATCTTATTAATCACAACCATTATCTGATTGATACCCAAAAGACTCAGCATAAAAGCATGGCGATGCGTCTGTTCCCGCAATCCTTCTTCGACATCGATCAGCAAAACCGCAGCCTCAGCCTGCGTCGATCCCGTAATCATATTCTTCAGAAACTGCTTGTGGCCGGGCGCATCTATAATCGTATAATCCCGTTTCGCTGTCTTGAAGAATATCTGGGCAGTATCAATGGTAACACGATTCTCGCGTTCCTCTTCCAAGTGGTCCATCACAAAGGCGAATTCCGGAACGCCTTCCGACTCCTCGCTTACCCTGCGAACTTCCTCCATTTTGTCTGGAGGCAGGGAATTGGTATCGTATAAAAGCCTCCCAATCAAAGTGCTCTTGCCGTGGTCAACATGACCAACCGCTACAAACTTCAGATTCTCACGCATAATATACATCCTATTTTTTTATTACATGTATCCTAAAGCACGCAACTTCTGCATAGTGTACGTATCTTCCTTGTCCTGAGCCCGCCCCGCCCTTTCGGACGTGTTCGTAGTCTCCAGTTCCCTGATTATTTCATCAATGGTAGCAGCGTCGGACTCGACAGGATTGCAACAGGTTGTGCATCCGATACTACGATAGCGTTTGCCATTTTTAGCGAAATATAGCTCGGTAACGGGAATACTTTCCCGACTTATATATCGCCATATGTCGACTTCGGTCCAGTGAAGCAGCGGATGCACCCTTATATGAGTTTTCTCTTCCACCTGGTTTTTGTACTGGTCCCACAATTCCGGTGGCTGGTCCTGATAGTTCCATTTGAACTGCTCATCGCGCGGAGAGAAATATCGCTCCTTTGCCCGGATTCCGTGCTCATCCCGACGAATACCCAGCAACAGCGCCTCGAAGCCGTGCCTGGCGATTGCCAATTTGAGCCCTTCGGTCTTCAAAGCTGTACAGCATTCCAGTTTTTTCTTGGGCCCCATGCCGGCAGTAATGGCTTCTTCATTTCGTGACACAACCAGCTCCATCCCCCATTTCCTGCTGTACTCATCGCGAAAACGGTACATCTGAGGAAACTTGTAACCTGTGTCAATATGAAGGGCAGGGAAAGGAATCTTACCGAAAAAGGCCTTACGACACAGCCAGACTAATGTAGTGGAATCCTTGCCAATCGACCAAAGAACCGCCAGTTTCCTGTAATGGTAATAAGCCTCTCGAATGATATAAATACTTCGGCTTTCCAATTCGTCTAATCTATCCATATATCCAGACTCCCGTCAACATCGTTTAATAAACATGTGTTAAAGCGTCACCCGAACCGTCCATATCAGCAGGTGGCTCAACCTGTAGTTTTTCTAATATCGGTCTAGCCAACATCATTATTTCAAGATTGTTATCATGCAAATCAAATCCGCGAGCCGCAATAAACGCGTCCTCATAAGTATGCATTCCTTCCAACTGTGTCCTCTTGAAGACGACGTCGTCGGCCAGCCCTAATTTCAGATCGTAGCCATCATAAGGAACGGCAATCAGATCGGCAGCTTTACCAAATGTCCCGTCGGCGCGTGCAACCTGTTCGGCCGATAAAGTACGTATGCTGTTGCTGCCTGACGGCCAGTAAACTTCTTCTCGCATCAGTACCTTCATTATCACGGGCTGGCCATTCTCCGGATCATGAAGCTTCATTAAATCAGTCACGAGTTGTTCTCGCGTTTGCTGATACTGCTCAAGAGGTACGATACCCTTCGGTTCGCGCCCGGCAAGATTCACAAAAATTCGACCCGGAATCAAACAGTAAGCACGGGACCGAGCTGGGTCAATAGATAACGGATGCTGTGGCTTTTCCATTGCGCAGGTCCAGCCCAATTCCACCAGGTAACGAGACAACTGCACCTCTTGTTTGATAGAGCAGAAACCATGATCGCTGAATATCATAAGTGGTACGTCTTCCGGCAAAAACTCCAATAGACGTCCAATGTATTCATCTATTCGACGATAATATGCAAAAAAGGCCGGGGCAAATTCCGGATCGTTTTGTTCCATTTTCTGCCAAAGGAAGTGGTTTATGCGGTCGCTGCCCATAATATGCGTATGGAAAAAATCCCAGCTTTCCTCATGCAAAAAATGAAACATCGCCTCCATACGCGCATCGAGAGTCCTGTGCAAATCGTCCAGCATGGCACGTTTATCCTGGCGGGCCAACGCTGCATCGCTGTCAATCCGGTAGTTAATAGACCGCAGATAATCACCCGTGCCGGCAGGATAGGCAGCTTTCTTTAACGACAACGACAAAAAGCCGCCAATCATAATACCGTTTACAGGCTTTGGTGGATACGTAGTCGGAACATTCATGCCAAAGACCCGCTTGTCAGCCCGTGACAGTATCGACCATATATCTTCAGCTGCTCTGGCGGAGGAATTTGGGAACATGAGATCATAAGTGCCTTCATGACGGTCGATAAAACCATATATGCCATGTTTGCCGGGGTTCTTACCGGTCATATAGCTTGACCAGGCTACACATGAAACCGTTGGCTGTACCGAACGCATTTTTCGCAGGCCGGCCTGAGAAACAAAGGATGCCAGGTTTGGCATGTCACCCTGTTCAATCATCCTTCGCACAAGACCGTACGGCACACCATCAATACTTAAAATAACAAGTTTTGGATAATGTTTCGATGTCGGCATTTTTCATCACTGAGTTAGTATGACTGTCGATTGTCGCAACCGCTGGAAAGCATATCCCAGCCTATCAAGTCTCGTTGATATAACCCAAATCTTTAAGTTTGTTTTTAATTACATCCATATCTTTCTCGTCCAAAGGCTTCTCTACAGGCAGCGAAGACAAAGGATGCTCTTTCTTGCCAATTTTAATTAAAGACCAGACCCTTTCATGCACGTAGTAAAAGATTATCTTGACAAACGCCTCAACAAGCCCCACGCCGACAGACAATGCGAATTTGCGAGTGAAAACAAATACAATCGTGGTCGTCGCAATCGCAGCGCATACTCTATAGCTTACCGCCTTTGCCATCGAACGAAAATGAGCATCTTTATAGGTAATCATATTATTTAAATCTAAGCAACCTGAACCTTTTAAGTACGATTATCTTACGCGTGCCGTGTTTGCCATTCAGACATCTCAGACAGTCAAGAGCTTACCAATTACTCTACATATAACCCAGGTCCTTCAACTGCTGCTGAATAACATCCTTTTCTTTCTGTGTCAACTCCTTGGTCCTGTCAATCGAGTCGGAGAATCCGTCGTCTTGGTCTCCACTTTGATGCTTAACAGGATTGCGGGTTAAATATTGTTCATCAACAATACTCTTTAGAACATTTCCATCCATGTGTTGAGGCACCGGCATGTTGAACAGATAAAGTATCGTGGGTGCTATGTCGTAGATATGCACTTTGTCTATCGTGCAACTTTGAATGTCCGGTCCAACACCGATGAATATGCCATCCATTCGGTGAGAACCCGTATGTCTGGAGGAGTAGGGTTTTCGTTCGAAAACTTCACCATTAAAACGGTCTTTCGGCAGCACACAGCGCCAATCGTTAATCCCCACGAGCACGTCCGGACCGGTGCCGGCTTCAGTAACAGGCGAATCGCACTTCTGCCAAGTTTCGACTTTTACATTATTCAGGTTTCCCCAGTTACGGAGCTTGCCGGCAATCTCGCGACCAAGCTCATCCCTCTTTCGCGGATCCTTGATAAGTTGATCGTTGATATAAATCCCTCCGAACGGAATTGTATGCCCCGGGTCAAATGCCACACTTTTCTCAATGTCTATTTGGTCTATAGCCCTCTCGATCAGCCTGCCTCGTGTTTTACGCCCGTAATGATTGTATAGTCCGGGAGTTAACTTGTTCAATTTGACGGCCTTGGCTGCCGACTTGCAGCAGGTGAAGACCACCCCTTTAGCACTGCTAAATGCCTTGCTCCGTTTCTTCTTCCATACTAAATATCCCTCGCGTTCCAACCAGACATTGAGCCTGAAAATCTCCTCATTCGGACCAAAACCGTGATCAGAAAAAACGACAATGTTGGATTGTTCGCCTGCGATAGCAGACATCTCGCCTATGGCTTCATCAATCACTCGCCAGAATTCCTTGAATTTTTGGTGCAACATCCTGCTTTTCTTTCCTTCGTAGAGAGGATGACTTTCATCGATATGGCGCCACATAATGTGCTGTATCCAATCAGTCTCTGAAATCACAAACCAGAAGAAGTCCCACTCTTTTTCTTTGACGAAATATTTCGCAGCATCGAGTTTCTTGGCCAACACTCTGTGGATGTCGTCCAGAAAAAGCTCCGTGTCCTCATAACGAGGCTTATGATAATCGACATCCAGTTCATATTTCCCACCTGCTGCCTCGTTCAACTCCTGCTTCAAGGCGGGGGGGAAAGTGAATTCACCATCCTCTGAAGCCCAGAGTCCTGCAGAGATAAAACCATTGACCTCATAAGGAGGAATAAACATCGGATAATTGAGGATTCCTACTTTTCTGCCTGCCTTGCCGAGATGGTCCCATACTGCCCTTCCAGCATAGTCTAATGATGAAACAGGCTGAAGGTCGTAGCTATTGCCTTTGCGATAAGTAAAATCGTATATTGAAGTTTTCTCCGGCTTCATACCGGTAGCCAATGATACCCAGGCGGGACCACTTATAGGAGGAATCGTGCTGAGCATAGAACCGGAAGCTCCCTTGTCAATCAGTTCCGCCAGGTTAGGCATCAACCCTTCTTCTATTAACGGATTGATTACATCAAAGGTCGCCCCGTCAAGACCTATCATCAACATCTTCCTGCTCATAAACAACTTCCTCAAACCTGGACTGAATGTTTCTTTCCCAAAATAAATATATCTCTTAACAATATTGCCAAGAGTACAACAATTCCAGGAATTAAAATCATAAACGGTGATTCTACTCCGGACAATCGCGTCAAATTGACATTTCCTGTTCCTACCGGTACCAGTACCAAACCGGGCAGAAAAAAGTACATATAAGTACCGAATTGAAAATCAGTAAATCCCGGGCACCAGGAAACCATCGCGAAGCCGCTCTCCAACAATATATTTAACTCGTTTGAACTTCATTCCTGTCCAATTCCACCGGATGCAAGAATTCTTCAAGCCCATCCTTCAACTCTTCAATGTCTTTATTCCACCAGCACTCTTCCTTCAGCTTATGAATAGCTTCCTCGCTGAAACGAAATCGAATAATCTTCGCCGGGTTTCCTGCCACCACGGCAAAATCGGGAACATCCCTGGTCACGATGGAGCCCGCGCCTATAACCGCACCATCGCCAATCCTATTGACACTGGAAAGAATAACAGCGTTTTGCCCGACCCATACATCGTTTCCAATTTCAATGCTTCTTAGTGACCTTACCTGCTTCGCCACATATCCCAACGCGGGCTCATAGAAATATGGATGCGTTGACTTAAATGTCAAAGGATGATTGGCGTTAAAAATGCAGACGCCGTGCGCGAAGGAACAATATCTGCCTATTTTTGTCAGCGGTCTGATTCGCTGCAGGTCAAAACAGCCGCCATAGCTATACATACCTATCTCAATGTCGTGATAGTCCAGATATATGCGACGAAGAGTCCGTGACAACATCTCTCCCCCTTCAAGCTTTGTAATAACACGCAATATTATATTCTTAAAGCTTCGTCTTCTGGATGGATAAAGTTTATACAGGAAATTCGAAAACATTTTCAAGATATTGCCCGCCTGAGGCTGCTTTGGATAGATCTTTAACCGGTCTTAAGTCCAATCAAAAAGAATTATTTTGCCGATGATTCAGCATCTTCATTTGCCCCCCCATATATATCGCGTAAACCGCAAGAAGCGAGAGTGAGCCGACAACTAAGAACAGGACAGCAGAATCTATCGAGAACAGTCGAAGCAAGCTGATGGTAGCTATAACCGGCAATGCCAGCAATAAGCCGGGGACATAGGAGCGGATGTAACTGCTTAACTTAAGGTCAATAGTGTCACGGGCCTTAAGGACCTGCATCAACAAAACAGAAAAATTACTTAGAACAATAACAACAACCGTACCTAACGGCCCAAAACGGACAGACGCCGGGTAGATAAGCCCAATAATAATGAGGGCACGGATTATGGCAAAACGACGCTGCAAGTGAGGCTGGCCAACAGCCAGGTACATTGAAGCTAAGACCATGGCTTCAGTTCGAGCCAGTATTTGCAAACACAGAATAGTGAACGGTACAGCCATAGCGACATACTTGGGAGTATAGGCCAACAACAGCAGTTCACTCGCAGAGCAAGTCATGAACGCTATCAAGGGCAAAACAAGAAAGGCCGTCCATCGAGTAAGCTTCAGAAGGCCCCGACAAAGGGCCATTTTGTCATCCTGTTTCTGGGAAAAGGCAGGAAGAACAACGGGATTTATTATTCTCATGTACAACTCAACAGGAAGGTAGGCAAGCAAAGCAGCATAATAATAAAAGCCTAACTGATCCTCAGGTATCACCTTGCCAAGTACAAGGATAGGCGCTTGAAAACTAATCATCGTCAAGAGAGGCAAACCGAACATTCCCCGGGCATATCTCATCAACTCGCCCAGGCTTTTCCTGTCTATCCTAAATCGTGGCCGGAAAGGAACGACTATAAAAGACAAAATGCACAGTATTGTCACCTCTGCAACAAAACCAAAAACCAGCGCCCAGACATTTCGAATCACATAAGCAAGACCGATTGTTATGATCGCGCCCAATATTGCGCTGCCCTGGACGAGGAACACCGCCCGGCCGAACTTATATTCTTTTTCAAGTACGTATGAACGCGGGCTGACAAAGCCCCTCAAAGCTATCGCAAGAAAAGCAACTTGAAACAGCCCAGCCAATTCTGGATTATCGTAAAACGAGCTTATGAAAGGAGCAAGGAGGGCCGCAATACCGAAGAGACATATTCCGCGAACCACTTGCATCCACCAGGCAATATTCAGGTAATCAGTATTCGCGCCTTGTTTGTTTTGGATAACTGATTGCTTTACGCCAACCTCTGTAAGAGCTTCAAATGCTATTGAAAAGCTCATAATAATAGCCATTATTCCGATTTGGTTCGGTGCCAAAATCCGGGCAAGAATCATACTCCGGATAAATCTCATTCCACGTCCGGCAACCGTTCCAATACTTAATGCCACTATGGCGCGGACACTCTTTGCCTTTATATCCGTAAGTCCTAACCGGCTAATCTTGTCAGAAATTGTCTTTTGAAAAACGTTAGACAAAGTCAATTTTCCTAACTCCGGATGCACTTCGTCCCCGTCGGGCGCATCAGCAAATCAATATAACAATCGGCAATAACAGCACTTAGGCCGTTACTACCGAAACCGGCTGTTACCGGTTAAATCTCGTTCTATTCCTGAACACCACCTGAAGATTTAACATACTTAGTGGCTTTTACTTCGCCCTTTTCATCAGGAAAAAAATCGAGTATCAGCTCTGCAATATCTGTAGCCGCTACTCTAACCGAATTTTCCAAAACCGAGCTTATCTGAACCTGCGTCACGTAACGGGCGGGGTCACCGTCAATATTTGGTGTTCGCCATCCAACACCTGAGAAGACTCTTTGGTCGGATGTAAATCGGCCATTAACAATGTAGAAATTCAAAACCACCGTCTCGTTCAGGTCCGGCGTAGGCCTATGGAAGCGGTGTATTAAACACGGAAATTCTCTGCCGGCGCTGGTAGTGACTATGTCAGGTTGAGTGCCATCATGCACCCACCCGCCCGCGACATAGCAAATCCGAGGTCGATGTCCGAGCATTGTTCGCGGGTGAGCAGTATAATTCACGTAAACATTTATCCACTGGTTATTTGACCTGTTCTTGTATAAACGGTTTAGAAAGTCATCGCTTCCCGCCACGCGCTGAATGTTCAGTGGAATCGGCACATCTTCCCCCGTCCAATAACCAATTTGTTTTGGGAAAGCACTCAGCGGAACAGGCAGCATAACAGGAGTTTCAACAAGAAGTTTCAAATGAGACGCCAGAACACGGTATGTTACTCCGGCAGATATCAAGAGTAAAACAGCTAAAATCCAGATAAACCACGCCGGTGTTTTGCCAGCCGCCGTACGTATGAAATGGAACACATCGGTTTGTTTAGCCGAATACTTATGTCCAATTGAGTACATCGAAGGATATAACTCCAAAGTAGTAGCTAAAATCAACCATCCATCCTTAGGCAATTTTAACATGCCCATCTAATCAAAAACATGGGAACACCTCCTCCCTGATGGTGCTGTTCAAGACATATTCATTTTATACTGTTAATCGGCTTTTTGTCAAGACTCCATTCCGTAAATACTTATAAGCTTCCTCAAAATAGAAAACAGGTATAATTTCAAGATAAACACTCATCTTTATCAGATTATATCGCTGAACACTAAGAGCATATCAGACAGGGGTTTATGGAATTATTGGAGGAAATTAAAAGACAATTCCCCCAAATAATTTAAACTTGACTCCCACATTACAGAGCTTGCTAAATAGTCAAAATTGTAAAGACCCACCGACATGTTCCGATAATATTCATAAATCGCACTTTTTAGAGATTTGCGATTATCTTTGCTAAACCCCATAGGCAACGATTCATACCCATTCTGTTTCTCAAAGTCGGCCTGTAAAGATAACACACACCCTGTGCAGATTTAGTGCGAATTCTAAATTGATGAGATGAACCTTTGTATTTATAATCCCTGACTGTAGAAAATAATAAACTGTTCTGTCGGTTGAGTGCAACAAATGGCCAAGACAACAAAAATATACACGGTCAGCCAGATTAATTCGCTGATTAAGATAGCTCTCGAAGAGAAACTGCCTTCGCGTTTGATAATCAGAGGTGAAATAAGTGACTGGAAACATCATACAAGCGGGCATTGTTATTTTTCGCTGAAAGATGAAGGCGGAATACTGCCATGTGTTATGTGGGCGAGCAAATTCAAAAACGTTAAGTTTTCGCCCGAAGATGGTCTGGAGGTATTAGGCACAGGCCATATCGATGTTTATACGGTCGGAGGCAAGTATCAGCTTTACGTTGATAAGCTGGAGCCGGCCGGCATCGGTGCGATTCAACTGGCTTTCGAGCAGATGGTAAGAAAGCTGCAAAAAGAAGGACTCTTTGACGAGGCGCATAAAAAAACACTACCGCCCTACCCGAGTCGGATTGGCATACTAACGAGCGAATCGGGTGCGGCGGTGCACGATATCACCGATAGCATTCGTAGCCGCTGGCCTTGTGCAGAGTTGTTTTTATATCCGGTGCCGGTGCAGGGCGAAGGCGCATCGGAAAAAATAGCGGCCGGACTAAGAGACATAAACGGACGCAATAGAAAACTTAAGCTCGATGTCCTGATTGTCGGAAGAGGCGGCGGTTCGCCGGAAGATTTGTGGGCCTTTAACGAGGAGGTCCTGGCCAGGGCGATTTTCGATTCGAAGATACCGGTCATAAGCGCAGTCGGGCACGAGGTTGATGTTACGGTCGCAGATTTCGTTGCCGACGCCAGGGCATCGACACCGACAAAAGCAGGCGTTGTGGCTGTCCCGGACAAACAGGAGGTCTTAGGGCAATTGATAAACATAGAACACAGATTGGCAGGCCAAACAAAAGCGAAGGTGAAACTGGCGCAGCAGAATTTAGAGGTGATTCTGGCAAATGCTGTATTTAGAAATCCCCTTCTGCTCGTTCAAAATGCACAACAGCAATTAGATGAACTAAGCACCGATATGGCAGAGATAGTAAGAGAGATTTTGGCCGGGGCACACCGGAAGCTCGCCTCCAGTTATGAGCAGATTGTCAGGATTGAGCCTCATCGGCTTTTAGGAAATAAGATGGTAGAATTGAAAAACTGGCAAAACCGGGCGAATGTAGGTATAAGGGCAATTATAAACAACTATTTAGTGCAGCTTACCGCACAGTCGAATCGATTAGCCGGTTTGAATCCAAAGTCAGTTCTGCAGCGGGGATACAGCATCACCACCAATAAGAAGACGGGTTTGTTAGTAAGGGATTTAGAGGATGTTC
>Ga0307379_10006140_pt1 | contig 16585 bp, 17 predicted proteins | sample UN2MG_FD_202237 | JGI IMG/M metagenome (GOLD analysis project Ga0307379, IMG submission 202237) | Soil microbial communities from Risofladan, Vaasa, Finland - UN-2 | ecosystem: Environmental > Terrestrial > Soil > Coastal area > Acid sulfate soil | place: Finland: Risofladan, Vaasa | collected... | reverse complement strand
TCCGGAACAAGTAAGGTTTGATTACTATTTATTATTATCCTGCTGTTTTTTCCCACAATTATACATATCCTTTTATTTTTTGTAACAGTTTAGGTTTTTCAAAGAGACTTTGACAGGATTAACAGGATATTCAGGATTAAAACATCAAAACTCATCCTGCCTGTCCGAGTTAATGCGGTTGTTCGGAGTCCTTTAGGGATTCCAATGCCTCTGCGTCAGCCAAATCCTTGGTTCTTCCTGACGCCCTTTTGTTTTGAATCAGGTCGTCAATTAATGGAATATGTATTTCGATTCTCTCGATGTTCACAGACAAGGATCGTCTATACACCTCCTCAAACTGAAGCCCGGATGCCGCAGTGATGAGGTCGATTCGTCTTGGGGCAACTCCGATCTGAAAAATGGTTCCATCCTTCTGGAGATCTTCCTTGGTCAAATTGTGTAAAGGTGCGCCGAAGCGGCGTAGTGCTCGTAGCACGGCATCAGCGTTTTGGGGTGATGGCATGACCCAAATATCTATGTCCATGGTAGCCCGAGGATAACCGTGAGCTGCCATTGCATAGGCACCGATGAGGAGAAATTTAACCTTCTCGTCGGACAAGGCGCGTAACATGTCTTTGTAGTCTTTGTTCAGCATCGTGCTTTTTGCTCAGGGACGTGATTTCTCTGGTCAGAATCCAGACGAGTTTAATGCGGTCTGCAGGCTTGCCGGGGACAAAGTCGTCGCTTCGGCTGTCCGACATTCGGTGTATGGCTGTGTGTTTCCTATTCATAATTTCATTATACCATTTTTACTGTGCAACTGCAATCGGATAGTTACCAAAATCCACCGCCTAAAAAAAAGATATGGATATTTTGGTCGTTGGAAGAGGTTTTTTTAAAAAAAATCTCAAAAAAATCCGGTTATCACTGTAGCCTTATAAAAACAGTACTGATCGGCTATTTTTAAGCGCACCACTCCCTTGATAAACGATTTTGCTTTCCCAAAAAGCATTGCCATTTTCCTAAAGATTTCATGAGCCCTGTTGTCTGTTATTCGATTTATCGTAATAAGTTAGCTCTTTCAAAGAGATTTTTTTGACAGGATTAACAGGATATTCAGGATTAAAACATCAAAACTCATCCTTTAAATCCCCATCAAAATTCTTTACTTTGCGTTTAATTTAAACTTTCCGTTTACCGAAATTAATAATTAAACCTAAAAACCATAACCCATTCGGTTGTAAACTCTGTACGCACAGCCAATGATTTTCTCAGTCAATTCTCTGTATTTCATTTGTACATCCTCATCAAATTATGATTTTTTTTGATTTACTGGATAGTTAGAGTGAGACTTAACCCATTTATTCACTTGGGTTGAGGGGTCTGCTCTTTCGTCTAGAATCCTGACACGGTCAGACCGAGCAATTATCAACATTCCTTCGTATGCTACATGGAATCCCGCACCCTTGACTGGAACACTCATCTCTTCCTCTGTTGTAGCATCTGCGTTAGCAATTCCAACGCTTGCGAAATATGGAATAGCACCGTGTTTATCGGCATGCTCTATTATTTGAAAATGAACAGACTCCTCAAGTATTCCTTTTTCTGGATAGCGTGCTGTACGTACAGCGATAAAGACTAATTGACTTCCTTTTTTTGCGATAATCTGAGGATTCACACCGATCTCAGTATTTACACTTTGTATCTCATACCCTTCTTTCTTCAACTGATTAAAGACTATTTCGATTCCGAAATCGTGAATTTCCTCAATAGTCATTTGTTCCTTATGAGCCATCGTTTCCCCCTTTGAAAGGCATAATGCTGAAATCCGCAGCGTCGGCTCATCCGGTGCATTTTTGGGTTAAAAATAAGTATGGTTTCCCCGAATTTGCCCAACCTGACCTCATAATTTTCTCCACCCCTCAATAATTGTTTATATTGGTAATTTTAGATTTGCTGAACAAATCGATCTATTCCCATTTCTATTAACACCTATATGCCAAGCACGACCCTTCTTTCTACTTCTTTACTATTGGAACGGATGGATGCCGCAGGCATTGAGAAATGCAACAAAACCATCTGGGTGATGAGACAGCCCGTACTCATAAATTCGATACGCTGTCTCGCGATACTCGCTGTTTCCGTCGAGAACTTCAGTGATCGAATATGAGTTAAGCTTTGTCTCGACATTACTATAGAGCATCCCTGCGATTTTGAAATCAACCAACAGAGCAGTTCCGCTGAAACCACTTGGGCTACCGAACGAGACCTCGACCACTTTAGGGGTCGGCAACCCTTGGGATTCATCAGAAGTCCGTGTCACATGGCCCTTGAGATAACGCGCGTCGATCTGAAGAGATTGCCCCGATTTTTCCCATTCAGTAAAGCCAAAAGCAGAGACATTTAGTCCCGGGACAACCGGTTCTTCATACAGAGGAAGGAATTTGGACGGTTGCACAAGCTTTACTGTACCCATTGCAAAATCAAACTTGGGGTGCGCTTCTGATGCAATAATCGGAATGTAGCGGTCTCTTTCCTCTCCGAAAGGTTTGGCAATCGCCGGACACTGCCCTTCCTTCAAATTCTCCAGCACGTGATGGCATGTAAGAAAGTGGCCCACACTATCTACCCAGAAGCCTGAACCGATAAATCTATCTACAGAAAAGATTTCCCTGCCAGGGGTGCCGGAAACAATTGGAAAGACATAGCTGGCAATATCTAAAAAACGATCGTCATTCATCTGCGGCTTTCCTGCCTCTAACGTTTGCCTTAAGAATGGTAATAATAAAGTAGTAAAGTCTATTGTCTAAGTTTAATAATACAGCATCCCATTTTATCAATAATTTATTGACTATCCAATTATATCGCAACTGTTTGTAAATAAGGCTGAATGTTTGATAGCAGCTATGTTGACTTTTGAGGCACCTACAGCCTGCGCGTCTCAATTGAAAATTTCTGTTATCTTGTATGTGATGTTATGTGAACTTCAATATTTTGGAGTATATCCTAAATTTCTTATTTCTTGTCTTACTTGATCGGCTTTTCCATCTTTGTTGCCATTTATTTTTAGATAATTATTAAAATCCGATATAGCTTGATCATAATTACCTTTGTCAGCCCAGACGAGCCCTCGGTTATAATAGGCATTAGCGTATTCTGGATTTAATTCAATAGCTTTGTTATAATCCGATATGGCACGATCATAATTGCCTTTTTTCCACCGGAACCAGACGACTCCTCTGTCGCTATAGGCTTTAGCAAGTCTTGGGTTTAATTCTATGGCTTTATTATAATCCGATATGGCACGATCATAATTGCCTTTGATAGCCCAGGCAAGCCCTCGGCCGTAATAAGCTTCAGCGTATCCCGGAGGACAGGGTTTTGCGAGTCCTGGGTTTAATTCTATGTCTTTATTAAAATCCGATATAGCACGATCATGATTGCCTTTATCATCCCAGGCGTTCCCTCGGTTGTTATAGGCAACAGCGTATCCCGGGTCTAATTCAATGGCTTTGTTATAATCCGATATAGCCCGATCATAATTGCCTTTATCATCCCAGACGACCCCTCGATTGTTATAGGCAGCAGCGTCTCCTGGGTCTAATTCAACGGCTTTATTAAAATCCGATATAGCACGATCATGGTTGCCCTTTTTCCCCCAGATGGTCCCTCGATTGTAATAGACTATAGCGTCACTTGGGTTTAATTCTATGGCTTTGTTATAATCCGATATGGCACGATCATGATTGCCTTTGTTCCACCAGGCGTGCCCTCGGTTGTTATAGGCAGCAGCGTCTCCTGGATTTAATTCAAGGGCTTTGTTATAATCCGATATAGCCTGATCATAATTGCCCTTATCAGCCCAGACGAGCCCTCGGTTGTTATAGGCATAAGCGTAATTTGAATCCAGACTAATTGCCTTGTTTAAATATCCTAATGCCTTGTCTGTGTCTGTATATTTTCCGTTTTCCCAAAGGCTCAAGGCTTTATTCATTAATTCAGAAGCGGTCAAGCCTTGCGTTGTTTCTCTGAACTGGTTTTTTAGTGTTTCCTTTTTCTGTTTCTGTTCTTTTGCCGGCAGGCTTTTTAGTTCTTGATTTTCTCTTTCAAGCTCTTTAATCCTTGTTAGAAGTTTCTTTTCATGTTTTTGATTCTCCTTGTATTTTTCCAAAAGGCTGCGGTCTTGAAGCAATTTTTTTATTCGTTCCTCAAGAATGCTTGTATCGACATCTACTTTTGCCTTAACAATAATTCCGAAAGTGTTTTCTGTTGCAAAGTTCTTTTGGGATACAATCTCTGCTTTAAGCACACCGGCGGCAAGAGCAAGGATTTCATCCTTTTCAACTACGCTTTCCCTTACGATGGTCAAACTTTCCAGATATGTTCCGGCCTTTTCAAGGACTTCACGCTTGGCCTTGGCGATAGCCCCAACCAGTGCGTCATCTGGTGATTGGCTTCCTCCAAATGATTGTTTAACCGTATGGATATAGGTTTTTATCTCAGCATTGGAAATGCCGGGGATCAGGATAAATACAAATAATAACAAGAGGGCCTTTTTCAACATATAATATTCCCTTTCAGACTATTCAATTTGAGTAAGCTGTGGTGCATGATGTCTTGCCATGATAATAACCCAAGAATTCAATAATTTTCATGCAGATAGGGTTTGTATAGCACAATTTTTAAAGCATTTCAATTTGTTACATGAATAGCAGATAAGTAATAATTATTTTATTCATCAATAGATGGATTGCCTATTACCATTCGAGATCAACTTGTGATAAAGAGTGGTTAAGTCCATGATCTGATTGAATTGAATAGTCTCCACTCAATAATATTTCTTCGTATTCAACTTTTGCTCCGAAAATATTTTTTGTTAATTCAACAGTGTCCTTATGACAATTTAGCCCAAATATTATCCTTCGCACCTTGCCAGGGAAAGGATAGGCTTTATCGCCTTCTCTTTGGCAATTTCTCCATTCTTTTTCATACTTCCAAATATGAGATTTTGTAGTAATCATTTCTTCAATTTCTTTATGTCTGTCGTGCAGCATTATTTTTAGTCTTTTAGCTACATATTCAACTTTCTTTGTACTTTTTGAACCAAGGATGTTATTGGAGTTTCGTTCAAATTCCAAACAAACTCCTGTGCTATTTCCTCCATAATGAGCCCACATTCTCAAATTAAAAGGATCTTCTGTCAGACTCAAAACGCCAATGCTTGAAATACTATCGGAAAATAATGCTCCTAAATATCCGACAAAGACAGATCTGTGTATGAAGTCAGCGGGGATTTTGCTTTTCGCTGCTAAGCCAGCGGTATTCATGAGATTTGGTGTTTTTAAAAATGCCAATAGTTCTTCTTTCGTGGAGATACCAATTTTTCCTTCAACAAACTTGAGTTCATTTTTTGATAAAGAATTAACAATTTTTTCGAGTTTTTCTTCATCATTAACAGGAAGTTGAAAATCAGGATTACAATCAAAGGGGTCATTTAATTTATTGGCTTTAGGATACCAAATTTCACCATTTTCAAAACAGCTTTGTCTCTTATTTTGAATAACGTCAGAACCATTCAGTGATGGGGCGTTAAAAGGGATGTATTTATAAAGAGATAGTTGATCCATGCTTTGTGAGTTTCGTATAGCCGAGCGTGTTGTTATGCAAGTTTGTGTAATTAAATTTAAGGGTTAATTAACTCGAAATCGATTCCTGGGTTGTAGGTGATGTTCTTTATTACCTCTTTCGTCGTTTCACCTTCGACGCTAATAGCAGCACCTGTTAGCAAATATTTAGGATTTTCATCAAATAATGAAACAATTAATAAAGAAGCTGGAGTTTTTATTGTTGGATTATAATCACGATTGATTATGTTTGTAAGTTCTTCTTGCGCCTTTTTCTTTTGATCTTCTGTTATTTTAGTGGTGTACCATTCAAATTTTATTTCCATTTTTCCTCCTTATTAGTGGAGATGATGTTTAACGACGCTACTCTCCGGTGCGAGGAACGAGCGTCCAGAGCAGTTGCAGGTTATCTTGCCATGAATTTATAGTTGTTTAAAGTGCTTCCAGTTACGGGACTCAAGGATTCAAGTGTTCTCTGTAGCTCTTTTCCGTTCACCTCAGATATATTTTTAACTACAGCATCGTCAAGTGAAAGAAATCCTAATAGCGATAATCGACAAATCTCATGCAACATCCCAAATTTATGATGTTTTTCGGATCTTGGTTTCATTCCAAATGTGGCATCGTGAATACCATGTGCTAATTTGTGTCTTAGATTGATATATTCAATTTTAATCCATTCACCAATATTTCCGATAGGAAATTCAAAATTGGATAAAAAGCTCGCTATACGTTCTGATATTGTGTTAGCCTTAGTTCTGTTAGGAACAAAAAGAGCTTCCAGCGAAGTAAAAAGGCCCAAAGTTGCTAATTGATAGGAGGCTACTTGGCCAAGAGTGACATGGCTAAATAATAACAACGCATTCACCAACCTGCGAAACCCTTGTTTATCTGCCTCTATTAATCGTTCAACAATTTTTTCTACAGCCATCAAATCTGATGGTTTATAAAAGCCGCTAATTGCCCACGGTGCAGACAATTCATAAAGCTTAGGATCAGAAATTAGGTTATCATCTGTCCCAACTCGGAATTGTCCTGCAATTTGTATAGCGAATGGATTATGTAGCCTCATCGAAAGCAAGGCGAGAAAAAGTAAATTTTCTGTTGATAGGCTTTCGGTTAACTTGAAAATTGAATAACATCTTAGACAGCAATTGTTGATCCCAGTTTCGGAAATGCTATAGCCGGGCAAAACGTAATCAGACAAGCCTTTTTCTGCTGAACTAAGTAATACTTGCGGAGTCATATCTGCACAAACGCCTGGCCCTACGGAAATGGGTAGGTCCTGACTAAAATCATATGGCAGCTCATGGAATAATAAAAATATATCGCCAGGCTTTGACCTGGTTATGTCTGCCTGCATTTCAATTCCTCTAAAATAATGTCGGCGGTCAGGGGCAGCCCGGACTTCCACTGGCCATGTTTAAAAAATAATTCTGTTCTATTTTCCCTCGACTGTTCAAAGCGGCCCGGCCATAGCTGTCCACGAGGACTGCCTGGTTAAGCGCTCCCTCTATTAAGGAATTTGATAAAAGCTCTTTCAAACATAAATTGAATTTCATTTATCGATATTTGTATAGAAACAAATGTGTCGATATTTTTGATTTTACAGTGCCCCTACATGTTGACTTTTTGCTCGGTTATTTGGAGCAATCGTCCCTGATGGACAAAGGCGTTTCTTTCTTTTTTGTCATCAAAATCGAGAGATTCGTAGTTCAGGTGTCCATTCTTAATTTTAAATCCCCCTATCAATTTTTTCTTGTCTTCACGACTAAAATACTTATTAATGAAATCCCGAACTTTCTCTGAAGAACCATGTTTTGCGTAATATTCGTTCTGGAGCGAAAAAATCAATTCCTTAAAACCATGTTTATCAGAGATGGGAAACGAAATGTTTTCGGATTTTTTAATTTTGGCCAATAACCACTGATCAAAAGGTTGAAACTTTTCGCATGCAGTGGCTTCCATTATTGAAAATATTGAAAATATTGAAATCAAAGTAACACCAGCGCGCTTAATTTCTTTCGTTACAACATAATAAAAAAACCTAACCTTATTATTTCTTCTCGCTCCTTGTTTAAATTGGCCAAACATGCATCGAAATCGGATCGATTGCCAAAATAATCTTTAAATGCACAAAAGAAGAGATCTTTGTTTATTTTATACATATCCTCGACAAAGGCTTCAGAAAGAAATTTTGGTTGATCATTATCATTCATAGTGAATTTTGACTACTACGCTCAACAAGTAATTATACGATTGTCCGCTTAAATACCAAAAATAAAAAAGATTGAAAAGAAAAATACTATTACTTATGAAGATAAACGTATACGGATAAACACAATGGGAAAGATTCCCGCCGCCCTAAATACACAGTTCTACGCTTTATTGGTCAAAAACGAAATGCCCCAAAAATTTCATAACGTAACAATTTAGGTCTTTCAAAGAGATTTTTTAGTTAATTCTTTGTATTTCATTTGTACACCATACTCAGGCTATGATTTTTTATGATTTACTGGATAGTTAGAGTGAGGCTTAACCCAAGTTTGTTCACTTGAAACCTGTCTGCGTGCTACGCACAGGCAGGCAAAATCTTGTTTATCCTGTTATCCTGTCAGATTTTTTCAAAGGGCTAAAGTGTTATTATTTTTTAAATTCCCTTTGTCTGAACGCCTCGTACATTACGACTGCTCCCGCGGCAGACGCGTTAAGAGAATTAATTTTTCCTTTTTGTGGAATAGAAATCAGAAAATCGCAATGTTTTTTTACAAGACTGCGTATCCCTTTTTCTTCTCCGCCGATAACAATGGCTAAAGCACAGGAAAAATCAAAGGAGAAAATTGATTTTTGTGAGGTTTTATCCATTCCTGCAACCCACACACCTTTTTTCTTTAACTCCTTTATTGAGGTAACCATATTTGTTACAAGGGCGAGGCGCACATGCTCGAGAGCTCCTGCAGAAGCACTGGATACAGCCGGAGTCGGTGAGGCTGATCGATCCTTTGGAATTATTATACCCTCTACGCCTGTGCAAAGGGCGGTTCTAATAAGGGCGCCAAGGTTGTGAGGGTCTATAATGGAATCCAGCAGCAGCAAAAATGGATTTTTATCAGCCTTGATATTGTCGTAAATATCAGTTGGTTCCGCAAGAGGATATGGGCTTACCCTGGCTCCAATGCCCTGATGCCGGTCGTTGCCTGTGATGGATGAAAGCTCAAAAGCTTTTACCTTTTTCAGGGGTATGTTTAAAGATTCGGCAATTGTTGCTGTTTTTTCAGCACGCTTTGAATCCTTATGCTGTGCTAAATAAACCTCAAAAAATTTTCTTCTGCCCGCCCTTAGAGCTTCAGATACCGGATGGATTCCGTAAAGTATTTCGGTTTTCATAATTGTGAAAAATTGAGCGATTAGCTGTTAGTCATTAGCTTTTAGCTTTGAAAAATCAAGGTATTACATTAATTAGAAATTGCACCCAATGGGTAAAAGTTTGTAATAGCAAAACATTCTGTAATCATTAAACTAATAGCTAACCGCTAAAGGCTAATCGCTCAACTTAGCGATAGCTTTCTATGATTTTGATTAGTTCGGAAACAGCCCTTGATAGCTGATCGTTAATAATAACATGCCGATAAAGATCCTTTTTCTCCATTTCTTTTTTTGCAGTTTCAAGGCGTCTTTCAATAACCTGCCTGGTGTCAGTGTCTCTTGCTTCCAGACGGGCTCTCAGTGTTTCCAACGAAGGCGGCATGATGAAAATTGTAATACTGTCAGGATACAGCTTTTTGATCTGCATGGTTCCCTGAACATCTATATCAAGGAGTATGCGCTTTCCTGATGCTAAACAGGTATTCAGAAATTCTGCCGAGGTACCGTAAAAATTGCCGTAAACCTCTGCCCACTCCGCCCATTTATTGTTTTCAATTTTCCTTTTAAATTCCTCTTTTGTTATGAAATAATAGTCAATTCCATCTCGCTCACCGTTGCGGGGCTTTCTTGTTGTATAGGATATAGAATAGGTTATATCCTTAAACCGTTTCATTACTTCCGTGCAAAGGGTTGTTTTGCCGGCCCCTGACGGCGCTGAAATAATAAAGAGCTTTCTCATAACAACCTATTGCGATTCCTTAAGGCTGGCATATCGTTGAGCCATTGTTTCCGGCTGGACAGCTGAAAGTATAATGTGGTTGCTGTCCATGATAATAATAGAACGGGTTTTGCGGCCGTGTGTCGCATCAACAAGATGTTTGTTGTCCCTTGCTTCATCTTTAAGCCGCTTCATCGGGGCTGAATTGGGGGCGACAATGGCTACAACGCGTTCAGCAGCCACAGAATTTCCGAATCCTATATTAAGTAAATTGTTTTCCATATCACCTCTTACTACTCAGGTTGTTAGGTTCACGGTTCACGGTTGGTTGTCTTGAACCCTGACCCCCGACCTCTGACCTCTGATCTCCGGCCTCTATTCCACATTTTGCAACTGTTCACGTATCTTTTCAAGCTCAGCCTTAATGTCGACGATCATATATGACGCATCCGCGCTTCCTGTCTTGGAGCCCATTGTATTGAATTCCCTGTTAAATTCCTGGAGCAGAAAAAGTAGTTTTCTGCCAGAGGGTTCTTTTGAATTCATGATGGATCGAAACTGATTTATATGACTGGCAACCCTTGCAATTTCTTCGGAAATATCGCTTCTGTCTGCTAAAAAGGCCGCTTCCTGGGCTATCCTGCCTGTATCCAGCTCTACCAGACCTTTTGTTAAAGCCTGTATGCGTTCCTTAAGGCGATCTTGGTACATGGGTAAAAGGTTGTCTGATATTTTGGCTATTTGTCCGGTAGTTTTTTCTATATAATCAAGGCGGCTTGCAATATCTCCGGCTATAAAATCCCCTTCCTTTTGTCTCATTAAACAAAGTTCATCCAGTGCATTGCTTATGCAATCCTTTACAACAGCCCAGCAACCTTCAATATCGTTTGTATTTTCAACCGGTTTTATAATGCCGGCGACATTTGCCATAATATCAAGCGAAATTTCCGCATCAATATTTAATCTGTTTTTCAATTGAATAAGGGCGTTATAATACGCATCCGCCTTTGGTTCATTGACTTCAAAGGCGTCCGCCGCCTTAGAAACATCAATGATCTGTGACTTAATTTCAATGCGTCCTCTTGACAGCCTGTCTGAGACAAAGCGCTTAATCCTGTCTTCAAGGCACATATATTTCTGCGGGATATGTAAGGCAATATCAAGGGATTTGCTGTTGTAAGACCGGATGTCGATTACAGCGGTCAGCTCATCTTGTGTGTTTTCAGCTCTCGCAAAGGCAGTCATGCTTTTTATCATTATTTATTATTCCTTTTTTTGAGAAAGAGACTTTTTTGACAGGATTAAGATGATATTCAGGATTAAAATATCAAATTTTTTTTGAAACAGAATCTTGTTTATCCTGTTATCCTGTCAGATTTTTTCAAAGGGCTACTGTTTTTCAAATCAGCTAAATATTTGTTGCGTATTAAATTAAGGTAGTCGAGCATTATTTTATTGGCATAGTCGGGATATGTCCAGGGAAGCTTTTGAAACAAGCCTTTTGTATAAATCAGTGTCAAGTCCGCATAAATTCCCTTGCCGATATAGATTCTGTGGGAATAATTTTTTCCTGTGGCAAGAACAAACTTCGACTTAATCATATATCCGGGATCAAGGTTAACCATGCGTTTGCCATTTTTTGAGTATTTATGCTCAATATTGTTTGTTGCAAGTTTTATCTCGGCCAGAGCGCTTTGTTTTATGAGGTTTTTAAATGCAAAAATCCGCCGGAACAGGGGAGACCCCATTTCAGTATCGTAATATTGCGTATAGTCAAACGAGAACCATGAGCTTACCACATCAAAGGGGCCGAATTTATCGGAAAGGTCTTTTGCCACATCAACAACAATATCCTTTTCCTTTAAAAAAAGGCTGACAACAAGTTTCGCAGATTCAGGGGGTTGAGGTATGCTCATTTTGTTTAGGTTTAAGTTTCTATGGGTTTGGCTTCATCGATAAGCATAATCGGAATATCATCTTTTATTTCATATAAAAGCCGACAGCTATCACATATAAGCCCGTCTTTGGTTTTGTTTAGATATATGTCCCCCTTGCACTTGGGACAGGCCAGAATATCAAGAAGCTCCTGACTGACAGCCATAATTTCCTCCGTTTATTTTACAATATTTGTTGTGAGTTGCCGCGAAGATAATCTCAGCGAATATTTACCACAGAGTTCACAGAGAACACAGAGAAAAAATATTTTATAGACAGCATCTATTATATTCATAACAAATAACAGCAGGGGTTGCAAAAGTAAATTTGTTATATTTCCATTAAAATTTAGCCAATTATATCGTAATTATCTGAAACCAATAGAAAAACATCTTATATCGGCCGATACGGCGTCTCTTGATTTCAATTCAACCCAGTTAAAAAACTTAATCTCTTCTCTCCAAACCTCATCGGCAAAACTATTGCCAGTATGCTTAGTACAAAAGCCGTAGAAAAAGATCCGATCACCCAAATCCACTGAAAACAAGACAGGCTGTGTCCCTGTAAACCCGCCATAAAAATCATGTAGACCGGCCCTGCTTCAAGAATAGTCACGACTCCGATGTAGATAGCCGAAATGGTCATGAAAACGAGCCCGCCAAAGCTGGTGACAGACTGGGCTGGATTTTCAGAGGCAAAATCAGGATAGGCGGCCCCCAGACCGATTCCCATTGCAACTACTCCTGGTGTCAGAAAAAAGATTGTAATTGCGGAAAGGTACATCATGAAAGGAAAGACGTCCAAAAGCAGGTTGGTTACTACAATCAGAATTTCGGAAAGGATTAAAAACGGAAAAAGATAGATAAAAAACTTGATCCACAAAAAAGTACTGATGGAAATGGGACTTGACCGGACAATCCAGAAGGAGCTTCCCTCCATGCTGACCGAAGGAAAGCTGAAACGTGCTGTCAACGCTGTAAGAACAAAGGCTGCCAGGGCCATGTTTAAAAAGGAGAACAGATTTTGCAGATAGGCTGTTTTGATAGGAGATTTGTCCAGCGGAAGGACTGAAAAATTATAAACATAAATAATGATAAGCGCAAGTATGAGAAAAATTTGTGACCACTGGGTCTGGTCTCTCCAAAAAGTCTTTACCTCTTTTACGACAAAGGCTCGCGTCGGACCTGACAAAAAAGAAAATAACCGGTCAAGCCCCTTGCTTTGGGTCTGAAAAAGCCTGGACATTGATGCACAAGTTTTGGAAAACCCTTTGAAATAGACAGCTCTGGCTACCAGGAGATTTACGAAAATCAGGAATGCAGCGCAGCTCAACGACAGGGCTACATGAAAGAGAGCGTTTTTTATATCTCCTGAAAGAGCAGCCTTCAAACTGTCAAAGGCCCAGGTGCTTGGAAGCAAAGGAGATGAAGGAGCGCTTAAATCCTGTATATAGACAAGAAGCGATGAAAAGGTTTCAGGATTTACCAGGCGTTCCGGTCTCAAAAGGCGAAAGGTTATATAGAGGGTTATTAAAACAGCAAGGCCCAAGAATACGAAAATGCTTCTTATCCGACTCGGGGGAAGGACAAAAACAGCCGGCAAAATAACAAGAGAGCTTAAAGCAGAAGCTATAATGCAAAGAAGAGCAAGAACAAGAACCATATCTACATAGAAAAAAAGACCTGCATGATATACTATGCCATAGGCAACAAAAACAGGTACAGCGTAGACTATAACCATCCATGAACTATCCATGGTGCTTTCGATCCACCGGGCAAAAAAAATCTTCTCAACGCGAACAGGCATGGAATGAACCAGGGCTAAATCTTTACTTAAATATAACTTAGATAATGATGTAAGTATAGAACTGAAAATCAAAAGAGAAAAAAATGTAAGCAAAGCCATGGAAAGGAGTTTGTAGGCAAGAATATCGCCAATATCCTCAATCTGCTGGAAATAGATTAGAATCCGATATGATACGGCAAAGATACCTGCCCAGAAAATCAGACCGATTCCGGCAATCAGAAAAAACCCGGCATTTATCTTTTTTAAGAAACCAACGTTTTTGAAAGACCAAAAACGGGGTTTTAAGAGAGTAACTACCTTCAGTTTTGAGCCTCCACCTCTGTTAACCGGAAAAAAACTTCTTCCAGATCCGCTTCTCCCACATGTGCCGCATGTTTCAAATCAGCGATGGTTCCTGTGGCAATCAAAGCCCCCTTGTTGATAATGCCGATACGGCTGCACACGTCTTCGGCCAATCGCAGTGTGTGGGTAGACATGAAAATAGTAGTTCCTTTTTCAGCAAGGCTGCAAAAAAGATTTCTGACCATTTTGGCGCCTCTTGGATCAAGTCCCACCATTGGTTCATCCACGATGATCAAAGGTGGATCATGCAAAAGAACCGATGACATGACGAGACGCTGCTTCATGCCGTGAGAATAGGATTCGATCAATTCATGAGCATGGTCGAAAATGGAAAACATATTCAACAGGCTTTCCGTTTTTTCCAAAAAAGATTCCTGCTCAATATTGTAAAGATCTGCTGTAAACCTCAAAAACTCCATGCCTGTAAGCTTCTCATACAAAAACGGCCTGTCCGGTATCAGTCCTATTTTCTTTTTGGCCTTTTCCGGCTGAGCTGCCATATCTATTCCATCTATGATTACAGAACCTTCTGTTGGCTCCAGCAGACCAGCCATCATCTGTATGGTAGTGGTTTTCCCTGCGCCGTTTGGGCCGATAAATCCGAATATCTCTCCTGAAGACACAGAAAGATTCAACCGAGTTACGGCTTTTAACTTTCCATATTGTTTTGACAGGTTATTTAATTGGATCATCTTGACTGCTCCAAAATTTCAAGTTTTACCTTTCCTATCACTCCAATTAAATCGATCTGGCGGTCTGGCTCTCCGCGTACGAGACGGATATGGGTTACATCCGCGGGGATCTGACCCATGAGGGAATCAACGGTAATCCACTTGCCAAGATAAAGAACATTCCAGGCATGATAGTAAAAGCGTCCCCTTGCATATACGAGTCCGGCTTCTATCTGAGCAGGAATACCGGCAGCTCTGGCCATGGCCGCCAGAAGAACAGCATGTTCGTTACAGTCTCCCATACGGTTTTCCAGCGTCTCCAGAGCATTGGGAACCGACAAAACAGGACGCTTTTCAATATTTTCATAAATCCAGGCAATAAGTTTTCGGGCTTTGGCCAATGGAAGATCATCTTTAGATATGATTTCAGATACTTTTTTTCGTACTTTTGGATGGTCGGACTGGATAAATGGAGTGGGCTCTTGCAAGCGGCTCTTTATTAAACTTTCTTTATCACCCACATGAATATCTGACGGCTTTGGAATATCCTCTTTACGGATAGTCAATATTCCATTTTCAAAAGTCTGTCTTCCACCGTCTAAAAAGAGGTTCTCTTTGATGCCGGTTATTTCCAAACAAAGCATTATAAGTTCATCTGCCCGGTCTATAGGCACATTGGAGGCAACAGAAGCCATTTCCGTAAGATCCTGGCTTGGAACTACTGGCAGATCGGTTAACGCCTCATTTCTGGAAACCTTTTTTAGTTTTATTCCCATAAAACCCTCTTCCTGGACAACGCTTCCATCTTCTCCTATCCAGGCTGTATGGGAAGCTCCCATAAAATCGATAGAAACTCTCTTTGTATTTTGTCTGCGCCCCATGATGTTCAGTGTTTCGCGGCCCACCATGGTGACACAAACGGACCACTGTCCCATGATGGTCGGATCAAACACAAGAAATGTTTCGGTCTTATCGGGTTCCAGGCCTGAAATCCATGCTGCTTCCATAACCACGTCGGTTAGATATAGTTTTTTGCCTATTGGAATTTCCGACCTTTGTTCGCCAATAAAAACAGTAAGCACTTCACCTTCGACCTTCCCGCGGCACTTAAAATGAAAGATGTTGGACCTTAAATCAAAAGCAAATGAGGCCAATGTAAGATCAGAATGGAGTTTTCCCTTAGTCTGGATATAAATATCTTCTACCGTGCCAATAGTATTGATCCGCATGTAAACAGATTCCGACAGGAAATACCCATTTTTTTCCGGCTTAAAGGAGCGGTAAGCATATCCTATCTTCCTGTCTTGATGGAAGATATTCATCCATCTTTCATTTTCAGATATTTTTACGGTATCCAAAGCAGAAGGGATATAATGAGTCTCTTTCTGAAAAAAATCTAAGCGGATACTTAAAAGAAACATAAAAAGTAAACCGCAAAGTATAGCTGCAATCAGGCCAGGTTTTAGTCTCTTTATGCGAATTTTCATTATAATATTTTTATAGCATAAAAATTCAGATAGATAAAGTTCCCAAAAACTTGTCTGCACGCTTTCGGAATGTTTTTTTAGTTTACAAGTCTATATCGGGAACTTCGCTTAGGAAACGCTTTGCTGAATATTCTTTACGTTTTTTCTGATTTCTGCCATATTTTTTTGTTTTAAGGCAACGAGACCTTTTGGATCGGACAAGAAAGGAGATTGCTGCATTGCTTTGCTCTTTGCAATGACTTCAAAGTTAATCTTTCAAAGGTCTCAATATGGTTTCACTTACTGTTGGAGGAATTAATGAACGACACTATCCGTCGGCAAGCTATCAATAAATACATTCAGAAAGATCCGTTTGCCGCATATTTGGGAGCGAAAATTGAAATTATAGAGCCCGGTCACAGCCGGGTTTCACTTACTGTAACCGAGGAGATGACAAATTTTCACGGTACCACTCATGGCGGTGTGATTTTTGCGTTAGGTGACGTGGCATTTGCAGCCGCGAGCAATTCTCACGGGCTTATGGCGGTCGCCTTAAATGTCAGCATCAGCTTTTTGAAGGCCACCAAAGCAGGAGACAAGCTGGTTGCAGAGGCAAATGAAAAACATGCAGGAGCAAGGATGGCTTTGTATGACATAACTGTGCGCGATGAGCAAACC
>Ga0307379_10006139_pt1 | contig 16585 bp, 16 predicted proteins | sample UN2MG_FD_202237 | JGI IMG/M metagenome (GOLD analysis project Ga0307379, IMG submission 202237) | Soil microbial communities from Risofladan, Vaasa, Finland - UN-2 | ecosystem: Environmental > Terrestrial > Soil > Coastal area > Acid sulfate soil | place: Finland: Risofladan, Vaasa | collected... | reverse complement strand
GACCGCTGATCCGACAATCTTCCTGCGCGAAGGTGGCGACACGTCGAACTACTCTGCGCTCATCAATCCAGACGATGCACAGCTTCAAATCCAACACACTCGCGCATCTGGGGACTCGTTCATTGCGCTTGATCCTATTGTCGGCAGCGGGACCGATGACGCAGAGGTTAGGCTATTTCGGACAACCAATACGAACAACACAGTCGATCTCGTGCTTTATCAGGGCGATGGGACCGCCACAGTAGCGCATAGTTTTAGAGCCGACAGTGGCGACATAGACCTCTGCCAGCAGGGCGGTAGTGTCACTGTTTATGGAACCATATCCGGCGAAGAAAAAATCACAGTTACCGCCGCTAATTCGGATGATGGGTTTATCGCGCAGCGGTTCGAGACCGGCGCTGGCGCAGCAACCAACCTAATGAGAAAGGCAAGGGGGACCGAGGGATCAGAGACCGTCGTAGTAGACGCTGACAGGGTTGGGACGTTCTTGTTTCAAGGGCATGATGGTACTGGCTACATTGACTTGGCCCAGATCCAAGCTCGCGTGGATGGCACCCCAGGCACCAACGATATGCCAGGGAGACTTTCCTTTTTCACGACCTCTGATGGTGCCGCAGTTTCGGCAGAGAGGATGAGGCTCGGATCAGATGGCGGGATGATCATGTACGGCGGCTATATCCAGCTTCCCTACCTCGGTGCGGCACCGGCCAGCCCCGCCAATGGGATGATTTGGATGGAGAGCGACGGACTCCACATATACTATGCTGGAGCCGAAAAAACAGTAGCGGGGGTATAGATGGTACTGCACAAGAATCTTGTTACGACGAACCTCCACGTCCCCAAGGACCACACTCACGTCGAGGCCGACATCACGGATCTCCAGTCATACCTGACCCTGGCTGCCGGTGATCTTCGGTACGAGCCCATTGGCGGCGCCGGGGGCGCATATCTCCCGCTCGCTGGCGGCATCATGACCGGCGACATCGTCTTCGCTTTTGGTGAATATCTGGTCGGCACAACATCGGGGGCTGTCACGAAGGCGATCTGCGGGGTGAATGCCCTGGACGAGTGCTTCATCGGCCACACGGACATTGTCTTAGACCTCGTGGGCTCTGCCTCCCGCCCAACCTACAATACGAGCAACCAGGTTGCACTTCTTTCAGATATTGAAGACGAGCCTCTCCTGCTCCATTACTCGAAGGGTACCGGAGACTTCCATGCCGTTGGGGCCTATGGGATCAGCATCAGCCTAAACGGTGGGGCTGCTGTTGTCACAGCATATGACATGTTGAAATCTCTGAAGGGCGGCGCTGCCAGCCCAACCTATACATATTTTTTGAGCAAGTCTAGCGGTGTTTACGGGGCTGGTAATTCTGATCCTACTGCAGAATCAGTGAGCTTTGGCGCTGGCGATATCGGGACAAACCCCGTCTACATGAAGGTCAGCGATAGTACTACTACCACCGTTGAGATCACAATGTTTGTTGCTGTTCAATAATGGGGGGGGATTGAGAGGAGACGGTGTGCAAAGACGACAGGGCTCTAGTGGAGGTGAGAGACATGAGTGGCGATGAGCCAAAAACCAAAATCAGCTTCAACCCCACGATGGTTCAGTTTTGGGGGTGGTCACTTTTCAAGGCCGGGGCACTCATTATCGCGCTGTGGGGAGGCATTGCGTTTGTTGCTGATTATCAGTTTGAGCGCAGCCTCAAAATCTTCCACGAGAAGGCGAAGCCAGAGATCATCAAAGCGATTGAAAGCTCCGAGGTTCATTCTGAGGATCGCCTCAAAATCCATGCGGACCTACCGGCGCATAGTGGAGTGATCGAGCGAATTCACACTATCGAGACTGAAGTTAACGTTGCAGCGACAGAACGTGCTCAGATTCAATCGACGGTAGATAGCAACGCCCGAAAGTTGGATAGACTACTGGAGAATAGATAATGGGCGACCTTTCGACAAACTTCAGCAGGCACGAGTTCGCGTGTAAGTGCGGATGCGGCTTTGGGCTCGGCGACGGAGACGTTTCTTCTGTCCTAGTTGTGCTTTTGGAGAAGATCAGGGAAGATGTTGGAGGTCCCGTCCGCCTGAATTCGGGTTGTCGCTGCGAGACTCACAACAAGAATGAGGGCGGGGCGGAGTTTTCCACCCACCCACTGGGACAGGCTGCAGACATCCAGGTGGAAGGCGGGCGGCACCGTTGTATCGTTCAGCGCTCAGCGCACAAGCACGGCGCAGAGGGGGTCGGGACGGCCAGGACCTTCGTCCACGTAGATGTTCATGGCGGCAGCGTCAAACGACCCCGCCCGAGTGCTTGGATTTACTGATGGCAAACGGCGACTCTACCTTTCGCTCCCGCAAGTTCATCCTGGCTGCCGCATCCCTCGCCACGGTTTCCGTCTTTGCTGGCTTCGGGACCTTCATCCTGGCCGCTGACGGCGGAGATATCGCTCTGATCATCGGAGCCTGGGCAGCCAGCGACGGCACAATCCTCGGCCTCTACAACTATGTGAACTGGAAGACTGGGGGCGAATGATGCTGCCGTGGATGAAGATCGTAGGGCCGCTGGTTCTCGCCGCCGCTCTCTTTGGCGCCGGGTTCCAGGTCGCTACCTGGAAATGGAGCGGCAAGGTGGAGTCGATGAAGGCCGACAAAGAGGCCGCAGAGACCGAATCCGCCAGACGCTCGGTCCTTGAGGAGCAGTGGCGCGAGGATGTCCGACAGATCAACCTGGAGCTGACGGCGAAGCAGGCCCAGTACAACCTCCTTGAGGAACAGTACCTGGAAGCCACGTCAGTGCCCCCTGAGATCGTCATACGCTACAGGGACAGGGTAGAGACCATTACCGAGACCATCGTGTCTGAGGACTGCAACGAGGGCGTAGGACAGCTATTCACGTTTATCCAGTCTTTACCGGAGAGATCCCCATGAAAAAGGCGTTACTGCCGTTACTGCTGTTACTTTCTGCCTGTGGCACGACCCAGACCGTGGTCGACCGGGTAGAAGTGCCCGTTTTGTACTGGGAGGCTATGGACAACGTCCGTGAATTGTCCCCGAGGCACCAACTCGAATCCAAGGAGATGACACCAGAAGAAGCCGCAGCGGACCCACGCGAAGCCTTCCGCAGGGTGGGGGAAGACATCGCGAAACTCATCGCCGAAAATGAACAAATTCGGCATCTGTACAATGAACTCGTCAAGAGGGTTCAAACCAAGCCAGAGGAGGCACCATGAACGTAATGAAACTGCAGGCAAAGATCCAGGAAACGCAGCAGATCATTGAAGAGGGTCTGAAGCAACACGCCAGGGCCGAGAAGCAGGTCGACGCCCTGGAACAGCAGATCCATCACCATCGAGGTCGTCTCGGTGTCTACGTAGAGATGCTGCAGGAGGAGCAGAAGAAGGCCCAAACCGAGGCCCAGAAGATCGAAGAGATCAAGACTGAAATGATCAAAGAGGAGGTCGCTGGTGAAACTGAGTCAGAAGGTGAGGAGCAAGGTTGAAGCTCGAAATCGTTCATGTCAGCAACGGCAACGCCCATGTGTACGGCGGGATCGTCATCCACAGGGCGATCAGCTTCAACGAAAGGTATGGAGTCCGGGCGGACCCGGAGTTCATCTTTGCCGAACTGTCTGCACAGATGACAGTTCAGGACCCCCACACCCTGATCCAGGTAGCGACAAATGACGCGGGTCTTGTCGTTGCTCACGGCATAACCCATCTTCAAATCATGTACGGTGTCAGAAACGCCATGATCTATCAATTGGAAGCAGACGAGGGCGAGGTCGAAGGGCGGGCAGAAATGCTGCACGATGGCCTTGAGCAGATCAAGGGCTGGGCCAAGAACGCCGGGTGCGAAACCGTGCGGGCCTGGGCCATGAATACGAAGCTCGCGGAGGTCTTCAAGAAATACGGATTTGAAGACAAGGATTACCACTTCATCGAAGTCGGTATTTAGGAGGCGCACATGGGCGGCGGCGGAAGCAACAGAACAACTACCGAAAGCACCACCAATCAAATCGTTCCACCGGAACTCAGAGGGGCCTACAGGTCGGCTGGGGGTCTTGCTTCTGGTGCGATGGATGATATTGGTCAGTTCCTTTCGTCGTTCCTCCACGATCAGAGCGTCCAGCAGGTTGCTGGGCCGACCGGAGCGGAGAATCTCGCCTACGGCCAGCAGATGGACCTCATGCAGGGCCAGGGCCCGCAGGCGTGGTCTGACGCCATGGGTATGTTCAATGCCCTCGGGAACCTCCCGCAATGGGGTGGGGCGAACCTGAGCGACATCACTGGCTGGGGGGCGAACCCTAATCAGGCTGGTCAAGTTGGAGGCGGGGGCTCCGGTGCCCCACAAACGGCAATGGCCGCCCAGCAGCAGCAGTACAACCCTTACGGTGGCAGTCAAGGCCTGGGAAACCAGGATTCCCAAATCCCGAGCACCTATCAGTACGGAGGAGGCGGAGCCGGAGGCGGAACCGGCGCTTCCGCAACTGGCGGAGGGAGCGGCTACCAGTCGGCTGGGCCACTCGGCAATGACCCGGCACTGGGGCAGTCATTCGCCGAATATTTCCAGAGCAATATGCCAGACCTTTCTAACATCCCAGAGGGGCCCGAGCGTCAGGCCGCGAGGACCGCAGCAAGGGACGCGGCACGTCAAGAGTGGAGGGCAATCCAGCAGGCAGGCGGGAACCCAAACATCACTCCCGGGACTGCCGGATCTTCTGGGTTCAATATCCCAGAGCCCGGTGGTGCAGACGTCCCGTGGACACAGGCCAGCCAGCAAGGTGGCATCCCAGGTCAAGCTCAGTCCGGGGGCATCGGCAGCGGCACCGTCCGAGAGATCGACGAGTTCGACTTCGGTGGTTTCATGGACAAATTGGGCCGAGGGGGAGGAGGGGGCAGCGGGAACTTCAATTTCAGCTCCGGGCCCGGGAATGCTCAATTTGAAGCCCTCGACCGCGAGGCCAACCCTCTCTCAGAGATTGACTTTGCCAACCATCCGGCGCTGAAGTCGGCCCTGGATGCGTTCACAAAGACCTCCCTCCCTGGGATTGAAAACTCCATGATCGGCGCTGGTCTCGGGCGCTCAGGAGCTGCCGGTAACGCAATTGCAACCGGAAAGGCCCAGATGGCGCTGCCGGTGATGCAGCAGCTCATGAATTTGGAGATGCAGAACAAGGGCCTGGATGTCAGTCAGCGCGGCCAGGATTATCAGGCGAAGGCTGCGGCAGACATGGCCGCACGTCAGGCTGCGGCTTCCGGCGCCAGTCTCGCCCAGCAGCGGTATCTCGCAGATCAGGCTTTCGCTGCCCAGATGAGGGGCCAGGACATCGGGATGCGCCAGCAGGACATCGGTCTCAGAGGCCAGGACATCAACGCCCTCCTGCAGCAGAGCGCACAGGGGCTACAGGCTCGCGGCCAGGACATCAACGCTCTCATGGGAGGGGCCCAGGGCCTGATGGGTGCTGGTTCAGCGGATCTCGCGAGAATCCAGCAGGGCATCGCTGGTGGCATGGGCATGGGTGAGCAGTTCAGAAACATCTACAACCAGCAGGGCGAGGCAGAGTTCACTGCCGGTCAGCGCCCATGGGATAGAGCCATGCAGCTCCTCGGCCCGATCCTCGGCGGAGCAATGGGTGCCAGTGGGCAGCAGACCAGCACGACTGGCAGCGGAGGCGGAGGTAAGTAATGGGGGAGATCTATAAATACAAAGATCTCGTCGACGCCTATGCGGACGCCGCCCCTGTGGGCGAGGGGGTTGAGGGTGGAGCGATGGGCTCTGGCGGGCAACAGACCAACACGACTGGGACTGGCGGAGGAGGTAAGTAATGAAGAAGAAGAAGTACAAGGAGCCCATGAAGCTGAAGCCGATCAAGCCCATGAGCACCCAAACTGACAAACAAATGGGCATGAACCCAACCGAAGTGCGGGAGAGGGCCGGGAAATCTCCCCATCTCACCGAGCACTACCGGGGAGCCGACCTCTTCCGCAAAGTGAAGGAAGGGAAGTGAGGCATGGGACTCTCCTGGTGGGACATAATACAGGTCGTTGGGCCAGTAGCGGCGACAGCCATCGGCGGGCCGGTCGCTGGCATGGCCGTGAGCGGCGCCATGGGTGCCGGTGGGGCTAAGGCAAAGGGCGGCAGCACCGCAGACATCCTCAGAGGAGGGGCCATAGGCGTCGGGACTGGCGCCCTCGGAGCTGGTGGCCTCGGCAAGGCCAGCCAGACCGCAGCGGGGCTCGCCAAAAGTGCTGCAGCCAAGGAAGGCGCAAAGGCGGCGGGCAAGCAGTATCTGATGGAGGGGGCAAAGACTGGGATGTTTGGGATGCCCATGGTCTCTCCAGCGGCAGTTGGGGTTGGTAGCACAGCCATGACGGCAGCAGGCAACGTCGGCAAGGCCGGGGCCCTGAACAAGTTCGCGGATCTCACAAAGAAGTCCCTCGGGAAGAACCCAGAGGCCACTGGAGGGATGCTCGATACCGTCAAGTCCGGGACAAAGACGTATGGAGCAGTTGACAGCGCGGTCCTTGGCCCAGCCAGGGCTGAAGAGCAGAAGAATAAGGTCAAGTTCTGGGACCTTCACAACGCGATGGTGCAGCAGCAGCACCAGCCCTACCAGAGCGGATTAAGTCCTGAATATCAATTCGGGGCGTATGGGACGCCAGGGAGCAGCTTGCAGACGCTAGGCTTCCTCGGGAGGTACTGATGGCAGACGTTGGATGGATGGACTTGATGAATCAGATGACATCTCAGGATGCCGCGATGTTCCCTGACCAGAAGGATCGCACTGAGGGCACGGACTTCGAGCCGGTAGGCGAAGCCGTGAAGGCGATTTTGTCTGCGGCCCAGGAGGACGTAGCCCCTGATTTCAGGAGCTTCTTCGGCAAGCTCCAGGACCGAGGCGGAATCGAGCAATACTTCGCCACGCTCCAGGCTGCAGCGCAGCAGATGCCTGACATGGCGGCCAGGGACAAGCTCTACGGGCAGGCGAGAGACTACCAAACAGCGAACCTTGGCGACATGAACCCTCAGAACCGCCCGCAGACCCAGCACGCCATGCACCAGATGCTGCTCCAGGCGATGAGCCAGGGCGGCGGTGGCCCAGCACGGCCAACTGCGTCTGGGTTCCTCCGTGGGTCTCAGGCCCCGCCACTTGGGTCTCTTGATTACGCAGAAAACGAGGTCCAAAAGAGGAAGCGCGAAGCGGAAGAAGCTCAGAGGGCCATCGACGGACTCTACTAGGAGGCACTATGGCCGATGAAGGCCTTTTCAGCGGATTGAAGTTCACCGACGTCCTGTTCCCGGCGCTCGCTGCCGGTGCGTCTGCGTACAACCCGTATATAGGGTATGGCCTGCAGACCGGCATGAATGTCTTCAACACTATGGGTCAGTTCCAGAATGACCTGAAGAAGTGGAAGATGATCCGGGAAGAGCAGGAGCGGATGGACGCGGCTGCGGACGAATACAAGGCTGCCGCTTCCCAGAACATCGAAGGTCTCGGCTCGCAAATTGAGCAGCGCCGCAGGTATGCCGATCAGGACCTTCGCATGGACCTCACGAACGAAATCCTACAGGGCGGGGGCATCGGGGCTCCGAGCTTCATGCCCCAGGAGGACCTCTCGTCCCTGCCGCTTCAGATGCAGCAGCAGGCGGCGCTTCAGGCCTCCGGCCCTCAGTCCGACATAGACCTCCAGGGCGCGTTCCCTGACAGGATGCCGAAATTCTCAGACATTCTCTCAGCCCAGGCCGACCCAATGCTTGAGCGCCAGATGTTCGAAGACCCAGCGCAGCAGGCCCTGCGGAAGGAGCGAGACGAGAAGATGCTCGCCGCCGCTGGCATCGACCTGTCCCCAGGCTCCGCTGTCCAGACGATGGGCATTCTCGGAGAGCAGGCGCACGGAACTGACCAGGAAATGCGCAGGCTTCAGGAGGTGCTGAGACAGGACGAGATGAGGGCAGAGCGAGACCTCGTTTACGCAGAGGCCAATCGCCGGGGCATGACTGATCAGGTGCAGAGAGAGACGGAGATCAGGACTGAGGCCGCGAAGGAGAAATATCAGGCATGGCAGGAAGTTGCCACACAGATCAACGCCGTCTTGAAGGGCGATGCTGCCCTCGGGTACGACGACCTTGAGAGCCTGTATCTGCGGGGGCTGGATCGGTACGAGGAGCTGGCCTTCACCCTCGGCGACAACCACGAAGTGACACAGCAGGCGAGGATGAACCTGAACCAGCTCCTTCGGAGGCTGCAAGCGCTTGGGTCGAAGCAGGAAGTCCAAGGCGGCGGAGGCGAGGAGACGATGCCTGGAGGGGCCGGGGACTACATGAGGATGCGCGGACTCGGATAGGCCATGGCTGAACAGTACAATCCGTTCGCTGAGTTCCAGACGCCGGAATGGCAGCAGATAGACCCATGGCAGAGGCTCCAGCGCTTCAGTCAAGTGTTCCCGAACGATCCCGAATACATGAAGCTGCCGATCCAGGAGAGAGAGAAGGTTCGGAACAAGATCATTGGGTCGCAGGACACATCAGAACTTTTCCAGACCGTCATCGGCGGGCTCCAGCAGCAAGGCGCCGATCCCGTGACGGTTCAGCAGGCATTCAACGCCCTCGTCCAGGACGACGCTGCATACCACCAACTGCCGCTCGAAGAGAAGCAGCGCGTCCGTCAGATGACAGTCGGCGTCATGCCAAGTCATGGCACGGCGTCTCCGAGGGGTGCACTCGGCCAGGGAGTTTCCCCGCACATGGGGCAGGTTCCGACCAAAGAGGAGACGGTTGGCGGGCTCACCACTTACGTGATGGAGCAGGAAGCAATCCGCCAGCAGAAACTGCAAAATCAGCGCAGCATGGTCGAGCGCGAGATCTTCTACAAGGCCATGCCCCCGGGGATCGAGCAGGGCGCAAGGTATGTCTTCGGCAAGGCCGACGAACTAGCCGAGGGAACCAAGGACGCCGGAGTCCCCATCGCGCGGGAGTTCGCGGCACCGTGGTTCAACAGGGCAGCCGCCATTCCAGGCGAAAGCATCGACACGTCAGCCAATGTGATTGCGAAACTGGAGCAGGCGCAGGCCGACTTCAGGAAGACCGGCGATAGGCTACACGACGTTCGGCTTAGGGCCGAGGGTGTTTCGCCGGAAGATTACCCACCGGAACTCCAGGAACGGCTAAAAGATCCGTCGCTCAACGAGCTGAAAGATGTGAGGTACTTCGCAGAGGACCTCCACCGCTTCGCTGGCGAGTACCTCGACTTCGTCCACAGGGCTGGCCCTCAGAGGAGCGTCGAGTCCCTCGGTGATATCAACAACCCGATGACGGCCCTGAAGTGGCTGGCTGGGACTCTTGGGGACACCTCGTCGTTCATGGCCCAGGTGGCAGTCGGTAACGTCGTTGCCGGTGGGACCGGCGCATGGCTGGCAGCCGCGATCCCGTCCGTATCGGAGGTCTCGCAGGAGATCCGAGAGCGTACTGGCGGGGAGATGCACCCCGACCTTGCCCTGCCGATGGGGTTTGCCATTGCCTCGATGGAGAAGATGGGGTTCGAGATGATCGGCGGGGCGTTCTCCCCGGTGATTCGAAAGGCTGTGCGGCAGAGCATCACTTCCAGGATCATGGATACCCTGACCAGGGCTGCAGGTGAGGGATTCACCGAGACCGGGCAGGAGGAGCTGTCCATGCAGGCCGGGTGGGCGGCGCTCACCCCGGAAGAGCAGGCGAAGTTTGAGCAGGCGGGGCTTGACGAGGAGCGCTGGACGCGCCTCACCAACGCCTTCGCTGCTGGGTTCGTTGGTGGCGGTGGTATCTCCGGCTCCGGGAACCTCATCTCCCACCTCACCCAGGAAGAGCAGGAGGAGATCACCAATATCCGTGACTCCCTCGATCCTGAAGTCATGCAGGCCATCGACGACCTCGCGAGGACGTCCGCCGCTGCCGGGATCGAACTCACGTCGCAAGAGGAGCTGCAGAGGAGAGAACAGGAAGCCGACGCCGAGGAGCTGCGGTTCCTCGAAGAGCACCCTGAGCTGCAGGACCTGATCAACCAGGGCGACCCGAGGGTTCTCGCCGAGACGTTCGGGATGTCAGAGGAAGAGGCCGCGAAGCTCATCCTCCGCCACAAGGTGGCCGTTGAGGACCAAACTGCGCCAGCCCCAGAGCTTGACGATCAGGTGGCCCCGCCAGAAGACCTCGGAGTGGAGACCGGCCAACCGCTCGAAGAGACTCTCGCTACTGTCACGCCTGAGCAAGCGGCACCCCCGCAGGATGTTGAGCCCATCACAGCTCGGGCAGTCCAGCCCGGTGATCAGCTCTACATTGACGGCAACATCGTGATCGTTGCGTCGGTGGAGCCCGGTGAGAACAGGGGCCAGAGGGTCATCACTTTCGAGAACGGCGAGGCCGACATCGTCGCTGGTAACACCCAGTACACCAAAGTCAACGCCCTAACAGAGGTTGTGGCCGAACCTGTTCCTGAGCCAGCCCCGGAGGCTCCGCCGCCAGATACGGAGGGGATGTCAAGAGAGGAAGCCAAGAGAGTAGAGGCAGAGGCCAGAGAGGCAGCCCGGGCTGGGCGTACTCCACAGGAGCAGCTCGCCATTCTCGATGAGCGCCTCGGCGTGGGGCAGGGCGCAGCCAAGGAACGCGCTCGCCTCCAGGCAGAGATCGACAAGCAACCGCCAGAGGCCCCGCCGACCAGGGTCATCTCACCGGCAGAGCAAGAGCTTGCCCCGGATCAGACAGAGAAGGTGAAGGCCGGGGATCTTCAGGTTGGGGACCGGGTCGTTGAGGGGGACGGTGTCATCCGAACTGTCACGGGCATCGAGCCCGGAGGCCAGCGGGGGCAGCGGGCAATCACCTTTGATGATGGTGAGACTGACAACGTGTCCCCGAGGGCCGGGTACACACGGATCGCCCCGCCGACCCAAGAGGCTGCACCGGATTCTGGCTTGGACGTTGGCCCCGGCCAGAGAGAGTTCCAGCCACCGGCACAGCAGGAGTTCGAGGCCCCACCCACACCTGAAGCCACTGAACCAGAGGCTCCGGCGCCGCTGACGCCAGACGAGGCCATCGAGCGCCTCAATGGGTATGGCCTGGAGGACGCAGCCAATGCAGCAGCCACGCTCAGGACCGGGGGAGACCTCACTGCTGACGAGCGGGCTGCCCTCGACGCTGTGCTTCAGCAGTCCAGGAACGGGGAGATCGACGAGAACATCGCGCCCGCCCTCGATGCAATGCTGGCTCAGAGACTCGAAGAGGCCCCGACAGTCGAGCTGAAGGCAGACGAGAGGTCGGTGCTTGACGCCATCGCCGCTGGCGCTACAACCTTGAAGGACATCGCAGCCAAGTCCGGGCTCACCCCGAGCAAGGTCAGGCTGGCTGTCAACGTGCTGCAAGAGAAGGGACAGATCGAGAAGACCGGAGTCGGCTCCGTCACCGATCCGTACTCCTTCGCTATCCCAGGACAGGAAGCTGTCGTCGAGGAAGAGGCCCCCGAGCAGACCACCGAGGAGAAGGTGCTGGACGCCCTGGCATCCGGCATGGTCGACGCACGAGCCCTTGCTGAGGGTGTCGGCATCCCAATCAGAGAGGCCCGTAATATCCTCAACGATCTGGTGGACAGAGGAGAGATCGAGAAGACGGGGCAGGGCTCCGTCAAGGCTCCGTATCAGTACCGGCTGCCGAAGGGCGACCCGAGAATCAAGGCCAGCCCGCAGAAGCAGGCCCTGGAAGCGAAGGGCAAGAGGTATGTAGCCCTTCTGAACGCAGCCAACACCATGGAACAGCTCAATGCTGTTGCCGAGATGTGGGCCCAGGAGACGCAGAAGCCCTGGTGGATCGAGTTCGAGGACCAGATCAAGAAGAAGCGAGAGGTGATAGCGAAACTCGGGAAGCCCAGGAAAGGCGCCCAGGAGCCCCCCAAATCGCGAGAAGAACTCGCGAAGGAAAGGGCAGCTAAGAAGGCGGCGGCGACAGAGGAGGAGCAGGAAGCCCCCAAAGCGGGCCCATTTACGGAAGCTCTCAAGGGCGACGACAGGGTTCAGTCTGATGAAGGGGCTGCGCCGGAGCAGGAAGCGGCCCCGGAGGAAGAGAAGGAAGAGGGCAAGAAGAGCAAGAAGAAGAAGAGGAAGACCCCGCCTCCCCCAGAGAAACGCTCGCTGTCGGAAATCGAGAGGGTCACACTCAGAGAGATCAAGGCTGGGCAGACGAAGACCGGCGACATCGCCAGGAAGACAGGCATCCCCAGGAACCTGATCCGCAACGCCTTCCACGCTCTCGGCAGCAGGGGTCTCATCACACTGGAGAAGAAGCTCGAAGGCGAGAGAGAGAAGCTCTTTGCTGCTCCGACCGTCCCAGGCCAGGAGGCAGAGGCCAAAAAGCAGTATGCCGAGGCCAAGGAGAAGGCCAAGGAGAAGGAAAAGGCTGAGAAGAAGGCCAAGAAAGAGGAGTCCCCAGCCGACCGAGTCGAGAAGGAATACAACGAGAACCCCAGGCCTATCGAGAAAGAGGAGAAGGAGCGCGACCGGAGGAACGAGGCCGGGGTTCTGATGTTCGCTCCTCAGCAGGAGTTTGAGACTGACGAAGAGGCAGCCAGGGCCCGCAGTAAGTGGGCAGAGAACAGCACCAGGGACTGGCTTGCGAGGGGCAAGAAGAGGATCACCAGGGGCGTGATGGAGACCTTCAACACCATGAAGGCTGCCCTCGCCGCTGGCCGGAAGGAATCCGAAGCGGACTTCCGGCTCATCGACAGGGTGCTGAATCGCATCACGAGGAACAAACAGCAGCGCATCAGGGACGGCAAGGTCATCCACTCCTACCTGAAGGGCGAGGAGGACATGACCGAGGAGAGGATGAACAAGATCCTCAAGGGCAGGCTGAATCCTGACGACATCAAGATGCTGAAGGAAAGGCGCGACGAGAACCAGCGGCGCCACAACTTCATCATCAACAGCGACATCATCCCTGAGTCAGTGCGGCAGAAGCTCATGCAGCAGGAGTTCTATCTGCGTCGGGCCTACGAGCGGTTTGTCAGGAAGAAGGGCTTCCTCGGACGGCAGCGGAGATACCAGCCGAGGCCAGAGGATAAGAGAGACGCCATCGAGTTGGTGGCAGCCGAGTACGGCAAAGAGGTGAAGAAGATTGCGAACCGGCTCTACGACACCCAGAAAGAGGTGCCGGAGGAGTTTGATTTCGTCGAGTTCTTCTCCGGGTACGAGACCGACATGCTACGCGACATGGACCCCGAGCTTGCAGATCGTCTGATTGGGCTACGGAATCAGGTGCAGCAGTTCAACCGGGCCATCGACATCATCGACGCCGGAACCGAAGCGCAGGTTGGCATCGTCGAGCGGACAGACGGACTGGTCGACATGGCGAAGGAGGCCGTGGAGATACTCATCAGCGATCCCTCGGTGACACAGCAGGGCGGGCACATCCAGATCGGCAACCTCCAGGAGCGGTTCCTGACCGATGTCTTCCGTCGTCTCTACGGGGAGATCACGGACCCGGCTGTCCTCCAGGCCCTGACAACAGAAGCCCAGTCCACACTCATAGCTCAGGCCCAGTTCTTCGACACGATTCTGAACGAGGGCAAAGGGTACGTGTGGTCCGATAGTGTCTCGTCCGACAACGGGCACACGGTGCAGCTTGGAAAGATCGACAAGGAAGGGAAGCTCAGAGAGGACGATGTCTTCCGGTACGGGAAGCTGGCCGGGAAGTTCGTGTCTCCTGAGTTCAAGGACTTCCTGGATCGCAAGGGTCTCGTGGACGCCAGCCTCGCAGAGATGCTGGACATCGCTACCCTCGACCCTACGAAGATGGGTGGGGTGCTCGGCAAGGGCTACGCGAAGCTCCAGGGCTTCACTCGCACCCTGGCGCTGACCACCCCTGGTGCGTACCTGAGAAACTACTTCAGCTCCTACCTGCAGTTTGCCATGAACTCCGGCGACTTCTTCCACTCGGATTTCCAGAAGAAATTCACCAAGAACTCATGGCTGGCACTCAAGGTCCTCTTCAATCGACCAGATGCTATCCGCATCATTGCCGAAGACATGAGGAAAGGTGCGTTCAGGTACACCCAGGCATCCATCGTCTCTGACTTAGCGCCGGTACTGAGCGGCATCTCGAAGGCCGCGATGTCCCAGAATTCGACCGACATGGAAGGTATCGTCAGAGGGTGGCTCAAGCTGAAGAGCATCCCAAAGAAGGTGAAGGAGGGTTACATCCTGGTCGACTACGCAGCCAAGAAAGCGGCATGGGAGACGCGGCGCGACATCGCCCTCAAGCACGGTCTGTCCCAGGAGCTTGCGGAGCTACACGCAACCGAGCACGTCTCGAAGTTTTATCAGAACGCAGAGAAGGTGCCGGAGTGGATCAACGCTCTCAGCCGTAGCGGCCTTACCGACTTTGCGGGATTCAAGTACGACTCCATGCGCATGGCCGTCAACGGCGCCATCAATCTCTTTGTGACCACCACCAGTGCCAGAGAGCAGTCTCCTGAAGGATCAAAGCTGGCGGAGTGGAAGGGCGTAGCAAACGCTCACCCTGAGCTGCTGGACACATGGGAGGCGCTCGCTGGGTTCTCCGGCGCCCGCTTCGCTGGCGTTATGGCTGGTCTCTACGGGCCGGGGCAGTATCTGTTCCTATTCGGCGGGACCGGGAAACTCCTGTCCCTTGGCGTTGCTGCTATCTCCCAGCTCCTGCCTGGGGTTGACGACGAAGAGGTCGACGAGCTTGAGAAGCCCCTGTCCAGGGCCATGAACTGGTTCCTCCCATCCTACGACGCCAACTCCGTCCGCTGGGAGTGGAAGGCCACCAACAAGGACGGCGAGAAGGTCGTCAGGGTAGTGCCTCTCGGCAACCAGTTCGGGAACTTCGGAGAGGAAGCGTTCATTGGCTTGGTTCAGCGCATGACGATGGGAGGCGAGAGCCCCTCAGAGATCGCCGAATCTATGGTCGGATGGGACAAGCTGCCCGAGTGGTTCCCGATGGGCATGACCATGTCCAACCTCTACGAGTCGGTGTCCGGGTATGACCCGCAGACGCAGTCGAAACAGCCGAGCTTCACCGACGCGATCAAGGCCGCGACGACACCGAAGAAGGCCGAGGCCCTGGCACAGACCTTCCTCAACCTGATGGCCGACTCCACTGGCGGGTTCGGTCGGGCCTGGAAGAAGCACAGTGAGAAGCAGAGACGGGCTGGTCGCACCCCGCAGGCCGGTGTTTTCTTGAAGGAGAATGGCTGGGGCGAGACAGAGCAAGGGTCCGTGGCGGACTACCTCGACAGCCTGTCCCCGCTCACGCGCACCCTCAGAGTCAACAGCTACGACAAGAACTCAGTGCTACTGAACCTTCCCTACAAGTTCGACCAGGACATCCAGGCCGTCAGCGAGTGGAAGACCCGGCGCGGTATCCCTGGCCGCATGGCCCTTCTCTACAAAGAGGGCGCGACGGCAGACGAGATCGCCAAGGGGCTGCAGGCCGTCAACGGCTACAACGACTCTCTCAAGCGGGCAGCCGGTCGGTATCAAAAGATCAGGCCACTCCTCGAATACCTGGACATCGGAGATGAGGAGGCAATCTCCACACTCCTCTCGAAGAAGTCAGGGATCGAGCACTCGGTGAACCGTGACGAGATGGAAGCCGTGATCTACAACAGGGTCGACGACTATATCGACTCCAGGGAATACTACAAGCCCGACCCGAGGGTGTCGTCTGACCGCAAGGGCGACGGCCTGATGCGTTCCATCATGGCGACTCAGCCCTTCATGCCACCTGCGATGATGAGGGAGATCCTCAGAAAAGAGGGCTATGAGGTTGGGACCGACGATGCGTTTGAGCGCCGCTGGAAAGACGCGAGAAGGGATTTGATCAAGCGCAGACGTGACGGCTGGATGGTGCAGTAGTAGTCCTTCCCGGGAGCCAAGTCCTCCTTTGGCGTACCACCTGCTCCTGGGGAGGGCTTTTTTGACAAGTAAACAAGAGTGATGTATATTAAGGGGCATGGAAAAGAAGACCCGCCCACGTCAGCCCGCCATATACGACGAAACCCCTGTCCCTAATAGACTTAAAGAGATCCTGAGTTCCAGGAAAACCTCTCATTTATACCCGAATTCCTACGCAACGCTGGCATCGGTTGCTAACGTGTCAAAGAATACAGTGGTATATCTCGCCAGAGGGGATTACGTCCCCAAGCTCGACTCCGCATACAAGATAGCCAGGGCCCTCAACGTCACGGTCTACGACATCTGGAACGAGATCGAGCTTGAGCGCTTCCTCAACGAACTCACCGAGGAGCAGGCTGTGGCAGTGATCGCTGCCATGGAGGCTGAGGATGAGGGCTAGACGCACCAAGGTATGCCGGTGGTGCCTCCAGCCCCTGCCCGACTGGTCGGAGGTCTGGCCCAATGACCCCGGGGTCTATCTCTTCTGGGGATACCCGATCAACAAGGACGTCGACAAGGACCCAAGGCTCATGACCGTCACGGTCGAGGGGTTCAGCGACACGTTCGGGACGATATACCGTACCGCTCGCAGCACCATCAAGAAACAGACAGGGGCCGCTGGGTTCTTCATGCCGCTGATGGTCCCC
>Ga0307379_10006138_pt1 | contig 16585 bp, 16 predicted proteins | sample UN2MG_FD_202237 | JGI IMG/M metagenome (GOLD analysis project Ga0307379, IMG submission 202237) | Soil microbial communities from Risofladan, Vaasa, Finland - UN-2 | ecosystem: Environmental > Terrestrial > Soil > Coastal area > Acid sulfate soil | place: Finland: Risofladan, Vaasa | collected... | reverse complement strand
AATTCCTTATTATAAGTTTCAAATTTAAATTTAAGACTTCTGTAGGGTAATTTGCCATACCTAAAATTAAAGAATTCATCTATAGGGCCAGTGTAAATTAAGTTATCGTATTTAACTCCCCATTGCTTTTTAGTATAATTTTTGAAAAAGGCTTCGTAAATTTCTCTACCTACAGAAGCCAAGACCTGTTCTTCGGCATTTCTAGGTTTCTTTATTTTGATTCTTTTGGAGTCTAAGAAAGTTTTTGCTTCTGTCTTAGTTTTAAGATTTAGATTAAAAAACTCGTTAAGAAAAAGGGTCATGTTTTTTTAGTAACCGCGCATTCGGGAGAAAATTATGACTTTTTTTCGAAAGTTTTTTTTGATAGAAGAGATAAAAGAGATATAATGAGTGAAAGAATTGACAAGAAAGAATTTGATAAGATAATAGGAAACCACTGTGGTATTTTACCGGTTCATTGTTTTTCGGTTAATAGCCTCAAAAAATATCTGGCTAATTTTGAAATAATTAAAATTAAGCTTTTTCATAACCTCTATTTATCTAATTTTTTAGATAAATTGATTTTCAGAGATTATTTAGTTAACCTATTTTTCTTAAAAAGCTTAGCTAGTGACGTTTGCATAATAGCCCGAAACAGAGATTAACTATATATTTTTGAGATAATTATGTGGGGAAATTTATTTTTTTTTATCAAAAAAAGTAGTTTTCATTTAAGGTTTATTTGTAATAAAAATCCTGCGAATTTGAAAACTTTTTGTCATTTTCTTTGGCACAGTGTTTTTATTGATGAAAAAGGAGATATTTATACTTGTTGTCACCTAAAACCAGGCAAGATTGGGAATATTTACAGAAATAAACTTGCTTCAATATGGAAGAAAAGTTTTAGTCTAAAGAAATTTAGATGGCAGTCATTAAATGGGTATCTGCCATGTTTCAAGCAATGTAATATTCTTACCCAGGGAGAAAAAAAGAATATGAGATTAAGTTTAATGAAATTTTATCCTAAACATCCAGGAAGGATTTGGATTCAATACTCCCAGTTTTGTAATCAATCATGTATTATGTGCCCACAGAATCATTGTCTAAAAACTATGCTTGACAATAAAACTTTAAAACAAAATATTGACTGGAGTAATGTTCAAGATATTATACTTCAAGGAGGGGAAATCTTGGCAATTACTCAAGCAAAAGATTTCTATTTATGGTTAACTAAAAAACAAAAGAAAAAAGTTAACTTGATTACCAACGGCATGTTAATTAAGAACAAATGGTTTAAATATTTAATTGAAGGCTCCAATTGGATACAGATTTCTGTTAATGCGGCTACTGAAACAACTCACGAAAAAGTCAATCAGGGGTCGAAGTTCGATATTGTAATCGACAATATTGGAAAACTTGTGAGAACTAAAGCAACTCTTAAAAGTAACACAGAAATAATCTATAAATACACAATCATCCCAGAAAATATTGATGAAATTCCTTTGGCGATAGTTTTTGCTGAAAAACTAGGTTGTGATTCAATTCAATACGGTTATAGCGATGATGCCTTTAAACTCTTAAGAGGAAACCAGGGTCTTTGTTTAAAGATTAACGAGAAAATCACTGATTTGTTGACAAAAAAGAAATTGAAATTGAAGATTTACAAGGGCGGCCTATGGTATTTGGGTTTGCTTGATGTAAAGATCAAATCAAAAAACGTCTTTAAAGAAATCCGCTGGTATGAACAGAAAAATCACTAAGATAAAAACCAACACTCTTTTTAAAAAAAGAAAATATACTAATGGTTTAATTATTGATTTTGGTTGTGGTAATAACAAACAAAAAAAAGCTATCGGTGTTGACATCTATAAGAGACATGGAGTCGATATTATATGGGACATAACAAAATCCCCATACCCTTTTCCTTCCAATAGCGCCCAAAAGATTTATCTTATTCAGGTTCTAGAACATTTTTCATTAAAGAAGCAAATTGCCATAATAAAAGAAATTCAAAGAATATTAAAACCTGGAGGCATACTAGACCTTAGAGTTCCTCATGCTTTTTCAGTTGGAGCCTTCCAAGATCCAACCCATAAAGCCTTTTTTACCTTTCACACGATTGATTATTTTTTAAAAGGAAGCGCCGGTTATGAGTGGTACCCAAAAACAAAATTCAATTTTAAGTTGATTGAAAGACGTACTAAGGCTTTTCTTTCTTATAGTCGTCACTTGCAAAATAAAAACTGGCGTTTAATTGAAACTATTCCTACGTTCCTCTTGGGCAAGATTTTGTCTATTTCACCCGGGTTGGCGGATATTTATTTAAAATTTTTACCGTTTTATTATGTTGACATTATCTATATTTTGAAAAAACGATGAAAAAAAAGAAAATTTTAATTATACTTGACGACTTGTTTACCGGGGGGGCGTTGACTTTAAATAGACATTTATTTTCAACCTTGGCAGGACAGAGCGATTATGAGTTTTATTTACTTTGCGGAATTTTTCCTAATCAACAATATTTATTAAAAGGGTTTTCATTTTGCAGAAAGATATATACCTACCCAATGGTTGAGTCACGCAACCAGCTTGGAAACTTTGTTTTTATTGCTTTTAATACAAGAAAATTAATAAAAAAAATTCTTTTAAAAGAGAAATTTGATTATGTTATTTTTAATTTTCCTTTTTCCGCAGTTGGCGCAATATTGTCTGGTAAAATCAACAGAGGGAATACTTTTAGTTTATTCCATGGAGCAATCTTTCTGGAGAAAAAGTCTTTATTATGTAAAGCAAGACTAAATTTTTTGCAAAATTTAAGATTTTCATTAATAACATTGGTTTATAAACTCACTCAAAAAACCATGTTGTCCTATGGCAAGGTTATTTGTTTTAGTCAATATTCCAAACGATTACTAAAGAGAGCCTTTAATATTAAAAAAAAGATACATGTTTTATCTGTTCCCTGTTTCAAAACTGAATTTTCTGAAAGGAATAAAAAAAGATTTAAAGAAGAACTTGGTTTTTCTAAAGACATTTTTATTTTTTTAATTGCTTCAAGGATAGAACCACGTAAAGGTATCCATTTAGCAATTGAAGCAATGAGATATTTATTTGAAGAAAAACAGAAAATAAAAGTTTTAATCATTGGTCCGATCTGGAATAATGCAGTCTCTTATTTTATGGATTTATACCAACACGCTAAATTTTACGACGAGAATACAGTTTTTTTTAAAAACGAAGTTTCCTTTGAGGTTTTACAAAAATATTATTATTCAGCTGATGCTACAATCATGCCTTCTGTTGATTTAGAAACCTTTGGGATGACCACTCTTGAATCTTTGTCATTCGGTGTTCCCGTAATCGGAATTCCCGTAGGGGCCACAAAAGAAATTTTATCTAGAATAAACGAAAAATTATTAGCAGAAAAGGCGAATGCCAAATCATTAGCTAAGGTTATTAAGTGGTATTTACATTTATCAAATAAACAAAGAAAAAGAATAAGCATGAGCTGTACTGCTTTTGTTAGACAATTTTATGATCCGCAAAAAACTCTTAACCAACTAAAGAGGATTATAGGATAATTATGATGTTATCTGTTATTATAGCTACTCGTGACCGGACGAAACTTATTAATAACTGTTTAAACTCAATTCTTTCTAATACTTTTACTACTTATGAAATCCTTATTATTGACCAAAGTAAAGTGGACGATCTTCCAAAAAAAATAAATTCGCCTATTCCTAAAAGAGTTAAGTATTTTAGATTAAAAGATGTTGGGAAGTCAAAGAGTCTAAACTTCGGGCTTCAAAAAAGCAGAGGGGAAATAATTGTTTTTATAGATGATGATTGTATTGTAGATAAAGATTGGTTAGAAAATATTAATCAATCTTTTCAAAAAAATAAAAACATAGTTGGAATTTTTGGTAAAGTATTACCTTATAATTCGCAATCGAATAAAGAAAAAATCTGTCCTTGTATTTTCCTAAAAAAAGAAAGAAAAATTATTACTAAACCTTGTTTGCATTGGAAACATATAGGTTTTGGCAATAATATGGTTTTTAAACGCATGATTTTTGACAAACTTGGTAGTTTTAAAGAATGGTTAGGTGCAGGATCAATAGCAAAAAGTACGGAGGATGCGGAGTTTGCTTTAAGATGTTTAATTAAAGGCTATAGATTGTTTTATGATCCCAAAATTATTGTCTATCACAACCGTTGGTTAACAAAAGAACAATATCACAAGCAGTCTTTATCTTATTCCTGCGGTGAAGTAGCCTGCTACGGCTATTTTTGTTTTCAGGGTTTAAAGCTTGGCAAGCAAGTAGTAGTTAATAATTTTAAAGATTCTTATTGGAAATTTAGAAAGGCGATAAAATCACTTTTATTTTTTAAAAAAAAAGGAGTTGAGTTATTATTGAATTGTCTTGAAGAATTATTTTATCGTCTTCGTGGCTTTGCCCTTGCTTGGTATTTTTCTAAAAAAGAGCCAATATAAGCTATTAATTAGGATAATTGAAGTTTACTTTGTCCCGCTAACCTTTAATGGCTTTTAAAATGAAAATATTTTAAATCAAACTAAGGTAAACCTCGAAGCTTCAATTTTTCAAACAAACATAAAGCATTTTTTACCACTTGGTCCATATTAAGATATTTATATTGGGCCAATCTACCCACAAAGTAAACGTTCTTTAATTTCTTGGCTTCTTTTTTATACCTTTCATAAAGTAGATGATTTTTAGTATTAGGAATCGGATAATAAGGTTCTCCAAACGCCCTAGGATATTCTTTGACAATTGTTGTTTTGGGAATTTTTTGGCCAGTAATATATTTTACTTCAACTATTCTGGTAAATTTATAGTTATTAGGGTAATTAACCTGAAACCAGTTTTGATAGAATTCCTTATTATAAGTTTCAAATTTAAATTTAAGACTTCTGTAGGGTAATTTGCCATACCTAAAATTAAAGAATTCATCTATAGGGCCAGTGTAAATTAAGTTATCGTATTTAACTCCATCTTTTATTTTTTTAAAATCTGTATTTAGTTCTACCCTAACTTTTTTTAGCATGGTCTCAAAAAGTTTAGTATATCCTTTTTTTGGCATTGCCTGAAATTTATCGTTGACATATCTGTCATCAGTATTAGTTCTGATAGGAATTCGGGCAGTGACAGAAGGACTTAATTCTTTAGGATTAACTCCCCATTGCTTTTTAGTATAATTTTTGAAAAACGCTTCATAGATTTCTCTTCCTACAGAAGCCAAGACCTGTTCTTCGGCATTTCTAGGTTTCTTTATTTTGATTCTTTTGGAGTCTAAGAAAGTTTTTACTTCTGTCTTAGTTTTAAGATTTAGATTAAAAAACTCGTTAAGAGTATTTCTATTAATAGGAAATGTATAAAAACGCCCATTAATATAGACTTTAATCCGATATTTACAAGGTTCCCAATTGGTAAATCTGGAAAGGTATTTTTTGACCTCATCAAAATTTGTTTTGAAGCAATGAGGTCCATACTTATGCACAAACACCCCATTACTGTTGTAAAAATCATAGCAGTTTCCTCCGATATGGTTTCTTCTATCGATAACTAAAACTTTTTTTCCGACCCAAGTAAGTCTTTCTGCCAAAACCGCTCCTGAAAAACCGGTACCCACAATTAAATAATCAATTTTTTTCATTTTTTTAATCCTTAAATCTCTCAGGAAATTCTTTTTTTAAAATATTACTTATCTTTTCTATTTTTTTCTCCCATGAGTTAGCTAGAGCAAGTTCTTTTTGTTCTTCTTGATATCCTTTTGGCCAGCCGTCTTTAATAATTTTAGCGATCTTTGAAGAGATTTTTTTGACCTCTTTAGTACTATTAATTATCTTAATATAGGGTTTTAAAGGCAGTAGGGACTCTATGGGAGTAGCAATTACGGGTTTACCTCTGGCAAAATATTCAAATACTTTCATAGGATAGCAATATTTGTTAAATTCTTGATTACAATTATAGGGAATAAATCCCAAATTAAAGTTGTCAATAAAATGTATAATTTTTTCTTTGGAAATTTTTGGGAAAAAGTATATATTCCTAATACTTCTCAAAATTTCTATATTTTTTTTAAGCTTTACTATTCGAGATTCCATATAATCTATTAGAATTGGCCCTACAAAAATAAAAGACCAATTTGGATTCCTAAAAGCTAGATCGGCAATTAATTGAAAATATAATCTATGATCAATATTCCCGATAAAACCAATTCTTGGTTCAGGTATCTTATTAAACTCTTTTATTGGTCCTAGAGTTTTTGTTTCTAAAAAAAGATTGATATTGCAACCTTGGGGAACCTGGAAGACTTTTGGATGGAAACTTTTTTTTAATTTAAACAAGGCTGGAGAATTCGTAAAGACCGCGTTAACAGAATCAATAAGCACAATTTCTTTTCTTTTTTTTGTTTTATCTTCTAATGGATTTATTGAAGAGATATAATCAACACAATCATAAAGCCTTAACCAGTTAATAAATAATTTAGGAATCAGGAAAAATTTTGGATCAAAAATCCAAACTATTTTATTTTTAAAATGAGACTTCACGATTAGTAAAAAAACAACTAATTTGATAAAAAAAATATTAATGAAAAAATTGAGTTCCTTAATTGTTTGCAAACGTCGAAAGGGTATAATATGGATAGGTTGGAAAAAAATAACTTTATTTTTTTTCCAAATAAATCGTGGTTTTTTATGGTTCTTAATCCAGTCAATAAATAATTCTTTAAAGGATTTAGCATCTTCCCAGAGAAAGGCAATAACTTTATTTTTTTTTGCTAACTCAAGACAGGTTTGTAAATTATAATCACAAACAAAATCTAAGGGATTATCAAAAAAAACAATTATTAAAGATTGTGACATCATATGACTAAATGATTAAAAAATTAAAACTAAAATTCTTTTTCAATACCACCATTTTTTGGATAACTTTTATCTTTTATTTTAGTCTTTTATTTAATCCTAATAATAAGACTTTGTTTTTAGCTTTTTTGGTTTTGGCCTTTTTATATTATAAATATTTAAAAGATTTTCGTTTTTCCTTACTTTTAACTACCATTAGCAGTTTAATCATTTTGGTTGGGAAAACATATATTATTGAGTTAATACCGCCGAATCCTTACATTAGTACGGAATATCCTACCGGTTTTAATACTTTTATTGTTTTGCAAATAAAAGATATTTTAATAACGGGTATGCTTTTTATTATTATAAGAGATATATTAGTTAATAAAAAGATTAGTTTACCTTTTGCCAAACCTACTTTTTTTTTACTACTTTTTTATTTATGGCAAATTCTAACTTCTCTTATAGCTTCTAAAAAGCCAGAGCTGTCGTTAATTTATTGCCTGCAGGAAGCAACCTCTTTTATTTTGTTTCTGTACATTTTACTTTATGGAATAAAACACAAGATGTTTATCAAAGGATTAATTTCAATTATTATAGCGATGATTTTTTTTGAAGGTATTTTAGTGGGTTTACAACTTTTAAACCACAAACATTTAGGCTTAGTGATTGAACCAGCTCAAGAAATTGAACTATATGGTGCCGGTGTTGACGAGGATTATTTTTTTTATCGACCAATCGGTACTTTTCATCATGCCAATAGTTTAGCAGCTTTTTCCTTGCCCTTTATATTTATTTTTTTGGCGTTTATAAATTTTTTTGTTTTCCGGCTAGCTTTAGTTACCAGTTTCTTAATTTTGGTGGTTAGTTTAGGTAGGTCGGCTTGGATATCCTTTATTTTTGGACTTTTACTTTATCTTTATTTTCTTGAGAAAAAATGGAAATTGAAAATTATGACGATCAATATAAAAAAAATTTGGGCTGGGTTAAATCTTAATTACACTTTCTTATTAATTTTTTTATTAGGATTGTTTACCTACATGATATCCCCCAGAATTATAAATTCTTTTTACCTTTTTAACGAGACCGGTGGTGGGTGGACTAGAATTATTATGGCCAAAGAAGCCTTAAATTTAATCGAGCAGTATCCAATTTTTGGAGTTGGTTTAGCCATGGGACCGGTTGAGGTTTTTAATTTTGATCCTAGGACAATCGCTACTCATTTTTTTTCTGGGGTTCATAATGGCTTCTTATCTTTAGCATTGGAGTCTGGTTTAGTGGGTTTATGTTTGTTTTTAATTTTTATATATTTTTCTATGAGGGGAATTATTAATAATCTAAGAAAATTAAACTTGGAAAAAAGAATTATTAGTCTTGGCGGAATAACGGCAATAATGGCTTTAATGATTAATGCACTTTTTCAACCATTTTTTAACTTTGATTTTATGTGGCTAATTATTGTTTTTCTTTATGGGCTTAATTATAATTGAGCAGGATAGCTTATGAAAAAAATGTCATATTTTGATTTAATTTTGACTTTGATTTTTGTTCTTTTGGCAATCTTCTTATTTATTTTTCTTTTTCGAAAGAACCAGTATATCGAGATTGTTGTTAAAGTAACCAATGACAATATCTTATATGCGGAGCAATACCCGCCTAATTGGTTTGTCAATTTGCTTAAAAAGGGGATGAGAGAAAAAGATGGTTTGGGAAGAGTTATTGCAGAAATAAAAGACATTTTTTGGTATGACATAGAACCAACAACAAAAGCTGCCTATCTTCTTTTAAATATTAAAGCCACTTACAATAAAAAAACTAATCAATACTCTTATAAAGGAAAACCTTTATTGGTGGCTTCACCGATAAAAATCCAATTTGAAAAAGTGCTAATTAATGGTTTGATAACTTATCTTAATGGGGTAGAAGACACAAGAGAAACGAAAATAATGATAGTTGAAACGCAATTGATAGAGCGCAACGATGTTTTTCCTAATGTTAGAGGTGTCGAGCCTTTTATTGCTGAAGCGGTAAGCATTGGCGATGAGATTAAATCTTATGACGGCAGCGTCTTAATTAAAATAATTGACAAAAAAGTCCTGCCAGCTACCAGAATAACTATTAATGACAGAGGACAGGCTTTTTTGCAGCAAGATCCCCTGTTAAAAGACGTTTATTTAACCTTAAAAGTAAAAGTTAAAAAAGTCAATCAGGAGTATTATCTTTATGACGACTTACGCCTGAAAATAGGACTTGTGATTCCGGTAAATTTAGAAAAAATTTCTATTTGGCCAACCATTACCCAAATAACTGGCATTTTAAATCAAGATAATGATTTTAAATGAAAAATCTTCTTGTTGTTTACCGCGAAACTAGAGGCGGAGAATTTATTGCCACTCAAAATTTAACTTCTAATTTAAAAAAAATTAATCCTAAAAAAATTTATGTGCAGAAAATTAAAGATTTGGAAATTAATTGGCATCCAAAAGTAAGATTACAGCTTGTTTTTAATTTTTTTAAAAGCAGTTTAAGATTTTGTCAAGTTATTTGGAATTATAGGCAAAAAAATATTTCTACTTACTATTCAACTTCTTTATTGTTTTTAAGCTTAGGTCACTTAATTAATTCAATCCTAAATCGCCAAGCCGTCTGTTTTTATCACTTTCATGGCCGAGATCACGATACCTTGGCGAAAGAACTTAATAAAGAACAAAACTTTTTACGTAAAATTTTTTATATTTTTCCTTTTTATAGCTTTCTTTTTTGGTTGGAAAAAAATGCGTTAAACAATGTTAGAACAATTTTTCTACCCAGCCCAAGTGCGCTTAGGGAATTAGAAGAATTATTCGATCAAAAATTAAGAAAGAAAACCATTATTATTCCCAATGGCGTTAATCATCGGATTTTTTACCCTCCAACTAGCTTAGCAAGTAATCATAAAGCCAAATTTAAAATACTTTATGTTGGTCGAGTAGATTTTAGTAAACATATTGATTTACTTTTCGAGACTTACTCAATTTTAAAAAATAAAATCAACTGCCAATTAGATCTAGTTATTCCCAAAATAATAGATGACAATATCAACCAATGGTTTTTTCAACTGCGCCAAAAAACTAAAGTTAAGGTTTTAATTGATTTAGAACCCCCAAAGATTGCTGACTGCTATCGCCAGGCCGATTTAACTTTGCTTTTATCTGCCAAAGATAATTTTCCATTGGCATATTTAGAGTCGCTTAGTTGTGGAACACCAATGCTAATTTCTAATATTAATGATCTCCTGCCATGCCAAAAAAAAATTTCAAGACAATTAATTATCGATACGTTAAATAGAAATTCTTTGGTTAAAAGGGTATTACAATATTATTTTTTACCGAAAAAAGAAAAAAACCGGATAAAAAAAAGTTGTTTGAAAGTTGCTAAAAATTTTAATTGGGAAAAAAGCGCTAAAATGCTTTATCAGAAGATTAATGAGTAAAACTCAGTTTAAAAAAAATTGCTTTTTTTTATCACCTCATTTAGATGATGTGGTTTTATCTTGCGGAAGTTTTATTACTTCTTTAATAAAGAAAAAGCATAATGTTCTGGTTTTGTCTATTTTTACCAAGAGTACAGCAGCTAAAAACACTGTCTTTACGAAAAATTATTTAAAAAATAGCGGTTTCACCAACGAAATAAAATTTTTTCACTTTCGTCATAAAGAAAATAAAAAAGCCTTAAATTTTTTAAAATGTCAATATGAGTGTTTTGATTTTATAGATGCAGCTTGGCGTCAAAGACCTAACTTGAGTTTATTGGAAACATTTTTATTAAAATTTTTTTCGGCAGCTTCTTTTATCTACCCGAAAGATAAAGATATTTTTGCAGGTAAAATAAGGGATAATGACCTGTACTTAAAAAATATCGAAATAATGATTAAGAAAGCCATCAAGCAATTTAATAATTATTCCTTATTTATTCCCTTAGGGATAGGCAAGCATGTAGACCACCTAATCACAAAAAAAATAGGAGAGCATCTTAACAAAAATGTTATTTATTATGAAGATTTTCCTTATAATTATGATTTTAGCCAAAAGAACTATAGAAAAGATTTAATTTATCAAATTATTAGAAAAGAACATCTAAAAAGTGTTTTAAAAGAAAAAAATATTAACTGGAAAACAAAGGTCAAAGCAATAAAATTTTACCGAAGCCAGTATCAAATTCTTTTTATAAACCAGGTCATACCTAAAGTACCGGAAGAATATTACCAAAAAAATGAATCATAAAATTAACATTTTCTCGATTCAATTATCCACCCTATCCTTGGAAGAAACTGCCAAGTTGATTGTATCCTGGGCGCAAAGAAAAAGAGGAAAAACTGTGCTTGCTTGTTCAATGAATGATATTATTTGGTCACAAAAATCACTGGTAGTAGCAAATAGTCTTAAACAAGCCAATTTACTTACAGCCGACGGTATGTCCTTAGTTTGGGCTTCTAAAGTATTAAAAGGAATAAAAATTCAAAGGGTTTATGGTCCGGATTTAATGCTTAATGTTTGTCAGCAAACAGCCGGAAAACAGGTTTCTCATTTTTTTTACGGAAGCACAAACTTAGTTTTAAAAAAATTGATAAATAACTTAAAAAAAAGATTCCCAAAACTTAAAATTAGCGGGTTTTATTCACCACCTTTTTGTCCTCTTTCAGTAAGAGATAAAAAAATGTTGATTAAAAAAATTGATAATAATAAATCGAATATTGTTTGGGTTGGTCTTGGTTGTCCTAAACAAAATTTGTTGTCTCGATGGGCCTTAAAAAAATTTCCTTCGTGTGTTATGGTTGGAGTTGGGGCAGCTTTTGATTTTATTGCTGGGACGAAAAAACAAGCACCTAAATGGATGCAAAATTTTGGCTTAGAGTGGTTGTTTCGACTTGTCCAAGAACCAAGAAGATTGTTTAAAAGATATTTTTTGGGCATTCCAAAATTTTTATACTTATTAATTAAAGAAAAATTCATAAAAAAATGAACTGGTCAAAAAAGAAAGTTTTAATAACCGGGGGCGCCTCTTTTATAGGTTCTCATTTAGTGGATTCTTTAGTAAAAAAGGGAGCAATAATTACAGTTGTTGATGATTTAAGCAGCGGCAGAGTTGAGAATATCAAGCACAACCTCGCTAAAAAAAATATTGAATTTGTTAAAGGCAGCTTATTAAACCAAAATCTTGTTGATAAGATAATTAAAGATAAACATTTAGTTTTTCATTTAGCCGGTATTCACGGAGGCAGAGGTTTTATCGATCTTCATCAAGCTGAATGCGCAGAAAATTTCATTTTAGACGGGCTAGTTATAAGGGCATCTTTAAATCACCAGGTGGAAAAGATTATTTTTAGTTCATCGGGATGTATTTATCCTACTTTTAAACAACAAAATACCAAAGAACTGTTGTATTTAGAAGAACAAATGGTGGGTCCTCCTTATGATCCCGATGATATTTATGGTTGGGCTAAACTTTCTGCTGAAAAAACCCTCAGGGCTTATTATAAAGCTTATAAATTGCCCAGTGTTTGTTTGCGTTTTTTTACAGTATATGGTAGTCGGGCTAAAGAAGATCATGCAATAATTGGTTTAATTGCCAAAGCTTTTATTAAACAAAATCCTTATATTGTTTGGGGAACAGGAAAGCAGATTAGAAATTGGACTCATGTTAGCGATATTGTGGAAGGAAGTATTTTAGCCGCCGAAAAAATCACTGACGGACGGGCAATAAATTTAGGTACAATGGAAAGAATTAGAGTTATCGATGCAGTAAATGAAATTTTTAATTATACAAACTTTTTCCCCAAGGTTAGTTTTAAACCACATATGCCTACTGGTCCTTATAATAGGGTGGCCGATAATAAATTAGCAAAAAAACTTTTAGGATGGGAACCAAAAATTAAATTTATTGATGGTTTACATAAAACCATTGATTGGTACTATGCTGTTAAAAATAGAAACGAAGTAAGAAAAACACTTAACAAAAAACTTTTAGAAAGATGACACTAAGTGTGGCAATCATTTCTCAATTTAAGTCTAGTTTCTTAGAAAAATGTTTAAAGTCAATTATCAATCAGACGATAATACCACGTACTGTAATTTTAGTTTTGCATCCCGATGACAGAAAATCAAAAACTTTAATTAACCATTTTAAAAAAATACACCTGCAAGTAAGTTATCTTGATTTAAGAGGTTGGGCTCCGTTGCGGAACTTAGCTTTAAAAGAAAACAGTTCCGATTTATTGTATTTTGTGGATGATGACTGTATTTTAGACAAAAATGCAGTTAGGCAGGCTTTAATTTTTTTTAGGAAAAATAGCAGATATTCGGCTGTTCAAGGAAAAACTGAAAATTTTAATACCTCATTTTATTCCCAATTTGCTGCTTGGACTAACAATTTATGGTTAGAAAGACTTTATGACAAAAAAAGCAAAACACTGAAATCCATAGATACAAAAAACGTTTGTTTTAAAAGAAAAGCAGTCCAAAAATATAAATTTACTGAATGTTTGGGCAGTGAAGATGTAGATTTTGGCTTGCAGATTTCACAAAACGGAGGGAAAATAGGTTTTGAACCTAAAATGCTGGTTTTTCATCACGAACAGGCTAATGATTTTTTAAGCTATTTAAAAAAAAGACTAAGAATGGCAAAGGGATTGGGCATAGTTAAAAAGAAATGGGGTAACTTGACAGTTTTTTATGAGGATAAAAAAACTTATGTTAAAAAGATACTAACTTTATATAAAAAAAGTAAATATTTTAGTTCTCTAAAATGCAGGATTGTTTTTAATATTTTGTTGTCTTTAAGGCAACTTAGAAATTTTTTAGAAAAATACTAGTTTTTTAATAGATGAATAAGGTATTTATTAAGCTTATTTTCAGCTTTTTTTATTTTCAATTACTATTTTTATGAATATAATAAAGGAAGAATAAAGAGCAACTATTCTTATAATTTTAAATCAGAGATAGATAAAAAGAGGGACAACGAAGTAGGTAATCATTGGCTTGTTTATTTAAATAAAGATTTAATAAGTAAAGATGACAGAGTTTATAACTTTTTTATAAATTGTCAATCTTTTAAAAACCCCATTTATTACAAAAATGCAGTCATTTATAAGTGTCAGATTTAAAAATTTTCTAAGCGAACCGGTTTTCTTCTAATTAAGCCTACTAAGGACATATGATCTAAATTTTTTTTTAAATTCTCCTTCAGAAAATTTTTTGGCATATTGGTGTATAGATTGAGGATTGAATTTTTCAGGATTAAATTTTTCAATTACCTTAATTAATGCTTCAACACTATGCTCATAATAAAATAAGCCTGTTTTATTTTTTATAACTGTTTCTTTAAGGCCACCACCATAGTAGGCAATTACAGGTAAACCTTGGGCCATGGCTTCTATTGGGGCGATGCCAAAATCTTCATTTTTGGCACAAAAAATAAAAACTTTAGCCTGGCTATAAATTTGAAACCTTTTTTTATCGGAAACAAACCTTAAGAATTGTATTGTCGGACCAGCTATCTTTTGCAAAGTTTTTAATTCTTTGCCAATGCCGAGGACTTTTAAAGGTAATCGAAGCTGATTACAGGCCCTGATTGCCATATCAACACTTTTCTCTTTATCCAGTCTTGAGGAAATAACAAAATAACTGCCAGGTTGTTTAAATACCTGAGAGGGAATATTGACTGGGGGGTAAATGAGTTTAGCCTTAATTCTAAACATTTTTTTAAATAATCCTTGCATGTGTTTACTGCTGGTAATGATATTTTTGGTTTTTTTAAGATGATATTCATAATATTTTTTAATAAAAAAAGAATAGGGAACTATTTTTTGCAAAGTCCATCTATAGCTTAGGCCGTAGAGATTTTTTGGTGGCCGATGGAGATAGGCAACATGAACAGCGCCCCTGGGATTTATGGTATTGGAAAGACCAAAAGTAGAACTAGAGATAATTAAATCGTAATTTTTTAAAACTAGGCTTTTCCAAACAAGAGGCGACAATAGCTGCAAAAAAGCATATTTTTTGTTTATTAAGGGAATTTTATTAAGAAATAATTCTGTATATTTCGCCTCGGGTAGTAATTTTATAACTTTTAGGTTGATGGCTGAAGTAAAAACATCCGCCTGAGGCCAAATTTCAATTAAACTACCCAAAACTCTTTCGGCTCCGCCAAATTCACAAAGTGAATCATGGACAATTGCTACCCTCATAAGTTAAGATAAATTATATCAGTTTAGGTAATTATTTTTTTTAAAAATTGTGGATAGCTATTTATTGGCAAAACTTAATTGCCCGCATTGTCTAAAAAACTACCATTTAAGTAGTTGTTTTTTAAAGAAAGGATCGAAAATTATCAATGGGATTTTAAGCTGCCAATGTAATGAATATCCCATAGTGTCCGGAGTACTTTTTATGTTAAGGAGCCGGGCAAGAAAAAATGCCCTGTTATTTCTAAAACGATATCCAAAATTTGCTTCTGAATTATCCAATATTCCGTTTTTTTTATTTAATTTTCCTGGAAATAGTAAGGTTATTTTATTTCTGATAATCCTAATTTCTAAATTAAATATCTTAAAATATTTATCCTACTCTTGGTTTATTAATATTTTTTCCATATTAGGTTTGATGAGTAAAGAAGAAGGCAAGTATTTTAACACCCGTCAAAAGTCCGAAATTTTTTTACCAACATTAATTTCTACTAAACTTATTGATAAGAAGGATATTGTTTTAGATGCCGGTTGTGGGTCAGGACATTTAATCGCCGAGGCCAAAAAATATACCCCTGAAAAAAATATTTGCGCTATAGATATAGGTTTACACAAAATTTTTTTAGCAAAAAATTACTTATCCTCAAAAACCAATTATATTTACTATGACCTAAACTTAAACTTACCTTTTAAAGATAAAGTATTTGATTTCGTTTTTTGCAGCGATGTTTTTCATTGTCTTCCAAATCAAAATTTGTTAAGCATGGAGTTTAAACGCCTAATAAAAAAGCAGGGTTTAATTATTCTCAATCACCTACATAATAAAAAATTCGCTTTGTATTTCAACAACCCCGATGAATACTCCCGAGATATTGGTAATTATCTATCTTTGTTTAAGGGATTAGACTTTGTTTCATTCTCCGAAGAATACGTTGAACAAGGTTTACTAAAAAAAATTTATGGAAATGATTTATCAACAGAGTTCAAAAAACTTAAAACATTCACCTTAGTTTTTTACCATCAAGTAAATAAAAGTAAAAAACAAATAAATACCGACCTTAAAATTGAAAAATAATTTATGGTAATTTATATATTTTTCATAATTTTATCTTTTCTTTCCTTAATTGAAGGTGAATTTATCGGGTTTGGTAGATTTATTTTTTTAGCTTTTTGTTTGCCTCTAAGCATTTATCTTTATAAGCGTAAACCCCTGGAATTTACATTACTACATACTGTTTTTATAGTTTTCCTGTTTTTTGCTACCCTGGCAACATTTTTTTCTCCGGTTTTTGGAAGAAGTTTAAGCACTTTAATTTTATATTTTGCTTACTTTATTTATTTTTTAAGTGCCCAGGTTTTAGCAGGGGAGAAAAGAAAATTGTTTAGAGAGCTATTGATTATCAGCATTTTATTTCCCAGTTTAATTCTTTGTTTTCTTAGTTTATATTTTTTGGTTTTTTCCCAACCGCCACCTTTTGGAAGTATGAATTTGCTTTTTGCCAACTTTGGGCACA
>Ga0307379_10006137_pt1 | contig 16588 bp, 8 predicted proteins | sample UN2MG_FD_202237 | JGI IMG/M metagenome (GOLD analysis project Ga0307379, IMG submission 202237) | Soil microbial communities from Risofladan, Vaasa, Finland - UN-2 | ecosystem: Environmental > Terrestrial > Soil > Coastal area > Acid sulfate soil | place: Finland: Risofladan, Vaasa | collected... | reverse complement strand
ACTTTCCAAGTACCAGAAATAGTACCGAAAGAACTAAAATCAAGAGTAGTATTATTCGTATCAGTAGCTTCTATTTCATCAGGTATAACAATATTATCGTTTTCATCGTAAACAGCAACTATATTATATTGAGTTCCTAGATTATGATTAACTACTAAAAGATTTCCTGAATCTAAGTCGGCATCTACGAAAGTTTCTCCATATGCTCCCTCGTCATCAACGAAAGTTAAAACTCCGCCTGATTCTAATTTTAAAATCTGACCTACAGAACCTACAGAACCAGGGAAAGAATAACCGTTTAAAGTTAAAATATTAGTATCTTGGTCCCAAAGAAAATCTGCGTCGCCTCCAAAATCGTTACCGTCTTTAAATTGTACTGCGCCTTCTACTCCTACAGGAACGCTACCGCCCCCACCTGCGCCTGAACCTCCTACAGAAACTCTAGTATACCAAGTACCTGCAATCGGAGCAACTGCGTCGAAGTCTATAGTAATATTGTCTAAATCTATATAAGTAACGTTAGCTAGAATAATTTCGTCGTTATTATCATAAACCACTACGTGAGGATATTGAGCATCTAATCCGTGAGTAACCGCTAATAAATTAGGACTATCTAAGTCGGCTTGAACAAAAGATAATAGATAAGACCCTGCAGCTACCGTTTCGGCTTTCCAATAACTACCGTCGTATCGCATAATCTGATTAAGAATAGGAGTACCTGAATCGAAGTCTACATCAGTTAAACCAGCTAATGTTAAGCTAATAGTTTCCCAATCTAAAGCGGTAGCTCCAGACTGTAACGTAAGAGCTTGTCCTACTGTACCAGTAGTAGTCGGGAACGAGTATTGGCTATTAAGAGTTAAAACTCCAGTTACATCTAAAGTACCACCTAAAGAAAGGTCGTCTCCTGGTGTATTAGTTGTTATTAATCCTCCGCTAGTTCTATCCCAAAAATCTTCTGCAGTAATTTGTGAATCAACATACGCTTTAATACTTTCTGAAGTAGCTAGTGTCGTATCTGTAGCCGTACCCATAGTATCGTCGTCTAAAGTACCCACTAAAGTAATAGTAGAAGCTATATTTAATGATGTCGTAATAGATACCGCTGAGGGTAATCCTATAGTAAGAACGCTATCACCACTACCACCCGCTGAAGTTTCTATTTCACCAGCAGTACCAAGTATAGCAAAAGTTTCGCTATCTAAGTCTACTGAACCCGTTCCTGTATCTCCTGCAAAGTCTAAATCTGAGGCAGTAACTTGTGCGTCAACATAAGTCTTTACGGCTTGTTCTGTTGGAAGTGCAGTATCACTATCTCCCGCTAAAGTACCATCGGTAGAAAATTCATCTATTGTAGCTCCTGTAGTAAAAGTGATATAGCCTGTTTCAAAATCAACAGTATCACCTGCTACTTTAGTGGTAATTGTACCGCCACTTGTCCTATCCCAATAATCTTCTGCTAAGACTATAGCATCGACATAGGTTTTAACCGCATGTTCTGTCGGTAAAGCGGTATCACTATCGCCTGATAATGTGACGTCTGTAGAAAATTCAGTAATTATTTGTCCTAGATTAAGACTAAGACCACAAGACATATCAAATGCGTCAGAACCTTCTAACCAAGTAATGATACCGTCGTTATTATCTCCGTCAAAAGTAAGAGTATAATCTACTCCTACTGCTCCAATTCCAATAGTCATTCCGCCATCTGCTCTAACGCTATCGCCTGCAAAATTAGGTATTATGGTAGTGCCACTTCTATCCCATAAATCTTCGTCTACAATCTTCTCGTATACTTCTATAATAGCGTCGTTAACATTAGTAGCCACTATACTTGAATAACTAAATAGTATTTCAGTATCTAAAATATCAGAAGGAGTGTTAGTAGTAATAATACCAGCACTACTCCTATCCCAGAAATCTTCTCCTGAAATCTGCGCATCAACATAAGCCTTAATACTTTCGCTTGTAGCTAAAGTGGTATCTGTAACCGAAGCCATAGTATCGTCATTTAATACACCTACGATAGCTATTGTTGAGCCTATATTTAAAGAAGTAGTAATTGATACGTCTGAGGGTAAACCTATCTGAAGAACATTTCCGCCACTTCCCCCTGCAACGGTTTCTATTTCTCCTGCTGTACCAAGTATAGAGAAATTCTCTGAATCTAAATCAACAGAACCAGCTCCAGTATCTCCTACAAAGTCTAAGTCCTCTGCTGTTATTTGTGTGTCAACATAAGCCTTTATGCTTTCAGAGGTTGCTAATGTAGTATCGGTTGCTGAAGCAAAGGTATCGTCGTCTAGCGTGCCAACTATTGCTACAGTTGAAGCTATATTTAACGCAGTCGTAATAGCCACCAAACTACTTGTTACAACTAATTGGTCTACACCCCCCGCCTTCATATAAATTGTATCGTCGTCTGATGTTCTTTCGGTTTCTACCTTAGTGTCTCCGTCTGCGTCAGATATAAAATCTATGACCTGACCAAAATGTTGCCAAGTAGAACCATCAAACATATAAAATTCATTAATATCGTCTACGTATGCAGCCATACCTTCTGTAGCTGTAGTAAATATCCACCCTATACCAGTATCATATTCAGCTATATTATTAGTTTCCCCGTACCAAGAATCTCCAGAAGTAGGAGTTGCAGCTACTATATATCTATCTCCGTCTGTAGGAACTAATGGAGCAGAAGAATCATCTTTACTCAGAACAGCTGCTTGCCAAGATATACCTCCGCCACCGCCTGTAGCTAATACATTCCATTGTGCATTATAGTAAACATAAAAGGCATCTTCGTCTTTAACCCAAGTAATCATTCCTTGTAATGGCGTTGTAAAATCCCAGGCTACGTCACCCTCATTATACTGAGCTATATAATCGTCATAACCGTACCAATCTCCACTATCGCCTGTTATAACTAAATAACGGTCACCATCTGTTGGTCCAGAAGGAGGAGAAGTTTCAATTTTAGTATTTACAGGAGGCTGAAAATATCCAGATACTCCGCCTGCTCCACCTGGAACGTAAGTGCTATCTTTATAGTCTGAAGTAAAAACGTGATTATATATAAAATAGTTTTGTAGATTAGTAGTGGTGCTTGTATCCGTAATATAATAATTACCTTCGTATGCTGCATTACCTTGGTTTCTAATAGTAACGTAAATAGAAGTACCGTAACTACACCAAGCCCAATCTTCTTCTTGAAGCTGAGTAGCAGACATAGCAAGTCTAGCTATAACACTATCCCCAGGAATTAAGTAGTAACATTCTGCCGTAGTTACAGGTGTCTGAGAAGTAGATATTCTTATCCAATATTTAGTTTCGCCGTTAACTGCAGTCGTAGCCCAATCGGTAGGAGTAGTCCAAGATATTTTTCCGTCTGATTCAAAGTTAGAAGTATCGTCATCTAAATCATTTAAATCAGCTGTCATTGTAGTCCAACCATCACCAGATGCAGCGTTATAATATTCGACTACTAGATTATAATAAGACCCTCTAGTTGCCCACTCAAATTTAGCTGCAGAGAAAGTGGCTGCATCACCTAAATAAACGTAGTCATCTGAAGTATCCATCATTTCAAAAGCAACGCCTTCTTCAGTAGAAGCTTCAGTAGTATTATCGTTATAATAGCCACTGCCACTTTCAGCATCCCAAGTATATACAAAATCAAATGCAGTAGCTATTTCAGAATCAGCTTCCCCACGTGGCTCTAAAACTCTCGCATCAAAATAAACATGGCTATTAGTGTCATAGATATAAGTACTAGGAGAAAATTTCCAGATACTATAACCAGTTTCTGTTTTAACGTGTGACCACCCACCGTAAGTATCTAGACTATTTCCTAGAAGAACATTACGACGATATTCTCGGTCTAAAGATAAATCAGTATAAATCTGGGTTAATTCATTTATATCAAATTTACCTGAAGCTACCAAACCATATAACTCGATAACCATATCGTTAATCTCGTCTATGCGTGTGGCGTCGGGTAAGTTGGTATTGGTTTTATATATGGCTGCGCTAACGACTTGAGGTAGAATTCCACCAAATCCGAAAAATCCCATAAATAAGGTTGGCATAAATGCCTTTAGCCCTGTAAATATTCCAAAATGTTCTCCAAACATATTATTACTCCTAGTTATATTATTTGTGCGTACCCGTAAGGTCTGATAAAAGCTCTAAAATCGGATGTTTCTCCGTGAATGTATATATCGCTAGTTGGTTCAGAAAGGCTTACATTACCTTGCTGTTTAACTCGAATTCCGTTCATATTAACTGGGTCTGGTAACTCAAATTCAACTTCATTGGTTGTATCATTAGCATGCTGAGTACCACCGCCACTCTGACTTGCGTTACACACTAAACTTGCGTGTAAAGGTGTCCAAATTGTACCACCGTCAGTAGTATATTCTACCGTACAAGTTGCATAAGCGCTACCACCATATTCCGTCCAATAACGAATACCAGTTGCTGCAATAAAAGTTATATGTGTTACTCTAGCGGTGCCTGCAAAATAATGAGTGGTTGGAGCGTTAAAACTACCTTGATTAGAACCAGAAGAACCACCATAAGAGTTAAGTGGATTTTCGTTCCACGCATTATCATCACCAGGTGAATTTGGGTGCGTTGTATTCGGCGATAGTAATATATTTATCATTAGACTACTTCTATAACTTCCTTAACAAAGTTAACATTAATTAATCTATCATTAATCAAAACTAAACCACCAGTCATATACTGACCTGTAGCGTATTCATTTGCTGCTGAAAAAGCAGCAAGTAGTTCCGACATTGTTCCCGAATATGTCATTTCAGTAAACGTATCGTCTCTGTAAATAATCTTTATATTCATTTTTTCTCCTTACACTATAACTTCTAATTGTACTAAAATATCGTCACCAGTCGTAGTCGTACCAACTGCGTCTATGTCTATTGTTAATTCATCGCCTAGCGATATAGAAGTTTCGTCAAATACTGTTTTAACACCTTCTGTATCACCGTCTGAAATTTCTAATCTGGCACCGCCACTAGCAAAAATAGTAGTGTCGTTTATATTAATATCAAATACTATATCTCCTCCATCTGGGGCAGTTTTACAAGTGGCTATCGCTTTAGTAATGGTGCAATCCCAAGGAGCAGTTAATTTACCACTCCATTGTATCCCAACTTCTGCGTCATAAGCTTTAAACCAGCAGAAAGCTCTTTTTCTAGTATCGGTGGTTAAAGCTTCACTCTCTATAGAATTAGCATTTATAATACCACCGTTTATAGCACCGTCATAAATTTGTATTCCTTCGTTACCTGACCCACCTGGAAATAACTTCCAACCAGAAGTATCGGTAACGTAATCATTAGATTGGATATAACTATTAACTCCCATCGTAACGTAAATGTCACCGTCGCCTCCTGTATTATCGGCAGTTAATTGCCATCCAGAAGTAGCTGAAAAATCTTCGGATTCAATAAAGCTAGTCGCTATACCAGATTGACCGCCTAAAGTCATCTGAACAGCACCGTCGCCTAATAGATACCAACCCCAAGAAGCTCCACTATAAGGATAATTAGCTGAACGCTGTCCTGAATTACTATCATATTCTATATCTACAGGGTCGCCTGATTCTCCTATAATACCACCAGATAAGAAGGATACTGATAGTCTACCAATAGTTACATCAGAAGCGTCTAATAGACCTCTAATCCACATCGTAGCTTCTGATTTATCCCACCAGAAACCTTGACCTGCATAATAATCTCCCATATAAATGTCACCGACATCGCCACCGCCTTGACCTGGTAAGCCAGAGACATCGTCCATAAATATTTGGAAAAGAAGATTTTCATCATCGTCGAAAGCCCAAAACTTCTCTGTATCCATATGAATACGAGAACCAGTATTACCTGTCTTTACGGTAAGAGCAAATAGTTCACCCTTTAAAAACGCATTGTCACTATAAAGACCGTAGCCAGATAAAGCACCGATGTCTGGGTCTGTTATTCCTGCTAGATTACCTAAACGAACTTTTAAATTAACGTCGTCCCACGCACTACCGTCACGAGCTATAATATCTAAGAAAGGAGAATACTCAGACGAAGCATCTAATATTAAATAGCCTTCACCCGTTTCTCCCGTAGATACTATTGTAGTTCCTTTCTTCCAATCTTCTGCAGCATAACCACTACCTTTTAAATTTCTAGTGACCGTATAAATTGGTGCAGCAGATACGTCTGTTACTAACATATATTCTTCAGTACCTGAATCTTTAATAATAACAACTTCATTTAAAGCAAATACTGAATTATCTGTAGTAAAAGTTAAGTCTGTAGAAGCCATATCTTCAACGAGTGTAGCTGCATTAGCAACTATAAGCTGACCACCTACGGCAGATACAGAAGTTTTCTCGAATACCGTAGCTTTAAGAACTCCTCTAATCCTAGCATCTTCAAATTCAGCGTAACCGTCGTCAGTAATTCTAAAACCCTTTAAGTTACTAACGAAACTTTTACTCTGGATATTATTTTTATTAACTTCTATATTACCTATATGAGCACCGTCTACGCTAAACTTAGCTAGTTCTATACCTTCGGTGTCATAAAAGAACGTACCGTATCTATTAAACTCGGCTACTCTATTTGCTGAAGTATCGTATATCTTTACCGCTTTACTATCTATTTCTACGCTACCCTGAGTATTGGTAATCTTTAAATCTTCGCTTAAACGGATATTACCGATAAGCTGGTCTGCAAGTATATCGCCAATATTATTCTTTAAATAAGCTATAGAATCTTCTTCAAATTTACCTTCTCCGTTACCCCATAACTTAATCTCTTTCATATTAACTATCCAAGCATCCCACGGATAGTTCTCTATGTCTTTATCGTCTCTGATATGAGCGCTAAGTCCTGGTTTCGGTACAACTATTTTAGCTATAGTTAATTTACCGTGAATAGGAGTTCTACTCATATTAATACCGTCAGTACCGAAATTCATATACCAAACAGGTGTTTTATCGTCATCAAGTAAAGGGATTACATAAGTGGCATCTAAATTTAAAGTAAATATTTTTCCGCCTACTGTACCTGTACCTGCAGTAACCGTAACTTGATTAGTCTCTGGCGTAGTAGCTTTTACTATTAATCCTGATTTAATCTGAGGAGGGACAGTGGCTAGCATTAAGTCCATTATTAAGTTGGTGACATTGGAAACATCAACAATAGCTCTCGCTGTAGTAGTGTCTACAGGATTAACTACTTGCTGACGATTTAAAGCTGCAGACCCCTTGAGTTTCCCCGTAGGATATGAAGCTGTCTTCAATATCTCTTTTTGGACTAGCGTGTATAGGTCTTGGTATGTCGTGTTACCCACTATTCTTTTCTCCCTATTACTATTTTTCCACAACCCAGATTAGGCATTTCATAACCAATAACTGCACTATTACCTAATATTTCTTTTGTTAAGTGAGCTACTAAATTTGCTATCTCAGGATTACATTGTATAGATAAAACTCCGTTTTCTCCTAAGAGGTATGCTACATCTGCTAAAAAATCTTTATGATATAACTTTTTTAATTCCCAACTAGTAGGGTCTGGAAAATCAAGTATAATAATATCGAATATCTTATAAGAGTTTCTTGGAACCCAGTGTAAAGCGTTTTCTATATAAATACTGCATTGGCTAAGACTATTTTTGTTCATTTTGGTTAAACGGGGATAAGTCTTAAAAACTTCCACCATTTTTTTATCTAGCTCAACTAAAGTAATCTCAATATCAGATTGGTGTTCAAAAATCGTTCTGGCAGCTAATCCATCGCCTCCGCCTAATATTAAACATTTTTTGGCATTAGGGTTAATAGCGAAAGCTGGTAGAGTTAAGTTATTATGGTACATTTCTTCATCTACGCCTTGAATAAACTGAACGAAAGTATTTAATGTAAGTATTAAATTCTTATCGGTATCTTCGTAGAACTTCATTATCTGTAACCCCGTATCTATTTCATCGTAGATAGGTGTCCATTCAACTAGTTCTTGACCTTCTTTTAGCTCAATCGGTTTGTTATTTATCTCTAACGCCATAAGGTTTCCGTAATCGTTTTAATCGAACAATCTTTTCTAACGTCTACATAGACGGTGTTTTCTAAATCAAAAAATTTTATAATAAGGTCAGTAACCTTATTTTTATCGTATTGTTTACAAGAAGAAGCTATTAAGCGCATATAATTATGCTCTGGCCAATAACCTAAGTATAAGCAAGATTCTTTTAAGCCTACCAGAACATCATAACCAGGCGGTAAATTATTCACGTGTCTATGAGTTTCTTTAACCTTTAAAACCTTAACTAATTTAGTAAGGAACTTTTCTGATTCTTCTATGGTAATCTTAGTAAAGGGTTTAAATTCGTATACTACTTCTGTAAGGTGTTGACCTTGTTTAATCTTTCTTAATTTTGACATCCAAGTTCCAGCCTTTTGTGAGGTCGGCGAAAAAAGTTTCGTCCATTATACAACCTAAACCGTAATCACTACCTATACGCATACATGTTTCACAAAACTTAGCTCTAGTAAAATTAGTATACTGATACTCTACGTTCATTAAAACAGCGCCTGTAAAATCTGCTTCTCTAAAATCACACTTTCTAGCAAACATAACTCCGTTAACTACTGTATCGCACCATCTAGTACGTCTACATTTAGAACCTGATATATTATTAACTATTCCAACTTCGCCTATAACACATTTATTAAAAATAGCTCCGTTCATATCGTCATTCGCTCTACAAAAATGCTTAATCTTAGCTCCTGACAAGTCTTCGCCTTTAATACTATAATCTTTAATTAACTCCGATATATCTAAACCGTTTTTAATATGCATCTTAATTCTTTTTCTCTGTTGCTCTGTCATCGGTTTCTTCATACTATACTCCTTACGTTACAGGATAGCGTGCTAATTGTAAACTCGTTACTCCCTGTGAAGTTTCACTTATTGCTTCTATAAAATATCTTACATTATACTTATTGTTATATGGGTCTGTAACACTAACTGTTTGACCTATCTTTAAATAAGGCGAATACATAACACTAACTTTTGCCTTAGTGTGGTCTTTATAATACTCTAGTAAATATGCCTTTGATAGAGTATCTGTTTCAAACTGACTATATAAGTTTCTATCGTTAATCTCATTTTTCTTAGCAACTCTATCACCTAGATGCGGTAGTAAATAATCTTCGTCATATATAGTAGTATCGCCTGCTATATCCTGCGTAACAGTATAACCTGCAGTATAACTAGTTCCTGTCTGAATATCACAACCAGTTAATACATTTCCGCTATCTATACCTGTATAAGTAAATGAAACATCTTTATTAATATAAGCAGTAGCCTCTTCGCCTGAATCTGGGTCAGTAAAACCACTAGAATCTACTAAGTATACTTCCGTATCACCAAAAGCGACAGGTTGGTCTAATGTAGTAGTTGGAATTATACTAGCTTCGCCTTTTAATACTATATCGTTATAAACTGATATTTCGGTTATAGCTACAACGTATCTACCTTTACCGTAGTTTATTCTAGCTACGTCATAAAGATTAAACTTTAAATATCTAGCTTCTAGTCCTATTCCTAAGTCCTCTTCTTCAAAAGTTATAGCTTTACCACCGCTAATTCTAACTTGTTCTGTAGCGTCGCTAATAGGATAAAAATCAGTTCCGTTTACTGAGTACTGCATAGATACAGTAAAATCTACGTCAAATTTACGATATTCGTCTGGTTTATAAAACCCGCCTACAACGTCTACAGCTTGAACATTATAAACTGCACCCATATCTATTGTAGCTAAATGAAATCCGCTAATAGGAGAACCAAAGAAAGAAAGCTGTAACTGAGTGTCCCTTCTTCCATCTACAACGGCTCTAATATCTCTAACACCTACCGCTATAGACCAATATTCGAAAGTAGCTCTTACAACCAGTTCATCTGGGTTAGGAGTTAAGGATTTATCTACTTTAAATACAACGTCTTCATAATCTACTTCTACCTTACTAGAATCGTAAAAAACATCGTAACCTGCAGTAGAAATAGTTTCAGCTAATGCGTTCTGAGATTGTCCTGGTAAAGTCCATACACCACTTCCATAATCCATATTAGGGTCATTAGGTGCTATAGTATATTGAAGCTGACCCTGTAAGTCATAAAGGTGTACCTCTTGAGAAGGCTCTATAGAAGTATGAGGGAAATAGACTGTATAATAGTAATAAGTATAGGTACTAGTAGATTTACTCTTACCACCGCCTTCTGTAACTGTTTTAATAGTTTGACTAATCTTAACAGGTACGGAATCAATTCTATGTACCTTGTTATCGACAGGAACTCCATTTAACCAAACCAAAGGTTCAACCTGGTCTAATATAATTCTACCATATTCATTAGATATAGGAGTAGCATAAATTCTAAACCCCGTACTCGGCTGAGAGGCAAAATCTTTAATAATATACTTATCTTTAAGGTAATTGATAACATCTACCGTAGGGTCTGTACCATCAAATTGTGCAGCTTCAGTTAAATAGTTTTGAGCGTCTGCAGATAATATACCTGATTTCTCATCGCCTATATACATAAGTTCTTCTTTACTAGCTATACCTGTATAAGCGTCTATATTATCTACGTCGTAATCTACGTCGTCGCCAAACATAACGTTAGTAGGATTCTCATTCTTAGTCCATATAATACTACGAGTATATAAATCTTCATCTTCCATATAATCCATACCCGTAACTAAAGTTAAGTCGTAGTCGGCTATAGATTTTTGAGTTAAATAAGAAGCCCAAACTTTATTATCGCCTATCGTTCTTATAATATAGTTAGGAGCAAGATACTTTCTTAAAAAGTTTATAGCTTCAAATCTATTATCAAGTTCTCTTTCTCTAAAGACCTTTCTATTTATCTCTATTCCCGTAGCTTGTAAAGTGTTAAATGTATAATTGGTGTCGCATATTACACTATCATTTAACCAGTCCGCTAAAGGTTCGCTTAATATAATTCTTCCGTATCTCTTATCATGATAAACAACTGTTCCAGTATATCCACTAGGAAAGGTGAAGTCTGAAGTTGTTAGGTCAGTAATAGTACGGTTATATCTTAAAGCCCATAAATAACCAGGAGCGTAAGTATCGGTATATTTTACATAGCTTTCTGCTGCTTTTGCTTTAAGAGCATAAGACCCAGTTGAAGGAATACCGTCTAAAGTGTATCCGCCACTAACAGCCGTTGTACCCGTATAAGTAGTTATGTCCCCGTTAATACTAATCTCTACAGGAATAGAAGCGCCTATTGTTGGTCCAGTTAAATCAACTGGTGCACTACCAGACGGTATTAGAGCATCGTTACCATTATCTGTAGCATCTGCAACCGTGCTTCCTGAAGTAATATTCATTTTATAATAAGCAAATAAATCGGTTGCCGTTACTGCAGGCTCGTCAGATACAAGTACAGTTATTTCGCTTTGAGTTAATGCTTTAGTCCATAAAGTAAAATCTGCCATTCCACCCGCATACTCACTACCGACAACACCGTTAGCATTTCTTGCTCCTATATAAAAGTTCTTATCGGTATCGAAATCGTTCATATCTAGACCTACAGGAAATAGACCTTCAGTTAACCACGAGGATTGATTACTTAATGTTTGTAGAACCCCGTCAAAGTAAACCTTAATTTCTCTAGCCACATTATCTAGAACTACAGTTAACATATGCCACGTTTGAGCTCCAGACGTAAAAACAGCTGTATCAGTTATAGCTTGACAATGGTCGCCATCAGCAGTATATTGAACGATTATAGCTCCGCTATCAGCATCAGGTAATGGGCCAGCTTGGGCAGCAGTTAATCTAATTTCTAACATATCAGTTGGTGGTCCAGAGCCAAGATAAGCTCCACAAAAAGAATGAAAACTTACAGGCTGACCTTCATCTGGTTTAACCCACATATTAATACTAAAACTATCTTGAAATACAGCTTGACCTGAGTCATTAAACGTCGTATCGCAATCTATATAATCAGTCGTTCCGTTAAAGTCTAGAGCATAAATAGTAGCTTGTGCGTTAACTGGAAATCCTGTTATGCTATCTACATAAACTTCTGTATTAGCTATATCAGTTATACGAGTAATAGTTACATCTTCATTAAAATTATGTTCTATTGGAGTAACGGTTACACCAGTTAATGAATTACCGCTACCTGTACCTGTATAAGTAATAGTATAATCACCTATTTCGGCAGTACCTGTTGCTACACCAGAGGCAAGTTCAAAATCTGTTATATCAGTTAGATACATTACCGTAGCGTCATAATCTTCTTCATTAGCTTTATAATCTTCAGATAAAGTTGTTTCATATTGTACTGTTGGTACAAAAGCTTGAGTCATTTGATGTTCTATATCTGCTTCAAAATCTATTACATTAGTAATCATAGTATCTGAAACGTTACCTTCTATATTCTGAAAAGATTCAGTTAAATGATTATCTATAATAGCTTGTTCTGAAGTTTCTCCGAATAGATAGTTACCGTAACCGTCTGGTTGAACAAGTATATCTTCTATAACATCTTCTATAAATAAACCTCTAGTATAATGAGAATATGTGGCTAATACTCTATAGTTATCTAAAACGTTTAAAGGTGCACCTAACTTCATCTGACCAACATCGTATAATATCTGAAATCCGTCAAATTGGTCGTCTGTAAAATCTTCGTGGTTTCTATCTTGGAAACGAATTAAAGGTAAAGGACTATCAGCTATAGCGTTATTAGCAAAATTAAATAACTGAGCTAACTGCTGGTTAGGTTCAGGTAGATAAATAGCCTGTAGTTCTTCGTTACGAACTTCTTCTTTAGTGCCTTCTACGGATAAATTTAAGTTCCAATTTTTAAGCACGGAAATATAATCAAGACATAGAAGGGTTATAGTTCTATCGTTTGCTTTTTTAGAAATCGCCCTTTTATTAACTATCCCATAAAATTTTTGAAACGATTGCACAGCGCCTTGGTAGTATTCCGTAATAGAAACAGTATCACCGATATAGACTTCGTTAACTCCACCCTCTCCAAACGAACCGTCAGTATTTATAAGTATAAATTGTGCAGTCGCTGACCCATATTTCTTATCATAAGAAAGGCTCCAGTGTTTAACAAAAAGAGTATAATTCGTATCGTTTATAGTAAAAACGTACGAAGTCGCTAACGCTCCTTGGTCTATTTGAGTTTGTATCGCTTGTTCTAAGGCTCTAGCCATTTTTCTCCTACTATCACGCTAATAACGGTATTATTTCAAAATCAGCTGTAACATCATATTTATCTTCTTCGCCAACTAACCAAGTTGCGTCAACATTAACAAATCTTCCATAATATACGGTACTATTATGGTCAGTGATTCTTACATCATATAAATTAGTTACATACGCATCTATTTGGTCTTTATATGTTTTAGGTAAATAACCCCATGATAATTTTAACATGCCAGCATTAGAAAGGACTTCAGGTACAATATAACCAAAACCTCCATTAGCCAATTGAGTTTTAGCTTGAGTAGATATTTGTTTTACTGACATATTGGCGTTAGGGCGATATATCGCTGTTTGAGGTGTCCAAACCCCTACAATTTTTATAGCTATATCCCAAGTTCCTCTAGTCGCCATTATTATCCTCCAAGTACGCCACGCTGGGCATCTATAGCAAAACGCTCTGTTTCGCTCTTTTCACTAAAATAAAAACTCTCTCTCATTATATAGGTAAGTTCTTGTCTCATTTCAACAAGATTTCTATTTACCCATTCTAAACTATTATTAGTAATATCTATTCTAGAAGCTATTTGAGTTGTCTGTTCTCTAACTTCTTCATTTCTAAAGGAAGGTTTCTCTGGTTGATTAAAAGCACCTAATAACATACCACCTGCAGCTAGACCTAAACCTATCCAACCTACTGGACCAGCTGCTGCACCTAATAGTGCTGCAGATGTAGCTCCTGCTCCTACTGTCATTGCAGAAGCACCCATAGCTAATCCACCTACGCCACCCATAATACCTGCAAGCCCTGCTAATAAGCCACCTTCACTACCACCTGCAGCTTCATAAGTACTGAAGCCAGTAACTGCACTATTAAAAGCTACGCCTGCAGCTTGACCGTAAGTCGTAGCTGTTGAGGGTTGCTCACTAATCGCTTTACCAGTAACTGCACCTGCGCCACCATTTTTTAACCAATCTGCTGCAGCTGCAGCGTCACCCTTAAACATCTTTAATGCTTCTTTTCCTATTTGAGCTTGTGACCCTGCTGTACCTCCCTGTGGAGTATAAGTACCTCCACCTAAAGGCGTATTTAAAAATTTTCCTAGAGCACTAGCTGGACCAGTTGCTTGTTTTAAGAAGCCTCCTATCATACCACCAATACCGCCTATCTTACCAGCAGTACCTGATGTTGATGTTTTACCTGCCATCCCATTAGCTATACCAGTTTCATGGGCATTGATAATCATCATAACGCCCTTACCGATACCATCTATATGAGCTTGAGCTATAGGACTAGTAGCTTTTTTTAGTTCATTACCGAAAGCAGTCATTATACCGCCGAAAGCAGTATCTAATCCAGTAATGTTTGTTGCTACGTCAGCAAATATATCTGAAAATTGGTCTTGCCAAGCAGTTTTTAATGCAGCACCAAACTTATCTGCAGCCATAGAGAAATCAAAATTGCCAGTTTCAAATATATCTTTAAAAGTACCTTTAAAAGCGTCTTTAACGTAAGAACCTGTTTCTTTCACCGCTAGTAACTGTTTTCTAGTAATAGCTAAACCTTTTTCTTGAAGTTTAACAATATCCTCTCTTATACCTGCACTACCAAGAACAACCCTACGAAGTTTTTCAGAATTTTCTACTAAAAAGTCGCTTACACCAAGTTCTTCTTTACTAATTCCTAACGCTGCTTGTTTAAGCTCAATAAATTTCTCAACTTCAGTTTCAAACTTCTTCATTTCTATAACTTCATCAGAAACGCCAAATAACTTTAAACTTTCTGTTTGATTATTAGCTATAACTGCTTTAATATCAGCATCAAATTTAGTTAATATAGCACCCAGATTAGCTTCTTCGCCATTTGCGTCAATTACTGTAGGCGCACCTTCCTGTCGAGATACTATACCAAATTTGGCATCTTTAATTGCCTGTACATTACCTGAAGATAATAATTTATTTCTTCCTGTAACCCCAAAAGCCTCTCTAATTTCTTTTTTATACTTAGCTGGAGCAATTGACTCAGGTAATTTGCCTATAGTATCGTCAAGTTTAGCTTGTTGTACGAGAATACGTGCAGCATATGATTCTCCTGTTATTGCTCCCTGTTGCCATAGTTTAAAGGCATCAGTCATATCATCTTGAATATCTGTTATACCACCAGAATTTACACTTGCTATTTCTTTATCTCTTGCTATGTCTGCTCGCCGTCTAGTGATTTCAGCTAGAGGGTCGTTTTCTCGTGCAAGTTTCGAACTTAGTAGGAAAGGTTGTATTGCTTGGTGGAAAGCAACAAGCCTTCGTTCCTCTACTTGTTTTGAGTTATCTTCGCCATCTAAGCCTACTCTACCTGCAGTTGCATAACCTAAAGCATCAGCTATACCTGCAAACGGAGCAAACGCCTTTTCTAAAAAGGTTTTCTCTTTTGCTTGACTCGAAACTTCTTCTCTCACTCTACGCTGATTATTTTGTCTTTCTAAAACATCTGCAAGACCTGGACCACTCTGTAATAATTGTTTAGCTGCCTGAATACCACTAATTTCACCTCTTAAATATTGAATAATAGTTACTAAAGGAGAAAATACAGCTTTCAAAATTTCAGCAGTATCTTGAAAAAATACAACTATAGGTTTAAATCCTTCTTGAAGCCAATTCACTAAATTATAAAAAAGTTTTGCAGCAAATGCTGATATAAAGTCAACAATTCGGATAAACCCTTTTATAAAAGTAGCCATTCCATTTTCAAATCTCTTAACTGCGTCATTAAGTTGTGCGGTTTCTTTTGCATCAGGAGCGATACTATTCATAATACCCTGAAATATCTTTAAGCCTCCATAAGCTAATAATGCAAATTTAGCAGTATTTTTTAATGAACCGCCTAAATTTACCATAGCGGTATTCATAGCTCCTATACTTCTAGCAGCTGGTAATCTAAAAGATGAAACTTTAGCTCCTTCTGTAGCAATTTTTGTATCTGCGGGGCTTAATTTTGCTCCAGTTGCTGCTCTTGAAAGAACACTAGCTGTTTTTGCTTCGGCTAGTTGTGTTGCTTTCGCTTCAACTCTTTCATTCAATCCAATAGCAGGAGTAATACCTCTACCTAAAATAAGTGCACCTACGCCAATACCAGCTGCACTTCCTCCGCTTTTAAGCCTATCACCTAAAGTAGCTTTATCTGATAGTTTCTTAATCTGTTCATTTGTTCGAAACCGTTCTAAAGCGTTAAATATACGCTTTAAAAAATTCATCCAAGGTTCTTTTACTTCATCTAAAACACCCTTCCAAATACCAGTAAAAGAATCTCTTATTTTTCTAGCT
>Ga0307379_10006135_pt1 | contig 16589 bp, 15 predicted proteins | sample UN2MG_FD_202237 | JGI IMG/M metagenome (GOLD analysis project Ga0307379, IMG submission 202237) | Soil microbial communities from Risofladan, Vaasa, Finland - UN-2 | ecosystem: Environmental > Terrestrial > Soil > Coastal area > Acid sulfate soil | place: Finland: Risofladan, Vaasa | collected... | reverse complement strand
AACCGTTTCGACACAATATGTCGGCGACCTTAAAAAGCGCCTTTCGGAAAAGCTGTCCGTCTTAAAAGAGGAACTGCCAAATGCCATCGCTGTAGAAGCCGAACTTCAAAAGAATATTTCCCAATACGCCTCAGAAGCCGATAGTAAAGAGGATTTGCTGAGAAAATTAAGCGAGTTGGCTAATAACAAGCTCGATACGGCCAGGGACAAAAATTATGACCTCTGGTATGAGCTTGTCGATTTTTTCGAGCTGGAAACTGAGCGGCTAAAACCTTTCAAGCAGCCCAACGTCCTGCGCTACATTTCTAAACTACAGGAACATCTCGAGAAGTCCGGTCTCGTAGGAAAAAGCAATTCCGTGGCCGATATTGTTAAAAAGGTACATCAGGAGCTTATTGACGGCAAGCCGGAAAATTATAAAATCCCCGATTCATCAAATGCCGTTGCCCAGTGTCTGCTCCAGTTCCAGAGCAGCCACAATCCCGATGACCTCTGGCATATGGTGACCATGGATTACATGCACACTAATATCTGGATGCAGTTGCCCAGCGGTGACAATAAGGATATGGAAAAAGTCGTTGAAGCGGTTGATGAGTTTTTCAGCGATAATCCGCCGCCGGTTCCCCTCAAATACGATTGGGCGGGACTGACATATATAAACACCGTCTGGCAGAACAAGATGGTCTGGGGCATGCTCCAGTCGTTTATGGGCAGCTTCATTATCGTCTTTATTATGATGGCGATACTGTTCCGTTCACCTCTGTGGGGTATCGTATGTATGGTACCTCTTTTGATAACCATAGTTGTTATCTACGGCATAATCGGTCTTGTAGGTAAGGATTACGATATGCCCGTAGCAGTGCTCAGCGCTTTGACACTCGGTATGGCGGTTGACTTTGCGATTCACTTCCTCGAACGCGCACGGTCGAGTTATGCCGAGACCGGCTCGTGGCAGAAAAGTTCCGGCGAGATGTTCGGCGAGCCGGCAACTGCGATAACAAGAAATGTCCTTGTGATTGCAATAGGATTTTTACCCCTGCTGGCCGCACCTTTGATACCTTACAAAACAGTGGGAATATTCTTATGTGCGATCATGGCCCTCTCCGGTGCTGTTACACTTCTGGCTTTACCTGCTATCTTGAAGCTCCTTGAAAAGGTGTTGTTCAAGAGGATAGGTCAGCCGAAATCGGTAACGTGCAACTGTGGTTTCTGCCTGATTATTTCAATAGCAATAACTGTGCTGTTAATGCTTAATCTGCATCAGTATTGGAAGCTGTCTCCGGGAAAACTGGCTGTGATAAGCTTAATAGCGATACCAATAATGGTACTTTCCTGCGGAATAATGTCACGCAGACAAGCGTGCAAAACCGCTGCCGACAGAGAAAAAAAAATAGAACAGAACTGATTTTTCCAGTAGGTGAATTATGACGATTGAAAGATGTTTAAGAGGAATAGCAGGTTTTTTTGTGCTGCTAAGTGTGTTACTCGCGCATTATCATTCGCAATATTGGCTGTTTTTTACCGCGTTTGTCGGCTTAAATCTGCTGCAGTCGGCCTTTACTAACTGGTGCCCGATGATTACCATACTAAAAAAGCTTGGCGTTAAAAGCCATAATGAAGTCAACAAGGAAAACGGAGGTGTAAAATGAGACAGTTATTAACAGTAATATTGGTTCTTGCTTTGTCCCTGCCACTTTTTGCCGCTGGCGAAAAAGAGGCATCCAAAGAGATTCCTGACGTAGAAACTATCGTGAACAAGGCAAACATCGTTGCTTATTATCAGGGCGCAGACGGCAAGGCAAAAGTTAAAATGACAGTTACGAACAAGCAGGACCAAAAGCGCCAGCATGAATTCAACATCCTAAGAAAAGATATGGAAGACGGCGGGGACCAGAAATATTTTGTTTATTTCTTAAAACCGCCGGATGTTCGCAAAATGGTCTATATGGTTCACAAGCACGCCGACCCTGACAAAGATGACGACAGGTGGCTGTATCTTCCCGCTCTTGACCTGATAAAGAGAATCGCGGCCGGCGACAAACGTACCAGCTTTGTCGGCTCGGACTTTTTATACGAGGATGTTTCAGGCAGAAGCCTTAAAGAGGACACTCACGAGCTTATCAAAACCACCGATGAGTTTTTTGTTGTGAAGAATATACCCAAAAAACCCGATACGGTAGAGTTCAGTTATTACAATGTCTCGATAGACCGTAAAACTTACGTGCCGATGAAAATGGAGTTTTACGATCAAGAAAATAAACTCTACCGTGTCATAGAGTCAAAAAAAGTTGAAATGATTCAGAAAATTCCCACTGTAGTCAAGTCGGTGGTTTCCGACCTTAAGACCGGAAGCAAGACAGAAATGGAATTTACCGAAGTAAAGTATGATATTGACCTTGAGGACATTTTTCAGGAAAGGTATTTACGCAGACCGCCACGAGAGGTAACCAGATGATGCGGTATAGGATTATAATTGGCTTAGTGTTGATTTTACTCGCTGCAGATGCCGTGGTGCAGGCCGAAGATGTCGCTTCTGAAGAAAAAGCCGATAATTCCATATTTTCTAAATTACCGCCCATAGAGATACACGGTTTTTATGACAGCAGGGGAGGATATCGGCTCCGAAAGGATAAGTACGAAAAAGATATGTCGATTATGGAAGATCGGCTCCAGCTCGATTTGTCCTCATACCCTGACTGGGGAGACCTGAAAGTAAAAGGTGATGTGATTGCAGATTGGGTTACTGAGCGGGGCGACTTTGACCTGCGTGAAGCCAACATATTCCTCAGGCCTAATGACTTTTTGGACCTGAAAGTCGGAAGGCAGGTTTTAACCTGGGGGACCGGTGATTTAATCTTTATCAACGACCTGTTCCCAAAGGATTGGCAGTCTTTCTTTATCGGCCGGGATAACGAATATTTGAAAGCGCCGTCGGATGCCCTAAAAGCAGGCTTCTTTGGCGACTGGGCTAATCTTGATATTGTTTATACACCTCGATTTGACCCGGACCGCCATATAGATGGAACGAGACTTTCATACTGGAACTCAAACCTCGCCCGCCTGGCGGGCGAAGATGCTGTAATTCATACCGACAAACCGAATAGCTGGTTCAGAGATTCCGAATTTGCAGTCAGGCTGTATAAGAACATTAACAATTACGAATTCGCACTTTATGGTTATCGAGGCTACTGGAAAAGTCCCGGCGGACAAACCGCCTCGATGAGCCAGGCAATTTTCCCCGACTTAAATGTCTATGGCGCAAGTATTCGTGGGGCGATTGGCAGGGGTATAGGTAATCTGGAAGTTGGTTATTATGAGTCTGCCGATGACTTGAGCGGTAAAAACGCTCTCGTTGATAATTCTCAAATGCGGTATCTGGCCGGTTATACACAGGAAATTGCAAGAGACTTTACAGCGGGCGTTCAATATTACCTTGAACAGATGATGGATTTCAGCCAATACAAAAATAGTTTGATATCAGGCCCGGCACGGGACAGAGACAGACATTTGATTACACTGAGACTTACAAAGCTTTTGATGAATCAGAATCTGCGATGTTCGCTTTTCACCTACTATTCGCCATCCGACAAGGATGTTCATATGCGTCCGAATGTTAATTACAAGCTGAATGACAACACGGCCCTGGAAATTGGCGGCAATATATTCTTCGGTGATTACTCGAATACTTTCTTTGGGCAGTTCCAGAATAATACGAATGTGTATGCAGGTATGCGATATAGTTTCTAACCGGCATCTGTTTCCGGAGCGTTCTCCTGTTGTTCGGGAACCACTACAACGTTAACGGTGGCTGTCACATTATCTGCGAACTTAAGTGTTACTGCGTGCGTGCCGACTTCTTTTATATGCTCCGGCAGTTGAACAACCTCGTCGGCTACCTTGAATCCCTGCGCACGCAGGTTGGCCGCTATCTGACGTTCGGTCACCGAGCCGAATAAATGCCCCTGCTCGTTGGCTTTGGCAGCCACAACAGCCTCGGCCCCTTCCACCGATTCGGCGGCTTTTTCGAGTCGTTTGCTGTCACTGATACGCTGCTCTGCACGCTTGGCCTTTTCTTCTGCTATTGCTCTAATGCTGGCCTGGGTTGCTGCCTTCGCCAGACCCTGCGGCAGCAAATAATTTCTTGCGTATCCCACGTTGACTTCAACAACATCTCCAAGCCAGCCGAGTTTCGTAATATCTTCACAAAGCAAAACCTTCATCGTGTTAGGCATTTTAAGCATTTTTGTCCCCTTGAACATTTTTCCCATAAAATATAAATATTTTCCTGTCCTGAAAATATCTAATGGGCTTCATATTTCATCTTTCATATCATGTGATTCGTGCGTCCTTAATCGATTCACGAACTGCAAATCAAACAGTAAACGGCAGCAATGCCATGTACCGGGCGCGTTTGATTGCTTTTTTCGCCTTTCTTTGGCAGCCGGCGCAGTTGCCGCTGCGCTTGCGTGAATATATTTTTCCGCGATTCGTTAAAAGTTTTTGCAGCGTACCGATATCTTTGTAGTCAACGTACTTTATACCTCTTCTGCAAAAACGGCATTGTGTTTGTTCGCGGGCTCCTGCGAAGCCCGGCTTTTTTCTGTTATTGTTATTTCTTCTGTTATTACTTCTTTCTATCATCTTTTACCTGCCTACTTTTAATATTTCATATCTTGAATTTTTCTTCTGACCACAAATAAATTCAATCACTTAATATCTAAAACTCCCAATCTGAAGTCACATCTTTTATGATAATTCAGATTAAAACGGTATATCGTCATCGGCTGCCTGCTGTCTTGGTTGAGTTCCTGTTCTATTTGCATCTTGCCCGGCATCGCCGCCACCTCCTCCGCCGCCGAGAAACTCAAAATTCTCAACTGTTACTCTCAGTTTACTGCGCTTAGTGCCGTCCTGTGCCTCCCAGCTGTCGAAAGTAAGACGCCCTTCGACAAACAGAGGATTTCCCTTCTTGCAATACTTGTTGACAACTTCAGCTCTCTTGCCGAACATTCTGCAGTCCACAAAACACGTCTCCTCCCGTTGACTGCCGTCCTGTCCTTTCCAGTTCCGATTAACAGCCAGACCGAAATCAACCACCGGTGTCTGGCTTGGTGTATACGACAACTGCGGGTCACGGGTCAAACGGCCCATCAGCAAAATTTTGTTTAGATTAGCCATGCTTACACTCTTCTTTCTGCTTCAACCTTAAAATTCGTTTATCCGGCTGAACACCTGCCATTAGAGCAAACTTAAGGCTATAGCTGTTCTTTTTCATCTGCTTGTTCAAAACCTTCGATCTGGTCCTGTTCCGGCTGCTTTTCTATAACATCTTCCGCCCACGGGCTTACTTCTGATACCTGAAAATCCTCAGTTTGCTCTGCCGGGTTCTGTTTACTTTCTTCTGCCTTCTCCGCTTCTTCAGCCTCTTCCGGGGGGCTTACCGACACTGTGGAACTTTCCTGTGTCGTTTCCTGGTTTTCTTGTTGTTCTTTTTCCAGCTTCGAAGCAGGAGTATCTTTCGCAATATCCTCTGGACTGAGCTGTTCGCCACTGAGAATCAGGACACGCATAATTTTCTCTGAAAGCCGAACGGATTTTTCGATATCCTGTATTTTTCCGCCATCGACCCTGAAATAACTAAGGATATACGTCCCTCTGCTTTTTCCTTTAATATCATAGGCCAGTCTCCTGTCGTCCCACTTTGCTATCGAAACAATCTCAGCCTCAGCCTTTTTCAGTATTTTTCTGATAGCCGTGTTAATCCCGTCCCAATCTGACCCGGCCAGGGATGAATCGATAAGAAACATCCCTTCATATAATTTGTTCTTTGTTTCGGTTTCCAAGCTAATTACCTCCCGATATAATTTCTCATTGTTTATATCAAATTATCTGTTACACTTTATTGCAAACTCACAAAACGCGATGATTATTCATCGTACCTGTTAAATTCGTTCATTGTTTTTTCTGTGCCGTATTCTATCCAGCAAAGCACTGCTTTTCGCGCCCTCTCTATTGCCTCAGCCAGCAATGGTCCTTCTTCTTTTGCCGGAGTATCGAGAACATGATCCACAGCATCATCTTCAATGCTGTGGCCAATACCGATTCGGCAGCGGGCAAACTCATTTGTGCCGAGCTTTTCGATAATATCTGCCAGACCGTTATGCCCCCCGGCCGAGCCTTTTGACCTGATTCGAATCCGGCCTGGCTCAAGGTCCATATCGTCCGTTATCACGAGCAGGTCTCCAGCGGAAAGCTTGTAAAAACCAGACGCTGTTGCTACGGCCTGACCGCTCCGGTTCATAAACTGCCACGGCTTTAACAATATTAACTTGTTATCCGAAAATTCGCCCGAACCGAAACGTCCGCCGAACTTTCTTTTTTTTACCTCTATATTCAGCGACTTTGCAAGCGAATCAATTACCTTAAAGCCCATGTTATGTCGCGTATTAACATACTCATCGCCCGGGTTACCCAGGCCGACGATAATTTTCATATCGCCCATAGTTCAATTATGCCCAAATGGCCTCATCATTTTTTGTCTTCCGGAGCTTTATTCTCCTCTTCTCCGGGTATCTTGGCCTCGGTAATAACCTCAGGAGTAGTCGGCATTTCCTCTTCAACCTGTTCGGTCGTCTTGGCGGCGGCAACTAAATGACAGGTAACAAGGAGCGTCTCTGGCGGACTGATTAGTTTCACTCCTTCGGCAAGAGTAATATCACTGGCATGTAACGAATCGCCGACTCCAATCTCTTTCACCCATATGACGATAGTCTCCGGGATGTCAGTTGCCCTGCATTCAATCTCCAGATGGTCTGCATGTTCTTCTATAATGCCGCCTTCGTGTGTGCCCTTGGCGGCTCCTGCGCCTTTAAGCTCTATTGGAACGTTCACTTTAATCGTTTCGGTAATGTCAACCCGCATCAGGTCCGCATGAATAATGTTCTTACCTAAATAATCATATTGCAGGTCTTTGACAATGATCTTTTCTTTCTTTTTGTCGATTTGCACATCCATCAATCGATGTCCGTGATGCAGCTCTTCCACGAAGTTATGTGCATCTAACGAAATGGAAACCGGTGTCTGCTTATGCCCGTAAACAATTGCAGGTATCCTGCCTTCCCTTCGTACCTTTTGGACGGCTTTTGAGCCGGTCCGTTCTCGAATTTCTGCTTTCAAAAGCTTTGTTTTTGCCATAATCTTCTTACCTCAAATGTGTCCCATTAACGGCGACTTCTCACAAAATGGGAGACTTTGTCATGTCATCCTGTTCAAATATTGTTAAACAAGTTACTTATTGATTCGTTCCTGTGAATTCTCTTTATCGCCTCACCTAACATGGATGCTACGCTTAATACCTTGATGCTTTCAACCTCTTTTGCCCTTTCACTAAGGGGTATTGTATTTGTGACTACTACTTCGTCAATCGGTGCCTGCTCCAGACGTTCAAATGCCGGCGGTGCAAAAACACCGTGTGTGGCACTGACATATATTTTTTCAGCTCCGCGTTCTTTAAGAAGACTCGCGGCACTGCACATTGTCCCTGCTGTGGCAATAATATCGTCACACATCAGGATATTTCTGCCTTCGACCTCACCTATTATCTCGTTGGCCTCCACTTCGCTCCCGCTGACCCGTTTTTTATGAACAATCGCCAGCTCTCCCCCGAGGTTTGAAGCATATCTGGCTGCCATCTTCATGTTGCCAACGTCCGGCGAAACCACCGTCAGGTTGTTAATCTTCTTCGCCCTGAAATAATTATTCAATACCAGCTCGCCCGTCAGATGATCGACCGGTATATCAAAAAAGCCCTGCAACTGATTGGCATGCAGGTCTATCGCCAATACTCTGTTGGCACCGGCCGTCGTTATAAGATTAGCCACGAGTTTCGCTGTAATCGGCACACGCCCTTCGTCTTTCCTGTCCTGACGGGCATAGCCGAAATAAGGAATTACCGCTGTGATACGACTGGCGCTGGCTCTTCGCAGGCAGTCTAAATAAATTAAAAGCTCCACTAAATGATCATCAACCGGCTTACACGTTGACTGCACAACAAAGCAATCTCTGCCCCGAACATCGTCCTCGACCCTGATGGTCTTTTCTCCGTCTGGAAACCTTTCTATATGTGCGCCGCCAAGCGGAATCCCCAGGTATTTGCAAACATCACTTGCCAATGTCTGATTGCTGCTGCCGGAAAATATCTTCAGGTTATCACTTAGAAACATTTTTCAAAGCCTTTCCACCCAATTCGTTTACACTTTCTTGCGAAACCACTGTCCCCGCATTTATATGCGAGTCGTCTTCTATCTCAAGCGGCGCTATCAGTACTGAACCGGAACCGATATAGCAGTTATTACCTATGTGTGTCTGATAGACCTTTTGGCCGTCGAAATTGGCCGTTATCGTCCCGGCCCCAAAATTAACGTTTTCTCCCACAGTAGCATCACCGAGATAACTGTGATGCCGGGCCCGAACACCATCGGACAGGGTCGAATTTTTAACTTCCGTATAAACGCCTAACACAACATCATTTTTCAAAACACTACCGTGCCTCAGATAAGCGAACGGCCCAATTCGACAGTTCCGGCCGATTTTGACCTCGCCGTGAATATACGTAAACGGCTCGATAACCGTGTCCTGTCCGATTTCCGCTCTTGCATCAATCCATGTATTAGCAGGATCAACTATCGTTACGCCGCTTTCCATTAGCTCCCGCTGAATCCGCCGCTGCATAATCTTACTCGCTGCACTAAGCTGTTCTCTGCTGTTGATACCCACCGCCTCCTCGGGCGAAACCGCCGTAATCGCTTCGACCTTATGACCGGTTCCAATGATACCGGAGACCGCATCGGTCAGATAATATTCTTTTTTGACATTGTCAGGTTGAACGTTCTCCAGGGCGTCAAAAAGGACTTTATTATTGAACAGGTAATTGCTCGGATTTATTTCTTTGATGGCTAACTGTGCTTCTGTGCAGTCGCTGTCTTCTATGATACCCTGAATATTGCCGTACTTATCACGTATTATTCGCCCGTATCCCCTCGGCTTATCCAGGATTGCCGTCGCTAATGTTGCCGCCGACTGCCCCGACTCATGCTTTTCAATGAGTTTCTTTAATGTTTTGGACCTTATCAAAGGCCCGTCGCCGCAGAGTATCAGCGTCTCACCCTCAAAATCCTTTAGATGTTCCTTGCAGCACAAAGCCGCATGAGCTGTCCCCAAAGGTTTTTCCTGCTGCACCCATACAACATCCTCTGCCTCTGAGAATCGCTCTCTCACGTGCTCGGATGAGAAGCCGACAACGACATACATCTTCGAAATTCCGGCTTCACGACAGGCATCGAGCACATAAGCCAGCATAGGCCGCCCGCATACTTCATGCAGAACCTTTGCTATGCGGGTGTTCATCCTCTTGCTCACACCTGCCGCTAAAATTATCGCTACTCTTTCAGCCATAAAATCGTACCTGTTCTTCTACTGTACTACCTGTCATTAGGGGCGAAGTCTTTTTTTAATCAATAATCATTTATCATTAATCATTTCAAAAGCTACCCGACCAGGACTCGAACCTGGAACGTGGGCACCAAAAGCCCATGTGTTACCAATTACACCATCGGGTAATACAATTGATTCTTGAAAGCTGGCCGCAAAAAAAAACAGCAACTAATCAATTGATTGTCACGGAGACCGTATTGTCCCGGCCCGATTTGGCCCTGTCGGAGGCTTGAGTCAACCACGCCGTGATACTGTTGACCCCAAAGGACATTAATTATTGATTATTTCAATATCCGTTCCAATAATCAATTATCACTAATCAATAATCATTCCAAAAACAACCCCGTGCGACAGAGCGATTTTCTAAACGGTGAACTATATCCGATTCACAAAATCAAATCAACACTTTTTCAGGAGAAAAATTAACTTTCGGGAGAAAAGCCGGTTTTTCTCCCGGAAACGAGCCTATTACCCGTATTCCAATATACAAGGATGGGCTTCTGTCTCCTGTATTCTCTTTTCTCTTTTCTCCTTACTATCCTTTGACCGCCTCATGCTTTTTAATGAAATCCGCGTCAATCTCCACACCTAAACCCGGACCGGTCGGGACTTTAATCTTTCCATCCACCACCGACAGGGGCGATGTTTTACATTCGAATTGTACATTCGTGTTTAATCCTTTGAATTCATGATGAGCGGATGCATTGGTAAGGGCGGATACGAAATGAATCATATAAAGGTATCCGAGTCCTCCGCCGGACATATGCGGCGTACAGGCTTTTCCGAATGCCTCTGCCATACGTGCCACTTTCATCGAACGAATCATGCCGCCGAAATAATAGTTATCAGGTTGAACAATTCCAAGCCCGTCATTGGCAATAAGCCACCGAAAACCATGCAGGCTGTATTCCTGTTCGCCGCCTGCAATTGGAATCCTAAGTGCATCAGCAACCTCTTTGGTCTCTTCATACCAGTCGAAAAGAACTGGTTCTTCAAAAAAACCATAGCCGTACGCTTCCAATAACTTGCCGGCCCGTATCGCCTCATCCACCGAATAAAAACCGTTTGCATCTGCATACAATGCCATTTTATCGCCGAACGTTTTGCGGATTAGCGGAATGATTTGTTCGGTCCTTCCTTTGGGACCAACGGCGTTAATGTCCTTGGTCATGAACATAAGCCCCCCGACTTTAATCTTAACCGCATGGGCATTATATCTCGCGACATCCCTTTTTATTATTTCCACCGACTCCTCTACTGGTCTTTCACGGTATTCTGTGGCTTGATATACCGCAACCCGCGGATGGTGGATTTCTCCGATCAACTCACCAATGGACTTCCCCGCAATGCGCCCTAACATATCGAGAATCGCAAACTCAATAGTAGCCAGAGGTATCCCGATCGCCAGCCCGCTTAATCTGAAATTGAGATTGTATATGTAAACTTTTTCAAGCAGCAGGTCCAGTTCGCGTGCATCTTTACCAATAAAGAAAGGTTGCAGCGTATGGGTAAAAATTGGATAGAGATAGCTCATCCCGCTGTGACCAACCGAAATACCTTCCGCCCCATCAGAAGAACGCACTCGGCACAAAAAACTCCGATTATAACGAAGCAGTTCGAGGCTCTTAATAATCACCGGCCTGGCAAACAGCTCCTTCTTCAGTACAGGCTTTTTTAGTATCTCATCCAGCCGGGCGTAATCAGCCCTCTTACTCTCTGACGCGCCGCACGAACCAGCCCATGTAGCGGCAACCCCGCCCGCAAGCGCACTACCTATGAATTTTCGACGATTTGTTCTCATAATATCATTCCCTCTTTCTGTAACTCTCAAGCACTCAACCTCTTTGAAATATGATTTACCTGGCATTTCCCGGATTCGGATCGGGCACATCTACGGGATTTATGTCGAAGGCGCTGCCATTAACCGTCAGCTCAATCACTGTTGCAATCTCGTCGCGTTCGGAAGCCGGAAGATGGATTTCAATATTGTTTTTGTTTTGTGTCAGTAAAAGCTGTCCGCTGCCAAAAGTGCGGTAAGAGATTATCTCACAATCGATAGGAGGCAGTACCACTTTATCGTCGGTTTGTAGGTTCATTACATACAAATAGATTTTGCTGTCTTTACAGGTCGATGCACCCCATTTGCCCGGCTTGAACGGTCCGCCTCGCGTACCGTAAATTCCGTCACCATATTTCTTCATCCATGCCCCCATCTGCATAAGCCTCTCGACCTGGCGAGGCTCTATCCGGCCATCCGGCATCGGACCGACATTGAACAGGAGATTGCCGTCTCCGCCAACTGTTTGCAGCAATGTCTGGATGCACTCTTTAGCAGACTTCATCTTATCTTTCGGCTTCCACGCCCACTGCCGGCAGATTGTCATACATGTTTCCCACGGCCGTTCACGATTGAATCCACCTATCTGCTGCTCGGGGGTATCGTAATCGCCTGCATTGAGGTGAGATTGCTCTGTAGTTCCGGCCATGCCGTCTCGGCCTTTGCTCACGCGATTGTTTATCACCAGATTCGGTTGAATTTTCTTCAGATAGTCGTAAATTTCATTTCCACACTCGCGGGTCCACGGCTTTTCCCATTCTCCATCGAACCACATAATACCGAGCGGGCCGTAGTTGTCGATAATCTCTTTCGTCTGGTTTTTCAGGTACTCATAATATCGCGGCATGTTGGGGTTTGGCTTTTCGCTTTTACCGCCGGGACTGCCCATCGGGTAATCCGGGTGGTACCAGTCGCAAATCGAGTGATACGTACTGAATTCGATGCCGTATTTTTTGCAGGCTTCCGACAGCTCTTTCATTACATCGCGTTTGAAAGGCGTGTTGCCGATGTGGTAGTCGGTATATTTAGACGGCCACAGGCAGAATCCGTCGTGGTGCTTGGACGTAAGGACCAGGTACTTCATCCCGGCCTCACGGGCCACCTTCACCCATTCTTCGGCGTCGAATTTCACAGGATTAAACTGCCTGTAGAGCTGGTCGTACTCTTCGGTCGGCACCTGACTGCCTCGCGACCAGCCAATCTCAGTGCCTTTTATACTGACCGGTCCCCAGTGGATGAACATACCAAACCGTTTTTCCTGCCATTTGCGTACCGCCTCGGAGGTCTCCGGCCGCTCACCTGCTTTGGCCATACTGGTAAAGTTCGCGTTGATACATACCCCTGTTATAAAGGCCCCTAAAACCGCAAGCATCAGAGAAGATTTCGACAATTGCATAAGCTTCCTCCTTTTTCACATGTTAGATTATTACCGGCTGATATACCCTGCACCACAAAACAACCGAGCTTTCAAAAGACCGGCTTCTGTACTCCTAAAATATACCATAATCTCTACAAATTTCAACAGAAGCGGTTTCAAAACTGCTTTCGTAGCGGAAATTGAGTTTTGAAACAGCTTCTATATACATCCTTAAATAATCAATATTCAATAGAAAATAGTCAATCGTAAATCCCCCCCTCGTAGGGGCAATCCCGCGTGGTTGCCCTGATATGCCTTGATGTAGCCCCGATGTGCTGTTTCTATTATAGTAGGGGCGGTTCGCGAACCGCCCAAGCGAATAATCAATAGCCAACTTCCGTCATTTCGACCGATAGAGTCTACCCTGAGCGAAGTCGAATGGGAAGTGAGTGGAGAAATCTGGCACACAATATTACATGCGTTCACATTTTAAAAAAGACCATGCGCAATACAGAACCGTCATCTGAGTTTATCCTGAGCTTGTCGAAGGAACCGAAGTGGAGGGATCTGTTTGAATAACAGCCCGAAGGGCCTCCATAATTTTTCTTTTTTCCCTTTTTTTCCTTCCAATTAATCAATCTCTAATTAACTAATTCTCTAAAATTCCCTTTGCCTTTTTACTTCCTTTCTGTTATCTTCTGCCACTAAAGGCGTGATTCACAACTGCGGATTTCTCTTGAAAACGGACCTGCCTTATCGTACTCTTAGGGTATCCAAGTATTATGACTGAAGTGCAGTCAGCCCTTACATAAATAAAAAACGCCAATCAAGTACAAATCTGTTGTAAATCAGCTATACTCAACTCGCTCAGCCGGGGAACAGAATTCGGAAATAAGCTAATCGATGGTGATTTAGTCTTTTGTTTTCTTGGTTTTATTGTTTGTTCAAGTCCTTTAGATGCCATGCGTATTTATCAATATACGGACCTAACACCTCAAGATAATTAATTGTACCTAATGTGTTCAGAAGATTTTCACGGCGGTTTTCTGCGATGAAAGCCTGTATGGCCATTGCGTCCACCAAGCCGTTATAAAGGGTTGTAACCTTTTTGTTTTTTATGCAGTAAGCGTCTTCTTGTGCATACAACTGTTTGACTATAGCAATATTTTCCGGCTTTCCTGAATATGCAAGCCCCTTAGCTGCGCGAGCCCTTATTACCATGATCGTATTTTCCCTGCTTTTAAAAGTGCTTGAGTTTGGCAACAGCTTCCCTTCAATCCAAGCGTTTGCAAGACGTGCGGCTCCCTGTTTTGTAACGGCATCTCGTAAAATAACGTTAGCTTCATCTCCGCCAATTTTACCGATCCACATAAGAGAAGAAATTTTTCCGATAATCTTTTGATAACCCGTTGGTCGTCTATCCACAGATTTCCAATTCCAGCTATCATCACGCTGGAAATAGTGCAAAAGGACAGGTACCGAATTTGGGTCTTCACTGACGTAACCAATCAGTAGAGCAACTTGGTGCCAATAAGGTGCATAGCTTTTGTCATCTAACATTTCATGGAGAAGTGTCAGGTTCTTTTTCTTTATGAGGCGTCGAGCTGTTTTGTAAGACATCCCACTGTACCACTTTAGCTGTACAAAGTTCCGAGGGTCGCTATATTTTGCATCAAATAATGCTCTGCCTAAAGCTTCTTCCCCCTGTGCGTAAACTTCATTATCGATTAATTCAAGATCCCGATCGGAAATGCTACGTACCAAGGACTCTTTCGGAGGGGGCTGCATTTCAATTCTTGTTGGTTTGCTCACAGATTCAGGAGCAGCGACTGTGGACTCTGCAGCAGAAAGAGGATGAGGTTCATTGTAATCACTGCCGGATTGCAAGTCTTTGGTATTTGTCGGCTGTACGCCTTGGCCTTTGAGGTAAACAATGAACAGCATGATTAAACAGCTCGCTACAATTAGACTAATAAGAATTAAGCGATTTCTTGTTATCATCTTCGAGTCCACAGTCGTTTTCTCCTAATGGCGACAGTTCCGTATATAATGCCGCCGGATTAACTCTATTTTGCTCCTGAGACAGATCCGGGGTCAGAGACCCTCATAAGCGTTCTTTTCGGATGTAATTACACGGCAATTACTGCCATTAGCTGTGCAATTCATGATTCTGAGCGAGACAGTAGGGTTAATGTCGCTTAATCCAGCCAAGTGGCCGACTTCGTGGACCAGTGTGGCATTGTCTGCATCACCAGCAACAACTATCTTCCCGGATAGATAAGCACCCACTGCGCCCGCAATATCGGTAACGACTGCACAATCTCGCGTAATAGCAGTTAAACAGGCTCTCAGTTCGGTGTCATCGTCGATTTCGTCATCACCGCCTTCGTATGTCCAGCCCGTATCAGTACTCCCACTCTTATTGAGTGACGTATTACAGGAAACATCGGCCGAGCCCCCACCGTCATCATCTTGACATAATTTGTTTTGGCCGGATGTATGCCAGCCTGTAATAGTCGAATCTGAGGTAGTGCAACCATCGACCCTGTGCCAGGTCAGGTCCGAAGTATTAGCAGAAGCTGGTATGACTAGGAATAAAGATATGGCTAACACTGTAATCATTTTACTTTTATTTTTCGCAAACATATTAACTCCCTTTCTATAAGATGTTAAGCATTTAACTCTATAAAATCAACACAATTTCACATAATCCTTTTCACCAATCATCCAATAACTCAGTCATATTCCTCACCTCCCTTCAACTATATACAAAGCGAATCTGCGAAGTGGTTTATTGACAAAAAATAGCGAATTTCCTTCTTATTATTTTGACATTTTCCCATATTTTGGAAAAATGTCTCAAAATCTAACGCTGTTTTCATCTTTCTATGCTCTACAATCGATTTCTCATCCGACCTTAAATGTCTGCCTTGAGTCATCCGAAAAACAAGGCCTCTATAAGCTATTGCCAAAAAATCCGAAAATCTGAGGAAAAAAATGTGGATTTTTTAAACTTTTTTCGTGAGTGTTCGATAAGTGTATATAGTTCAGTTAGTTACAGATAAAATATTTTTACGTGCAAACTTCTGATACCTATGTCAAATTCGCGTCTCGCCAAGCCCTTCGATGGATGGCTGTTAATTATTTGCTTGTCCGCCACAGATTCAGCGACGGTGGAAGCATCCCATGATGCACCTGTGTTGTGCTGCCTTCGGTGCGGCTCGGTGCCGCATTTCTACCTGCGGTTCGCACTAATTTTAATCACTCCGCCACCTCGCGGCTACGTGACGGTTTGATGCTCATGCTGGCCTCCGGTAGAAATACTATATCTTACCGTGGCTAAATTTTTCCCTCCTCTCTGCCTCAACAGATCAGCCGGCACCTTAAACATAAGTAGGCAGTTCTAAGCTACCGGGTGGACGAAGGCTGGTTTCTATGACAAAGCTGGCTTGGACAATAGAACCTGCCAAGAACACCAAGCTGGCTAAATCTGTTAAAACCTTAAAAACTCGCAAATTTTGACAAAAAACGCTAAAAAACCAAAAAAACCACCAAAACGCAAGTCCTGAGCGGAGCGTCTTGTCCTGAGCTTGTCGAAGGAAGCGAAGTCGAACGGATCAACTACATTCATTGCCCAAAATCCCTATTAATCTCAAATCTCAAATCTAACTCAAAACTCAACACTCAAAACTAACGAAAATTCGGCCTGGTTCAATTTCATATACCCAAAGGTAACACTTTTCAAGCTGCTGCAATGTTTACGAACAATCATAACAGTCTATCAAAACAGGAGTTGCGGAGAAAATGGTAACTTGTGGAGCATAGAAAAGTGTTACCCTGTTCTGAACCATGCCGAAAATTCGAGGAATTTTCGTTAAAAAACGCTCACTCTTAAAAACAAAA
>Ga0307379_10006134_pt1 | contig 16593 bp, 8 predicted proteins | sample UN2MG_FD_202237 | JGI IMG/M metagenome (GOLD analysis project Ga0307379, IMG submission 202237) | Soil microbial communities from Risofladan, Vaasa, Finland - UN-2 | ecosystem: Environmental > Terrestrial > Soil > Coastal area > Acid sulfate soil | place: Finland: Risofladan, Vaasa | collected... | reverse complement strand
CATATCCCTCTTTTTCGAGTAAATACATTATTCTTTCAGAATCATTTTCATTCATCTGGCATCCAAAAGTTTCTATATATGCTTTCATTAGTGTGAATATCCTTCTTTTGCTTGATCTTCGGTGGAAACACGAATATAAATTGCTACTTTCATAATTTAAACGCTTCTCCATCCTCTAAAATCTGAACGTTTTCAAATAAGTCTGGATACTTTTCTCTTTCAAAAGTATGAATGGGAATCAGTTTTTTAGGGTTCAAGGCATTAGAAAATTTCTTCAAATCTTCTAATTCGGCATGGCCGCTTGTATGAACTAACTCTAATAGTAAACCCTGTTCATCACAGAAAGTTTTAAATTCTTCAGTTAAATACCCATCCCACATTGAATAAATGATTTTTGCTCCCTGTATGACATTTATCTTTTTCACTATAAGCGGAAAAACAGAATTGTCTCTTGCTAACATTAGAATCCTGTCCCTTTCCTCATTTATCTCATCCATATCAATTTTTCGCTCATTATATAAATATAATAATTCTTTCAGGTTGGCTTTTGCCAAGACATCAGCATGATATTTCAAAAATTTAACTCTGATATTCTTCCAGTCAAATCGCGGGATTCCTTTAGATATTTTATTAAGCTTATCCAGAATAAAAGCAGTATACAAATCAATCACAAATATTGAATCTGTTTTAAGGCAAGCTCTATAAGCTGAAACAAGCCTGTCAATATTCTGAGATGAAGTAAAAAGAAAAGTAACAGTTTTGCTTTCCTTAAGAATCTCTACGATGCGTTCCTCTATTTCTCCTTCATTATTGTAAAGATGCTCGCTCCTGCCAAGCATAGAACCTTCCATCAAGAGGCAATCTATATTTTTCGGAGGATTTTCAATCATTTGCTTAAATAAGATACTTTTTCTTCCATGCCCCCTGAAGTCACCGGAATAAAATACTCGTTTGCCATCAGCCTCGATTAAAAAAGCTAAGGCATCAAAAGCCGAATGATCTACAAGGTAAGGAATAATTTTAAAATCTCTAATGGCAAAGGATTCTTTATTGCTAATAACTTTTGTATTCAAACTCCTAGCCTCTCTATAAACAAACAGATTTGTTATATCAATCAATTTCTTTGCGCCCTCACTCATATAAATGGGTATATCAGGATGAACATAGCCCAATAGGCCGTAATGATCAAGATGTGAGTGAGAAATAAGAATCCCATCTATTGATCTCTTTTCGTCTTTATATAATCCTTCAATCCTAGAAAGAACAGCAAGCTTCTTAAGGTCATCAACTGATTTACCTTTCAAGATATTCGGGTCGAAACGCTCTCCACTACTACTAACCAGAGGCATCCCTAAATCAATCAAAATTCTGGAATTAGTTGTTTTTATTTCAACGCAACTACCCCCGATTTCTTGAGTTCCACGATGAATTATGAGCTGCATAATATCTGATTTTTGAACCTCTCTATAAAATCAGTAAGCGAATAGACGTTTTGTTTATAGAGACCATATCCCATAAAATTACTCGCGCAAAATTTAAGCCCAAACCCCAAAGCTTCATCTTTGTATTCCTTTTGAATGCCATTAAGTATATCGTATAGTCTACGACTAGCAGGATCATGATTAGCCAATAAAAATATAAAATCTATTTCATCAGAGAATTCTTTTAAGACGTTTTTGTTACCTTTTAGGGCAGGTATTAAACCTAATTCTCTTTTTTGCGCAAATATTGTTATCATTTCATCCCTTATCATTTTAAGATCAGTATCGGATTTAAGATAATTTTTAAAATCCTTAATGTGTTTTAATATCCCTGCATTACCGCTAAGGGCATTATCTCCGTATTTTACTTCGATAAAGCTCAATTTAGGTTTATATCCTTTTTTAAGTTTACGAATAGCACCTTCCGACTCCCATTCAACGGCAACTAAATCAAAACGTGCGCCTTTATGGTTATCGTATTCAATGTCGATTATAAAATAATCCGTGGAATTACCAACACTAAAACCGTTATTTTCTCTCAGAATAATTTGCTGAAATTCTCTTTCATCTTTTTTATGTTTATTGAACCAAAAATCCATAATTTGTTTTAGAAATGGAAACGCCATCACCCAAGCACGAACATCACTCTCAACCCTTAACCTTTCAGGTAAATCCTTGATAATTTTGGATATGTTACCCGAACAATATTTTTTATCAAACCAAGCAACGTAACCATTGTTTTCCCCAATTCGCATGATATTACCGCCGCGATAGTAAATATTTATATATTTCTCCCTAATCTCGAGGCATAGCGTGGAATCGTCTTTCACTCGTTCTAGTAACGGCTTAAGCAATCCACCTTCTTTAAAATTCACTATAAAGCTCTTAGGCAAACCGCGCATTTTGAATTCTCCTCTTAAATATCCCATACCCTTCCCGCTTAGCAAAAGATTCAAGATATTCACGCTGGACTTCAAGAGAATAACCCTCTTTTGCTTGGTCTTTTGTTGATACCCGTATATAAACTGCTATCCGCATATTTAATAAATTTAATTTAAAAAATAAGATTTATTTACCTTTATTAGCTCTAATCGTTTACTCTCAATCCAATCTATAAATATTGAATGGTTCCGTCTCTTTCCACTGAAAATGAAAGTAGAGATTAAATAACACTTCTTGATAGTACGAGTTAGCGCGACTATAAACTCGCAAATCTCCACATTAGAAGGAGTTTTGTTATTCCTAGGTAAACTCTCCTCATCTAAACCAACGATAAATACATAACCAGCCTGAAGTCCTTTACAACCAACATATGTACTAAAAACGACGGAAACCTCATTTTCTTGCTTTACTATATCAACCTTGCTGTCATTAACTTTTCGTACTAATACTTCTTTAACTTTTTCTAACTTCATTCCAGTGATTACCTCGACCTTTTGCTTTTCTGCATCAGTTATTTTTTCATCATGTACTAATTTCATCAGAATTTGAAGAATATTTATATGTTTATTAACAAAGGTGGGTGACAAAATTTCAATCAATTTAGGAGAAGGAATATTTCTTGTTTTCTCCATAATTCCTTTGATATTTTGTAAACGGTCAAGCTCTAATATAATCCTCCAGCCAAGATTAGAAGATTCGCCTTCCTCCAATAATATCTTATACCCATCAATAATTTTAACAGTTTCGGCGTGCCCCTCTTCTTTTCTAAAACTTAACTTGTATTTATGTAGTTTATGAAAATAATCTTGAACTTGCTTCAAATAATGACCGCTACCAGCTATCAGCACCGTGTAATCTCCCTTCTTGTTTGACGCGTTGATTTCTTCTGAAGATAGTTTATCAATTTCATGCTCTATAAAACGTGCAATATAAGGGGCTTTATTACTTTGAACGCTACAATGCGCGTGCACTATTCTTGGATATTTTTGACTATCCTCCCATTTATCAGGTAAGTAACAAAAATATTGTTTATCTATTCTTTCTTGAAGTTTTCCCTTCCCCTTCGCTCGCGAAATAATATCTTGAATGGCTTGAATAATGACTAACGTACACCTGCTACAAAAAGGTAAACAAAAACATTCATAATTAGGATCATTAAATTTCTCCCTAATATACTTTGCAGAAGCGCTCTTTAACAACCCGTATAAAGCTTGGTCATCGTCACCAACGATTAGTATAGGACTCTTTTCGGATAAAATATTAAGAAACTCCACTTCTAATTTGTTAAAATCTTGATATTCATCAACAACAATTTGTACGTAGGTTGGAATCTCATCGGGATTATATTTGAGGTACTCCATCACTCTATAAACAGAATCATCAAATGAAACTGCATCGTAATATGAAGAACGTTTTAAAAAAAATTCTATATTTTTATTTGACAAATCTAGCTCCCTAAAACTTTTTGAAAAAGTAGGATGTTGATCATACAAAATTTCAGCATCCGATTTAATAATATACTCCAAATTAGGCAACAAAACAAAATTATCACTCAAATTATTTTTTTCGATTTTATGTAATAGCTCTTTACAAAAACTATGAAAAGTGCAGGTTTTAGCAAGATTACCCAAATCATCCTTTAACTTTTTTGCAAGATTATTGATAAAGGTCAATGCCAAACAATTACCATCTTTTGTCTTTAATAACTCTTTAAAAGTATATGTCTTACCAGTACCGGGTCCTGATACAATAATTTTCCTAGTAGAGGTGGAAGATAATAATTTATTAGTAATCGTCTCTCGCTCAACTTTTTGTTGTTTTAAAAGATTCTCAAATTTCTGTTGATCCAAAAAAACCTCTGCTTAAATACAAATTTATTCTATTAACTTTTTCTTCCAATTTTTAATTTTCTTTATATCCCCTGCAGTGAAAACTGGGTAATTACGGTAATCTCTTTTTGGTTTAACCCACCCTTTCTTAAACCAATAATAAAGAGTTTGGCGTGTAACGCCTAACTCTTTCGCTGCTTCTCTCATGTTATAGCGCTTGTCTTTCATAGGGTGTGATTTTACCTCTTTTTACACTTTTTGTCTATTAAATTATTATAAGGGGGAAAAATTTGCTCGGAGCGCTGGCAGGCTGAGACGCCGACTCAGCCACGAGTACCGAGATAAATCGAGCGGTTGGGGTAGCCGAGCGAGAGCGAGGCGTAGAATTTAAAAATTGCCAAAAAAGATATTTTTTCGTTTGAATTCTTCGCACCGGTAAATCAATTCTTTTTGGAAGGAGAAAATTTTCAAAAATGTTAAAAATTTCAAAGACTTTCGCCCACAAAAGCCTTCAGTCTATATTAAGACTTTCGGCTGACCTTCTATACAAGTTTTACAATATATAAAAATTCCTCTTTTTTTTACTGACTGTAGGCAAGGCGGCTAGGTGATTAGTTTGTCCTGAGCAAGGCCGAAGGACCACTTGCTTCGGCTTAGCCCTCCGCTTCGGGCTTGCGTCCTCACCCTCGCCAGCCTGTGCTGTTCAACGGTATCAGCCGACAGGCAGACAAAACTTCTAAATATTTTTTCTTTGCGGCGACGAAAAATTTATAAAAGGTGTTTTTGGTTTTTTTTAAGGGTAGATGAAGACAAGCGCACAAAGTCCGCAGCGGAAAACACGAAGTGTTTGAAGCCGGACGACTGCGATTGGCGAGGGAGGGACAGAAAATTATTAAGCTTAAATACCTTGCGTTTTCAGTAATGCAGACTTAGTGAAAGTTTTTGAGATGTAACTATTTTAAACTATGGTTATCTTTGGACCACTTTCCCCTATTGATTCAAACTTATAGAAAATAACTTTACCATCCAGCCTATTAAATTTTTGTTTCATCAATCGAAAAAGCCTGTCTTCGCAGGTGGAAATGATAAATTGGTTACCTTTGCCTGGTTTATCAACGAGTCCCTTAATAAGGTCTACTAAAGAATAGGCATTCAAATCGTCAAAATGCGTCACGGGGCCATCAAGAAGGATCGGAGCAAAAGACGACCAAGTTTGAGTTAATGTAGCACTAAGGAAAAGACTAAGCATAACTATTTGCATCTGTGATTCACTAAAATAATCACTCGGGGAGATATTCTTTTCTCCCATTCTTTCTACTCTTATTTCGATTCCTTCTTTTTCTGGGTGCAATCTTATTTCTCCGAAACCATAAACTGAGCGTAATCTCTTCTGAATAGTCGAAGTTAAGGGCCCATATTTAGCAGTATATTCTTTAAGCGCTTGACTTTTCACTAATTCGAGTTCTCGACAAATAATATTAAAATATTCTTCCCATTGTTTCAATTGCTCAAATTCTACTTTTAAATCTGTAAGCTGCTTTCTTATATTCTCTATCTCTCGCTGGATTCTTGCTAATGACGCTGACGTTTGCGTTGCGTCCAAGGCAATCTCAAAATCTATAATTTTATTTTGTAGCATATCTAAACTAGCCATCTTTTTTGCGAAACTATCTTTAAAAGTCCTTATTTGAGCTAAATCTATATCCAAATTTAAGTTAAGCTCGCCAATTAAATTTACAATCCCATCACAGTATTCTTTTAGATCGCCCATTTCCTTCTCTAGTTCCTTTTCCGCACTTTCGAAAATATTCTTCTTCTCCATTAAACTATTAAGATCTTTCTGAAAATTTTGGATTTCATTTTGATTAATTCTAATTTGGCCTCGTAGACTTTCAACTTTAGTTCTTATAGTATTTAATTGTTCCTTAATCGACCCTTCTTCTAAATCTATTCGCATCTGACGAGATACGGCTTCACGATTGATCTTCTCACCCATCAATTTTAATTGATTTAATTTAGCCTCTATTGATCGAGAATTTTGCTCAAGAATTCGCTGCCGGTCCATAAACGATAAGAGTTCCTTTTGTTTTAAATCGGATTTCCCCTTGTGCGCAAGTAATCTTTGCTTAGCTTCATTTATTCCTTCAGTAGCTTTTTTCTTTTCGAGAGCAATATTTGTAGACAAATTTTCATAATCCCCTGGGATTCCCAAATCTTTAAGCTGCTTCCGATATTTCTCAATTGCTTCTTCTAAATGCAAGCAATCCGCCAAAGCTTCATTTTTGCTATTCGTAATCTGATTTTTTTGTGTTTCCAAATCTGCTATGGATTTCTGTAACTCATTAATTTTAACCCTTCCTTGCTCAATTTCATTTAATGTTTTCCTGATATCATCGGGCTGTATCCCTTGTTGTATCTTTAATTTCTCTCTCAGTTCATCTTTAGACTTATGCAAAGTGCCACACACTGGACAAATTTTGTCTACTATATGTTTTTCAATACTATCTAACAAGCTTTTCAATTCAGATTGAAAACGCTGAAGGTTAATAAGCTTCTCTTTTAATTTATTCTCGAATATAACTAAATTGTTAACTTCCTTCTTTTTTATCTTTAATTCTTTATCTTTATCCCCAATTTCTTTATCTCTCTCTGCTAAGTATTTCTTTGCCTTTTCATGAGATTCAACTGTTTTCAGCCAATTTCTAAGGTTGCTCTCTAAATCATAAACAGCTTTTAGTCTATTATCAAAAACATCGATTTCTGTATTAATTTTTAAAATGAGTTCTTCCTCGGTTATGTTTTCAGATTTTAATACTTCTATTTTCGGAAGCAACCCCAATAACTCTCTCTGTATATCTTTAAGAATCTTATCTTCTTTAAGTATCTCTTCCTTAATCTTTCCATATTCAACTTTCGTTTGAAGAAGCCAATTTAAATTCTCGTTTCTAGAAGAGAGTGTGCTTTCTTCTAGAAGTATTTCTTTAAGTTGTGCATTACGCTGTTCTAATTTATTTCTTATTTCAGTACTACTTTTTTCGTAATCAGCCAGAGATTTCCTCTTTAGTGCTAACTCTGTAGTTTTATCCTGCAATTTTCTTCTAAAAATACTGAATTTAGGAAACTTATTTTCTAGCTCTTCAATACCTTTAAAATCTCGGTTAAATTTTTCTTTTTCCGCAGCTATCATTCCTCTCCAGCCATGAATTATATCTGTTTTAAATTCCTGGGGAATCTCAAATGGCATATTGAATTCTATCGTAATTTTATCTATTATTTCCTTCCCCATCTTCGAAATAACTTCGGGTTTCTCAATGAGTTTGGCTGTCTTCTTGAGCTGCTCACTTTGTCCTTCTTGAGATTCTAAAGAATTATTCAAAGAAGTAACTATGGATTGCTTTTCATTAATTCTGCGCTTCAGCTCTTCTGCTACCTTCCTTGATTTACTAATTGCTTCAACATAATCTTGAAAAGCAAGCATACGTGAGACAGTATCTTCGGGTAATTTGGAAAGATTTTTAAGTTCAGTTGTTAATGACTGGAACTCTTGTCCGAAGAGATGTGTAGCGCGAAAAAGTCTAACTAAATTCTCTATTCTAAGATCTAACGGCTCTTCCAGCAGCCCTGTTAATTCCATTAGGGTTTGTGTTCTATCCTTAACATTATTGTTGATCTCCGCTTGAGTTCTTTTATTCATATTTCTCTTCAATAAGACTTCCTTACCATCTACTAACAATGTTCCATTGACAAAAGAATCTTCTATTGAAGCATCTAAATGTTTCAATATATTCAATAATCTATCAGTTCTCCTACTATATCGTTCATCGAATCTTGCCACGCTTCCAGTAGTAAGAAAATCTATTGCGTCAAATAATGAAGTTTTTCCTAACCCATTTGCCCCATATACAACTACTAAATCAGCATCAAAATCAAATTTATGATTTCCGCGATAAGCACGAAAATTGTTAATTTCTAAATTTTTTAATCGAACTCTTCGACTAACTTCAAGCTGAGGGAAAATTAATCCCTCATTCTTTGCCTCACCCCATTCAGCCTTCCCTAAAAGACCTTTAATGCATTCATCTATAATTCCTTCTATCCCTCTTTTATGTGGTACTGCCAAATAATTTGCAAGCTCGGACGCAACATTGTGTTTCATTAATAAAGTTTGGGCGCTTAGTGGTCTTTTAAGTCCGACTATTGCTTCAGGATAAAGAGGTAGAAAAGGAAGCCGTCCTAATTCTGATTTCAAATCTCTGCTTGAGTCAATAACAAACTTGCGACAAAAATATGGATCTGTTTCTATTTTGCTGCAGAACTCAAAACTCATTTTCTCGGAATTTGGTGAACAGAGAACTAACGCAACATCAAAATCAGACCACTCATTAGAATGGAATGAATATAAGTCTTTAAGTCTCTGAAAAGCTTTAGAGAAATTTTCTTCCAAAGGTTCTTCCAATATGGCAAACCCAATTAAATTTTGATTTAATGTAAGAAGAAGAAAAAGCGGATAAAAATCGTTCGACAAAGGTTCGATTCTGGATTTTTTATCTTTTAATACCTCTTCTAAAGCAACGCTTACTTGAGAATACAATGAACTCATACCCCCAGCACCCCAGTTATTCTTCTCTCTAACTCAGTCAAGTTAGGTGAATGAAAGCAACAATCAATAAGATTCTGATACCCACAATAGATAAATCTTCTATTTGGATCTGTGATTATCGGCCCTCTCTCTTCGAGTTCTGTTTCTATCTCAAGAAAAGAACCGAACTTTTTTTGTACTGATGATCCATTAATATCGCGAGTAATTACTATCACAAATCTCTGCTCACCAAGCCTATACATAGCCTTTGCATATTCGCGACATTCTTCATGACTTTTGCCAAATACGACAATAATATCAATAACTTTATCCTGTATCTTTATAGTTCCGTGAGTAGGTGAACTATTTATTTCAATCGGCTGGTGATTACGTATTACGCTCAATGAATGTACTACTGTTTCAAAATTTCGTTTTTCTTGTTCATCCCAATTATCTATATTATGAGCCTTACTATTGGTCCACTTACTTGCCTCATCTTGAATCCCACAAGAAGCCATTGTGATACATCTACAAATAAATTCGTGATTACTTTTTCTAATCTCTTTACTCACCGCATCATGTCTTGATTTAATCTCATTTCTCAACGGATTTCCAGTCTGATGTTCCAGTAATGAATCAATTCTGTCCAAACAGTCATTTGCCCATTTTATTGAAGCAGGTACTTCAGCTCCGGGCGTTCTAGGGTCTATTTCAGTCGCTCCCGCATTAACTTCAATGGAATGAACAATAGCAGGATTGATTGGTATCTTAGTTGTCGCTGGTATTCTGCGAACAATGGCATGTATCGGAGGAATAAATCTAAATGATGTAATACATGAACCATTTTCCCTAAATCTTGCTTCTTTACATGTAGCAAATCCATCTCTTTTTTTTAATGTATAAGTGGGAGGGCAATATTCCTCATGAGTAACAAAAGAACAATTAGGATGAAATACAAAACCTGATTTCCCAAATGATGCACAATGACCCGGTCCTTCTTTACCAGCATTATTCACAAAAAAGACTGCCCCTTCTGCTCTTCTTATGCCAACGGACGTATTTTCATTTAGATACTGCTCGGTCGTTTGAAGAAATAATGGATAATCTGGATCGAGATTCCTTTTAAGAATTAGGCTAAGATATATATCTAATCGATCAGTATTCCCTTTATTTCTATCTATCTCTGCAAGCACATCATCAATTACCCTTAAAGCTCCAATATTACCAATCCAATCTTTGCATATAAGACAAAAAAATCGATAAGATAAAAGTGAACCTTGTAGAGAAATTTGTGGTTTAAAAATATACACAGATCTTCCTTCAAACATATGGCTGGCTGGGCATAATTCTTCTTGAGCGGCTGGTATTATTTTTGGCTGGAGCCACCGACTTACAATGCCATTTTGTTTTGACCAAACAATAGCGCAATTAATCCACTGGCCGTCTCGCACCTTATCAGGCTGATTAGCTGGATTTACTGTAGTATTGGCTTGACCACATAAGGTAACATAGGCTTCTTTAGTCAAGCCATCAATGCCTCCGATTACAAATGTCCCATTTTGCCAAGAACCATCCTCGAGTAATGCCTGCATTCTCTGAACTCCATCTAGTCCAGGAATTGAATATTCAGGGAATACAGTAAAATGAGTTTTTTCGCACCCATGATCCGCATTTTTAGAAATTTCAAGCGTTCTAACTATTCTATCGATTTGAATTTGTTTCTTATTTGCCAACCATTGAAAAGGCTCAGAGTCATTCAATTCCACAAATGGCTGCATAGTTACTACACCAATCCCATTATCTGGGAAAATAATATCTAATGGAATCTCCTCAACTTGTATCACAAAACTCCTTTAATTATTGATATTTTCGTTAAATATCTTCAAAATATTGACAGACTAAATTATTTATCGGCTTTTTTGCCATTTGTGGCACCCTCCAAAATTTTTATTTCTTTGTCGGTTAAGCCGTATAGTTTATACACCATCTGGTCAATTTGGCGCTCATATTCTTTGATTTTTTTCTGCTTAGCAGGGTTTTCCAAACAATCTTCGTCTTGGGTAACAGAAAGAATTCGCTCAACAATAGCCACTAAAGGTTGCTGGTCTGGCTTAGAAGCCTTTCTTATAGGCAACTTTTTCAGTATTTCAATCTTAATTTGAGCAAAGACTTTTCCTTCCTCAGCGGTTGTGCTCCTATAATACCAAGTCAGTAACTTACTGTTCATAAGAGCCATAACATATAAAGGATCGTATTCTTTATCGTTTATGGTTGTCCCATGTAGTGTATTAGAATAGTAATAATTATCAGTATCGTACGCTGCAATTATTTCATCGGCAGTCTGACGTGTTAATATCTTATTTCGCTCAAAAATCTCTTTTGTTCGTAACCTAAGTCCCGGGGCTCCATTAACGCGTTTTAATTCAAGTTTCATCATCTCATCAGGTTTGTAGTTCACCCAATTGTTATTAAAAGAAATTTTATATTTAACTACATTTTTTCCAAATAGTAATTTCTTAGAATCTTTGTCTATTCGTTTTTTTAAAAATAGCTCTTCGGTAATTCTACTTTGAATTATTCCGTCTTTAACTATGCTTATTTCATCTAAAATATTTGACTGAGATTTTATTTTCTCAATCAGTCTGGCAAAAGAAGGATTGTATGCTAGGTCGAATTGATTACTCGGAGAATTTAAGAAATACGTTGCAGGTATTTCGGAAGCAGTAGCTCGTTCCAAAGTACCAACGGTTACCCGATTTTTAGCCTTTACATTTTCTTCTCGACTTCGAACATTCCGGTAAATAATAATAATATTATCAACTACCGCTTGAAAAACTCCCTCTGCGAAAGAATCAATCTCCAGAATAGTTTGTTCTTGAAGCAACCATTTTCGCAGTTTGTCACATTGGGTATTCAAGAGCAATCTGTCAGGTACGATAAACACCGATAGTCCACTCGGTTTCGCTATCTTACTTGTAATTTCTAAAAAGAAATAGAAGAGATTAAATCTGCCAACAGCAGATCTAAACCTTTTTTCATAGACTTTTCGCTCATCACACGGTATCTGTTTTATCTGCACATATGGTGGATTGGCTATTACCACATCAAAACCTTTCTTTTCATGGAATACTTCTGAGAAATATACTTCAAAATCAAACTCTTTATGCCCACTGGTAATCTCGGATATTAAATCATCGATTTGCTTTTTGTATTGTTGTTTTTTGCCTGGGTTGGTTTCATTAAAAAGTAGCGGTTTCAGGCGTTCTAGTTCAGCAAATAAATGAGAATTAAAAAGGTTCTTCTCTACCTCTAGAAGTGAATTCCCGCAGACAATTTTATAATCAAGGTTCGGTAATGGTTTGATTTGTTTAATATCATCCTCATCTACCACCAATGACAGCCAAAGACGAAGCTTGGCAATTTCAACCGCGCCAGCGTCAATATCGACACCGTATAATGATTTTTCGATGCACTCGCGCTTGATTCCATAGAGCGTTCTGTCTGACTTCTTAATATATGTGCATAAGACATTTCTTATCTTTACAATCTCGCTCATCATACCAACTGGAAATGCACCAGAGCCGATTGCTGGATCGCAAACTTTGATATTAGAAAGTTTTTCATCTAATAGTTTTGCATTCTGCCTAATGCTCTCAGGCAGCTTGTAAAAATAGGTACTAGTTTCCCTGCCCTTGGCCTCTACGGTAGCCTCGTTTTCACTTACCTGCTCTCCATATTTGATAAGTGATTCAATATCCTCTTTAATGACTTTGTTATCAAGCTCTGTTGTTAAATAATTAATCAGGCTCTGTTGACACATATAATGGACTATTTCCCGGGGAGTATAATAAACACCATACTGTCTATTAAACTTACTCTCGGCCCCGCTTTCTCCACTCTTTAATGCCTTTTCATATTCTTCATAATTATCAGGGCGAATCGCATTAAATTTTTCGTAAGCCTTCCCGAGTAATTCAGGATCAATCGCGACCTCTTTTTCAAGAGGTTCATCTTCTTTTACGGTAAAGTTGTAGCGATCAAAAACATCTAAAATACCACTCCCAATATCGCCTTCTTTCGTTTTGTAATCATTAGAAAAAAGCTCGTTAGGAAGAAAGATATCAGTATGTACCCAATCATAGTTTTTGATGGGGTCAAACAGACCACCATTCAGAAATGGTATTTTGCAGTTGAACCGGCTGTAAAAATTATCGTCTCGCTCCCTTGCCAATGCTTCATAAAAAAGTGGCTCTAAAATATCATTGAAAAAGTTCTTATACGTGCCATGTTTACCTTCGAATAGTTCTCTTAAGAAGTTTTTCGGGCCTGTTCCCCAATCAGCATCTCGCTTAACACCAAACCAGCCTTTTTTCTGTAGAAAGTAAAGAAAAACAATCTGACCAATAAGTTTTTTAGAGAAATCAACGGTATTGACACCTTTAACTTCAAAATCATTTTTTATTTTTTTATCTTTCTTAACAACATTATCAAGCGTTTCCTTTGTCCATAAAAATAATCCCCGGTATTTTTCAAAAAATTCTTTTGTAACTGTTTCAATATTAAAAGCTTCCTCCAATTTTATCAGTGTAGGATTCTCTTCATCATTGGCAAGTATATCTACAATCTGACTCTGGGCAGTATGACTACTTTCGTTAATACCAACAAGGAAGGACCATCTACGTGCAGGAGTGAATTCTTCTCTTACCCTCATCCGGCCATTCCTACCTTCCTCAAACCGGTAGTTCATCTTAACCAAAGAAAAACGCCAATCTTCCTCATTAGGAGCAACAAATGCTACTAATGCCGCATCCTTTAATTCGCCACCACGGCTACCGTTAAGATACCAAGCGATGAAATTCCTCTGCATAGTTCGCGCGCGTTCTATGGAGGTCTCCTTCTTTAGCTTCGCAATAAGGATATCGATTTTATGTTCGCCAACACTGTATTTCCCTATTCTTTCCAGAGTATTAATATATTGCTCATAGGCATCAGGAATATAATTACCCCTATAGGTAAAAGTATTTTCTTGAATGGTATTCAGGAGATTTTTCACAAAAGAAGTGAATTTAGCCTTATCAAAAGGCTTTTCAAACGTCTCTTTTATAATTGTCTGGGCCTGTTTCTTATCCATAAATTAATCTGTTAGATATAGAGAAAGAATCACTTCGCGCTTTCCAAAAACAGTTTGCGAATATTCAACATAATGACCTTCCAGAAGTCTCTCAGGAATATGAGTTTGAAAAGTCGCCAGTACCTTGAACGGATTCATTAAATCCTTCTTTAATTCATTCAGAGCTTTGAGAGCTTCTTTTGTAGTCTGTTTAGGAAGGCCACCCTCTTCAAGCTGAGTTAGAACCTTTTTTAGATATAATTCCTGATCGTCAGTGAATTTCTGAGTATTTTTCAAGGTTACTTTTAGGATTCTAAGAATATTCCCTGCAGCATCTCTACCGCCTCTATGCTTCGGCTCTATCATCTCCTCTGTTGTCGCAAAAATAAATGCCTCTTTGTTTTTGTCCAGGAGCTCATAAAATACTGTTGGAAGCTTTTGTTTTTTATCATCGGATTTACTTTCCAGAAGTTTTGCGGCAGAAATAAAATCAAGCTCTTGAGATGCTTCATTGGCTTTGGCTATGAAAAACTTTCCCAGCTTCCCCCGCCTAAAATAGGTAATAAGTGCTTCCTTAGGATCGCTACATTTCTTTGCAGAGCGAGCTTTCTTGGGCAGGTGCTTAATTTTCTCAAACAACTCCGGATTTTTATCCCGGATTGTTTTAATAATCTGCAAATACTTTAAATCGCTTTCTTCTTTTTCATCCTCACCGGTTATAACCTGCTTAGAAAACAACTTATTAAAAAGCTCGTGCGAACCAATTGGCTCACCTTCGGTTAAAAGCGCTGCATCTCCACCCAAAAGGGTTAAGAAGGCGTTGATTTTAGCTTCAGCAGCCTCCCGAAGCTTTATCTGGTCGTTAGATTGTTTTGTAGGGAAAAAGTTAAAGGTATATATTTCAGAAAATTTCGTGTCCACACGATTGATACGGCCGACTCTCTGCATCATGCGAGTCGGATTCCAAGGGATATCGTAATTAATAACCGTATTAGAGCGATGCAAGTTAACGCCTTCAGACAAAACTTCAGTAGATACGAGAATGCGATACTCGTCCTTTGGATGTCGGGCCCGGGCATCAAAATTCTCAATTACTTTATCGCGAGTTGCCTCTCCAGAGCCTCCGCTAAACAAAAGTGCTGTATCGGGAAACTTCTTGTTTATATTACCTGATAGATATTCCGCAGTTTCTCTCGATTCAGTAAAGACAATAAGCTTATTGTCTTTTAAGGTTTTATTTTTTGAAAGCTCGTTTAAGAATTTAAGCAACTTCGGATCGCGGGTCACATCCTGCCATAAAACCTTTACTTCTTTTAGTATCTTAAAATCGCTCTTGAGATCTTTAATAAGATAGTCTGTAAATTCCTTCCCTGGATATTTCTCTGCTTTCCCCTCATCAATTAAACGTTGCACAGCCTCATCGTCGTCGTTTTCCAATAGTTCAAAAATCTTATTGGTGTATTTTTTGCTTACGTATACAGTCCCCTTGTCAAATTCCTTGATAAACATCTCGTAGGAATAGATAAACCTATCTATGGATTTTTTAAATGCAAAGAAGCTGCTCTCAAGCCTCTTTACCAAAAGAATCTTCATAAACTTGCACATGTTTCTCTGAGATATCTCTTCGGGCTGAGATATGCGTCCCTTATAGTAAAGCATTGGAGTATAACGAGCGTATTTGAATTTCTGAGTTATAAGTTCAATTGTTTTATTAAAGATCCCATCTTCTTCACTGGTTAATTCGTAAAATAGTGGTTCCGGCTTTTGGGCATCCGGGAATTTTAGCTTCTGCCTCTTGAGGTCCTCGGAGAAATAATTAGCAATCTCAGTCCTAGTCCGGCGAACCATTAAGTATTTGAGAACCTTATCGCGGATTTCTTTTGCATTTTCTTTTACTGTCTTGATATATTCCGCATAGTCTCTTTGCCTGTCTAAACCTTTAAGTTTTCGATGAAGACTATTGAAAAATCCCTCTAAGTCAGCAAGGTTGGGAATGGTACTCTTCTTCGCCTTTTGAAATAACTTAATCTGACTTAAAACATCTTTGGGTGAATTGTTATAGGGCGTAGCGGTAACCAGAATTACTCGCTTGCCACGGCAAATTTCTGCCAGTTTTTCATAAGTCATGGTGGCTTCAGTCCGGAAACGATGGGCTTCATCTATTATGATATTGGTATATTTTTCAGTTCCACGGTCAATAACATCATCGAGTTTGCCCAGCGATTCAAAATCGGCAGGAATCCTAAAATCAGAAAAGACGTTTGGCCAAGAGCCGGGATTTGCTTTCTCAAGAAGCACGGGAGGCGCAATAACTAAAGTTCGGCCATCAAGTTGACCAGCAAGCATCGCTGAAATATAAGTCTTCCCAAGACCAACCACGTCTGAAATAAAAACTCCGCCGTATTCCTCTAGAATCTTCTTAGCATTTAGAACCGCTTGCTCCTGGTATTCTAACCTTTTGAATTCTTGCGGCAAATATTTGATGAAAACATCTTCGGCCTGGCTCAGTTCATCCTTGAAATATTCATATAAGAATTTAACGTAAAGCTGATATGGTGTGATATTTTGATTAAGCCACGTCTTATCTTCTATGGTCTGGATATATTTTTGACTGACATCAACGGAGTATTTCCAAAGTTCTTCAAATTTTTG
>Ga0307379_10006133_pt1 | contig 16595 bp, 12 predicted proteins | sample UN2MG_FD_202237 | JGI IMG/M metagenome (GOLD analysis project Ga0307379, IMG submission 202237) | Soil microbial communities from Risofladan, Vaasa, Finland - UN-2 | ecosystem: Environmental > Terrestrial > Soil > Coastal area > Acid sulfate soil | place: Finland: Risofladan, Vaasa | collected... | reverse complement strand
ATCAGCCTCTATTTCTTCGGGGGTATATCCGAACGCCTCTATGGGCTCGAAAACCTTTCCTGCAGCAATGCCCAGCAGTTCAAGCCTCTCTCTAATGTTCATTACTTCAAAAAGTTCACTGATCAAGAGCAGGTCAATATCACTGTCTTCGCGGGCAATTCCTTTGGCATAGGAGCCGTAGAGTAATATCCTTTGAGATGTTATCCCTAATTTTTCAAGCTCAACAGCATATCGTGAGATTATTTCCTTAATTTCTCGTTCTGTTTTAACCATTCAATGATCTCCTTCGTCTGGCTCAAATAAGATGCCGCGATGTCCTCAGGAGATCCGGCAGATCCAGAATCCGCCTTATCCACCTCGTGTCTGTGGAGGTGTTTTTATGTGTCGGAATCATCGTCATTTATCATGACAAATGACGATAGACTTGTCAGAAAACAAGAACCCTGCGCCAAAAGCGCAGGGCGTAACAGGTAAAAAATAAGACCCTCTCCCTAACCTCGGTTCGAGTCGATTCCGACCTCCCCCCTAAAGAGACTGTGTCGTAATGTCATTCTGAGGCCCAAGCAGAAGAATCTCGGTTTTACAACACATTGATTTTATGAGATTCTTCACTTCGTTCAGAATGACAAATTTTCATTTCAAGGTAATTGCGACACAGTCTCTAAAGGGGGAGGGAACTATAAGGCAACTCTTTAGCAAGACTATAGGGAGTCATAAATTTTTAAGGGAGAGGGAGCTATCGAGGTGTCATAAATGGCTTTTCCTGAAGCTCCTTTTCTTTCTTGCTCTTGTTACTCACCGCACCTGGTTTTTCAGGAAGATTTTTCTTCTCCCCTCCCGGTGTGACTGACGGCATCTCTTTCAACTCTTTTTGCTTTTGTGGTTTCTCCAAACCCCGCTGCTGAACCGGCGGTTTGCTACTGCGTTCCCTCGGCACAACTCCTGGCTTCTCCTTTACTTCTCGTTCAACCGCCGGCTTGCCTGCTTCCTTCTTCTGGATCTGTTCCCTGCCGGCGCCTTCCCGCGGCGCAATGACCGGCCTCTCCTTTATGCGCTTCTGCTCAGTCGGCATTCCTTTCCCCTTCGGCTGTTCAACAGGCTTCCTGACAGGTTTTTTAGGCGCAGCCTGAGGTCGCTCCGGAATCCCTTTCTTCGTAACAGATGGTTCGGTCCTTTCGCGTTTCTCAATCTTCATGACAGGCTTTGGTTTTTCTAACCTGTTTACTGGTAACGGGGCAACATGCTTTCCTGGTTTGAATACGGAAACATCATTCTTCACTGCAAGAGTTCTCTTCTTGATATCCGTAGTCTTCACTTTTTCAACCACTCTCTGAGAAGGCAGCGATCTGAGTGGAACAACTTTTTCAGGGAGAGGAAGGGCAGTAGCCTTCAGTGGTTTGATATCAGGTCTCCCCGGGGAAACCCTGGCGCCTTGAACAAACGGGTTGGAAGGTCTTCCGGCAACTTTCATCTGCTTCCCTGTAAGAAATGTGTCACGATGGATAACGGTAACAGCATTCGTCACCCGGGAATTCACATAGACATTCGTAACATTAACTGTTTTTATATTCACTTTTTTCAGATTCACACTGTGAGGCCCATAATGACCGTATCCATAATATGTTTCCCTTGGCGCAAGCGGCACCCATGAAACATAGGTAGGCGTGTAAATCCATGCAACAAATCCCGGAGACCAGAAGACTGCATTGATAGCGGGCGGTGCCCAGAACCATCCTATACCGATCCTGAACGCCCATCTGCCATAATGATATGGGGCCCATCCCCATGGTTCATAGGAAACCCATACATAGTCATCATGCATCCAGACCCACCTGCCGTGCCTGTAGGGAGCCCATCCGCTGCCAACCACTGTCGGATTCCATACATAACCGTAATCGCGTGTGTATATCCATCTGCCATTGTCATCCAAGTCACTGCTGTATACATCAAGCTCGGCCGGAAGATATCGCGAGCTTGTGCGGGACCGTACAAGTCGAGAGTCCCTCGACTGATTCCAGCGAATCCATTCGTTCCTATGTCCCAGTGGAGAGATCTCGGCATAATTTTGCGTTCCAATCGAAACCATATTGCCTCTGGTAACCCGTGTATTGCCATTGTGAGATTCGACGTAGACGACGCCATCCAGTACCGATACCTCAGTATATCCATCTTCACGGACTTGTATATCACAGGTTGCGTTGTCATAAGCCATAACCGAGACTAATGGTGTGTCAACCTGAAACACTGAATTCCTTCCGGCAGAAGACCGGTAGTTTACATATACTCTGCCCTCAGCCACAGCTGTCTGGATAATATGAGAATCCCTGTCCCACTCAAATTTTGTAATAGTAACTTCTGTGTACCTGTCTGCACGGAGATATGTTCTCCCAAGGAACTGGATTTCTGTCCTGCCATCCTGCGGAACCCATACTCTGTCTTCCGGCAGAAGCGGAAGATTGATCGATGCCGCAACCCATTCGTTGCCGGTATCCTTAGTCAAGACAACAACATCGCCCTGGATGAGACTGAGCCGCGCTGTCCCGATATCATTCGCGGAAGCTGTCAAAGACGTGATGAGAAGAAAAATAATCATACTGCCTATAAGCATCATTCTTTTCATTCATGACCTCCTTGCAAATGCATTTTTTATTCTCAAATTGCCTATACGATAATAAGTCGGTGCATAAGCACCTATTATGCCATCTTCCAATAATATGAAATTTTAACAGGTTATAACGATACCCTCCCCCTGAATTTCCTTTTTTCAGGATTGTGTGCCTATTTTTGGAAATAGTGATCATGTTTATATATAATAGCAGAGAAAATGTCCAGAGTAATTTTAGACATCGAGACCGTCGGAAAAGATTTTGAATCCCTTGATACGCCGACTCAGGAATATCTTCTCAGGTATGCCGGGACAGACGATGAAAAAGAGGAGATTAAAGACCGCTTATCGTTTTATCCTCTGACAGCTGAAATTGTCACGATAGGGCTCCTCGAACCTGACTCAAAGAAAGGGTTCGTATTTTTTCAGACAACCGGTAATCCTTTACTTCCTTTCGAAGAAGACGACATTCTCTACGAAACGGGAACGGAAAAGGAGATTATCCGAAAATTCTGGAACATCATAAAGCAATACAGGCAGTTTATAACCTTCAATGGCAGAGGCTTTGACTGTCCCTTCATCCTGGTACGAACCGCAGTCAACAAAATAAAACCTACAAAAGACCTTATGCCGAACAGATATGGAGACACCCACATAGACCTGCTCGATCAGCTCACATTTTTTGGTGCTTCGCGAAGAAGATTCAATCTTGATATGTGGTGCAGGACCTTCGGCATTAAAAGCCCCAAGGAAGGGGGCATTACCGGGTATGAGGTGAAGGATCTTTTCAAAGCCGGCCGATGCCTCGATATCGCCCGATACTGTGTCGGAGATCTCAGGGCAACACGAGAACTCCTGTCGTACTGGGAAACCTACATGCGGTTTTCACCGTAAATAATCATTCACCCTTTCAACCTTGAACGTTTCATCATCCAAAACATTCAGCACAAATCTGAAGATACGTTTTCTCTGTTCAGCCGTCACTTCAGGATAAAAGACAGGATTTGCAACGACAGCTCCCCGGAAAGCATAGAATGGGGCAGCAACTGCGGTTATCTCTTCATCACGGGATTCCCTGATATATTCATCGAAGAAGAGATGCAATCCTTCATGATATGCTCCTCTTACATCACCATGATTGATTATTGAAAAAAAGATGTAATTGATCGTCAGTGCAGTCACATCATCAGCGGGGTCTCCCCATGGCCCGCGGCTCCGATCAAGAAGAATGAATTCTATATCCCTATATTCTCTCTCCTTCAAATCCCCCCAGCCCCCCTTTTCTAAAGGGGGGTTAAGGGGGATTATTGGATTATTATCATTGTTTTGACTGTCGACTCCAGACTCTCGACTTTCGACTTCTTTGAACCATATATTCCCCGGATGGAAATCTCCATGTATCTGGGAAAGTCTTTCATGTTTTAGTTTAAGTTTTATTATCCAATCTATTGATTTTTTTATAATATTAGACATTTCATAAGGGGGGATAATCCCGTCAGGATACGTATCAAAAACACCCATCAGGCATTCCCCGTGCCCGACCGTATCCCGCAGTTTTCTCCGGTAAAGAGCCGGTGAATCTTTTTTCACAGCGTGTATGCCGGCAAGATAGGAGCTCATCGACGTGATTTTTTTTCTATCTAATGTATCAAGACGATTCTTTTTTGAAAACAATTTCAGATCATTGAAATAATCTTCCCCCTCTGCCCTTTCCATCAGCAGGTAATATTCCTTTCCGCCACCGATTGATCTTATTGATCCGTCATCCATTTCCGAAAGAACGTCAGTTGCCTTTACGTGTTTGGGAAGATTTCTATATTCATCAAGGTCGAGAAGAAATACAGCTGCCCTGTCTGAAGGGTAATCATGACCGAGCCCTTCAGGAAAAAGCGTCTTTATGACATATGACCGGACGCCCATTGATGTTTTCATCTCGATGAGGAATCCTGATCCCTGAACACCTGATCCGATCCTCGTAATATCGATATGAATAATGTCATTGAACCGTTCCAGAAGGTATGCTTTTATGGCAGCTTCGTTGATCAAAACTCTCCGAAATGCTTTCTGTACCTTTCCACGAAATCATCATACAGGAAGTGATGCTCCTGGGTACCATATTTTTCGATTACATATGCAGCAGCAACCGAACCCAAGCGTGCGGCAGTCTGTATATCCTTCCCGGTAACAATAGCTTTTAACAGCCCTGCCCGGTATGCATCTCCTGCACCGGTCGGGTCTATAACATGCTCAACCCGTATCGAAGGAACATGAACATCAGAATCTGCTGTGCTTATCAGAGAACCCTGTTCTCCCAGTGTTGTAATAATCATTCCTGTTAACTGCAACAGATCCTTTTTATTCATTCCGGTCATCTTCATGATGATCTCAAGTTCATAATCATTGGAGATGAGCATCATGGAACCTTCAAGCCAGGTCCTGAGGGCTTCACCTTCCCATTTTGTAAGAGATTGACCGGGATCACAAATATAGCGGATCCCTTTCTGCCTGCAGAGCGATGCATATTCGATCATATCCTGCAGGTTGCCGGGGGCAATCAGGAGAACAGATTGTTCAGGAGGTGCGTCATCAAACCGGTATCCGGACGGATATTTCATTGCTCCGGGATTGAATCCTGTAATCTGGTTGTCCGCCTGATCGGTCGTGATGTAAGCACCCGCAGTAAACTCTTCGGGAATGATTGTAATTCCATGCACCGGGATAGTGTTTTTCCCAAGCCATGCATAATACTGCTGGTAGTCTTTCCCGATTGTTGCGATAATCAACGGCTTCTCTTCCAAAAGACTGAGCGTATAAGCAATATTGCCGGCGGTACCGCCAAATTGCTCTGACAGGCCGTTGACATTGAAACAGACATTCAAGACATGAATTTTATCCGGTAGTATGTAGTCAGAAAATTTACCGGGGAAATCCATGATCCTGTCATATGCCAGCGAACCTGAAATATAGATATTCATGGTGAATTACCTTAGTTCCCTCAAAAGATTCTCAGCAACAATCCTGTTAAAACCTTTCAGACCGGCTATTGCTTCGATGGTAGCATTTTTTATATTTTCTACGCTACCAAAAACCCGTAAAAGTTCAAGCCTGCGCTTTTTCCCTATTCCGGTGACACTTTCAAGCGGCGATGTTAAAAGAGCCTTCCCCCGTAATTTCCTGTGATACCCGACAGCAGCTCTGTGGGCTTCATCACGTATGCTTTTCAGGAGAAGGGATGACCGTTTTCTGTCTTCAAGATTCACCGGTTTGTCCAACGTTGTCAGGAATGCCCGGTCAGGGTCTTTTGCGACCGCAACGAGCTCAGGTACTTTTTTCAATACTGCACAATTTTTTTCCACAACTTTTTTTGCAATCTCCAGATGTCCCTTTCCACCATCAATCAGAAGAAGGTCCGGGATACTGCCTTCAAGATTCCTGATAATCCGTTCAATCAACTCCTCCATCATCGAATAATCATCAACCCCCCTGACTGTTTTGATTCTCATCCTTCTATAACGGTCCCTGTCGAAAGCCCCTTCTTCCCAGTACACAAATGCACCAACCGCCTCATCCCCCGATATATTCGAAATATCAAAGCCCCCAATGCTTCCGGGAGTCTGGACAAGATTCAACCGCCCCTGAACATCGAGTACTATCTCCCGGGTCGTCATCGCTCTCCTCTCCCTGAACGTAAAGTTCGCGTTCTCCATGGCCATATCAACAAGCTCTCTTTTCTTCCCCTTCACCGGTTTCCTGATTCTCACCCTCTTCCCCATGCGCTGTCCGAGCCATCCCTCCAGTGTCATGGCCTCCTCCGGGAGAACAGGAGCTGCTATTTCAGCAGGCGGAATAATCTCCTTCGCATAGAACTGCATGATAAACTCATGCAGCAATTCCTTATCCGGAAATTCCCTTATAGTGTGCACCAGAAAATCTTTTGATCCGATCATAATCCCTTTTCGGATAAAAAAGATTTTGAACAGGACTTCACTCCCCTCCTGATGAAAGCCTATGACATCAATATCTCCGAGTTCCGGAGCGATAATCTTCTGGGCTTCCATGGCACGCTCGATTGCCCTGATTCTGTCCCGTATTCCCGCAGCCTCTTCATACTTCATCTCTTCAGAAAGCTTCAGCATCTTTTTTTGAAGATTACCGATAAGGTCCTTTTTCTCACCATTCAGGAAAAGCCTGATTTCGTCAATCAGTTTTCCATAGTCCTCTCTGCTGACGTATCCCGTACATGGCGCGACACATCTTCCCATCTGATGCTGAATACAGGGCTTCATCGGTTTATTGAATGAAAAACGGCAATCCCGTATCCGGAAGTTTCTCCTGATAAAGGCAAGGATATCCCACAGAGCACCCGCAGGGACGTAGGGGCCAAAATACAGGGCACCGTCCCTTATAATTTTTCTCACGACCTCGATCCCCGGCCACTCCTCATGAACAGTCAGTTTCAGATAAGGATAATTTTTGTCGTCACGCAGAATGATGTTAAAACGCGGTTTGTATTGCTTGATAAGATTTGCCTCAAGTACAAAGGCCTCGAGTTCATTCCCGGTGACAATATAGGAAAAGTCATGCACATCCCTCATCATGGAGGCCTTGCGGGGATCAAGGACCGATTTCTTTTGGAAGTAACTTCTTATGCGGTTTCTGAGATTCTTTGCTTTGCCGACATACAGTACTTTTTGTCTGGTGTCGTTAAATACATAGACACCCGGTTTTGAAGGTATGGTAGAGAGTCTCTGCGGCATGCGTATTCAGCGGAAGCTCATCTTTTTTTTATAATGAGCGGAAATGTATCCCGGGCAACGAGAGAATAGTATTTATTCCACCTCTTCGATGAAGCTCCCGATTTTCCTGAATCTCCGATACCGCTCTTCAAGAAGCTTTCCCGGGGTCTTGGTTTTCAGTTCTTCAAGAGCAGCAACAAGATATTCCGAGATATTCTTTGCTGTTTCTTCAGGATTTCTATGAGCTCCTCCGTGAGGTTCAGGGATTATTCCATCGATTATTTTAAAACGCAGGAGATCCTGCGCCGTCAGTTTAAGAGCATCTGCTGCCTTTGAAAAATCTGCAATGCCGAGATCACCGTCCTTCTTCCAGAGGATCGCAGCACATCCTTCAGGTGAGATGACGGAGTAGCAGGAATGTTCGAGCATATACAGGCGGTCAGCAACTCCCAGGGCAAGGGCTCCACCGCTCCCGCCCTCACCGATGACAATTGAGATGATAGGGGTCTTGAGCCGTGACATCTCCATTAGGTTAACTGCAATAGCCTCTGCCTGACCTCTCTCCTCTGCACCGATTCCGGGATACGCACCCGGGGTATCAATAAAGGTTATCAGAGGCCGTTTGAATCTTTCGGCGAGTTTCATCGCCCTGAGAGCTTTCCGGTAACCTTCCGGCTGGGGTTGTCCGAAATTGCGGAATATCCTCTCCTTTGTTCCGCGTCCTTTCTGATGTCCGGCGATGACAACAGGAACGGTTTGCAATTTTGCCATGCCTGCGACAATTGCGGGATCATCAGAAAACCTCCTGTCGCCGTGCAATTCGATAAAATCAGTCATGATCGTGTTGATATAATCCAGGGTATACGGTCTGTCAGGATGCCGTGCTATGAGGGTTTTCTGCCACGGACTGAGCGAAGTGAAAATCTCGGAACGAAGATCCCTGACCTTTTTTTCGAGCTTTCTGATTTCTCCCGATATGTCAATTTCCTTCCCGTCGGATACCCTTTTCAGCTCCTCGATCTTGATTTCGAGTTCTTCAATTGGTTTTTCAAATTCAAGGCAATATCGTATCATTGGAACACCACAGCTCCTTTCCCTGCTATTGCTTCTATCCGGTTAATCATTTCGTTATCGCCGGAGATCTTCATGCCCGTCTCTATTAATGTTTCAGTATCCCTGAGCATAATTCTCAGATAAAGGGGGTAGCGCCCTGTGCTGTCAGCCCGAAGAATCGAGCGAAGCGTTTGAAGCTGAATCCCGTCTGACAACGGCAACTTCAGGGTCAATTCAGCTTTCCGTGCCTGCTGTGTTTCCATGACATCCAACCGTGATATTTCGTTTGAAACAATCTTAATTCCCTTTTCTGTTTTATCCAGGGTACCTTTTACAAGGAGGGGTGTATCTTTCTCCAGGATAGTTATGCTCGACTTGTAAAGTTCAGGGAATACAATGATATCGATGTTTGCCTCGGGGTCTTCAAGGGTGCAGTATGCCATAATCTCGGCCTTTGATTTGGTCTGGATTTTCCGTATGGCCGTCAATATTCCGGCTACCTTGACCTCCTGGCCATCGTTGACCTCTTCGAGTTCAGATATTCTCGTGGTCCCCACTTTTTTGAAATAGGCGGAGTACTTGGTTAATGGGTGCCCTGTGATATAAAAGCCAAGAGCTTCTTTTTCATATTTCAACAGTTCATCCTTATTCCATTCAGGCAAAACGTCTGCTTCCGCCTCCCGGGAGTCGCCAAAAATGCTTTGCTGTCCGAATACCCGTCCGGCACAACTCTTTGCGCCGCTGAGCATTCTGTTCATGGTCTCCATCGCCTGGGCCCGACTCCCTTCAAGTGAATCAAAAGCACCCGCTTTGATGAGGCCTTCAACCACCTTTTTGTTGACCTTCCGCTGATCAACCCGTTCAAGGAAATTTGAGATAGATGTGAAGGGGCCGGTCGCATCACGCGTTTCGGCAATTGACTCTATGGCAGCCGAGCCAACACCTTTCACCGCCTCAAGTCCGAACCGTATTGAGCTTCCGACAACCGTAAACTCATTCCCTGAGAGATTCATATCAGGCGGCAGGATTTCTATCCCCATTTCCCTGCAGCCGGCTATCGACTTGACGATCTTGTCCGTATTGTCCATGTCGGCACTCAACGTCGCTGCCATGAACTCAACAGGGTAATGGGCTTTCAGATATGCGGTCTGGTATGCCACGTATGCGTAGGCAGCGGAATGAGATTTATTGAAACCGTATTCTGCAAAATACGCCATAAGATCAAAGATGCGCATCGCCTTTTTTTCAGGGATGCCGTTTGCCACCGCTCCCTGAATAAATGTTTCTTTTTGTTTTTCCATCTCTTCAGGTTTTTTCTTGCCCATGGCCTTGCGAAGAATATCCGCCTGCCCCATGGTAAAATTCGCGAGTTTATTTGCGATCCTCATGACCTGCTCCTGGTAGAGGATAACGCCGTATGTCTCGTCTAATATCTCTTTGAGCTGGGGCAGATCGTACTTTACAGGGATCTTTCCCTTTTTTCTTTTGATGAATTCGTCGATCATGCCGCTTCCCATAGGGCCGGGCCTGTAAAGCGCAACAATGGCGATGAGATCTTCAAACCTGTTCGGAGAGATCTTGACGAGAAGATCCCTCATCCCTGGACTTTCGAGCTGGAAGATACCCGTGGTATTTCCCGAAGAGAGGAGTTCATACGTCTTCTGGTCGTCAAACGATATATCCTTGAATGATAGTTCTTTCCCTTTATCCTTCATATAGGTGAGAGTCTTATTGATGACCGTGAGGGTCTTCAATCCAAGGAAATCAAATTTTAAGAGGCCTATCCTTTCGATAGAGAGCATGTCGAACTGTGTCATGATAGTACCATCAGAAGGATTCCGGTAAAGAGGCGTATAATCTGTTAAGGGTGCCGGGGAGATTACGACCCCTGCGGCATGCGTGGACGCATGCCTGCTGAGGCCCTCAAGCCGCATTGCCGTGTCGATCAGTTCCTTTATCTTCGGATTGTTTTCATACATGGCTTTCATCTGGGCTTCAGTGTGCAGGGTATCCTGAATCGTTATATGCACGGTGTTCGGTATCAGCTTTGCGATCCTGTCAACCTCTCCGTAGGGCATGTCAAGCGCCCTTCCAACATCGCGGATAGCTGCCTTAGCCGCCATCGTTCCAAAGGTAATAATCTGTGCGACATGATCCTTTCCATATTTTTCAGCAACATATGAAATAACTTCCGCCCTTCTGTCCTTGCAGAAGTCAACATCGATATCAGGCATGCTGATTCGTTCGGGATTGAGAAAGCGCTCAAAGAGGAGATTATATTTAACCGGATCAATATCCGTAATGCCAAGGCAGTATGATACAAGACTGCCCGCAGCTGATCCCCTGCCGGGGCCGACCGGTATTCCCTTCTCTTTTGCATGGCTGATGAAGTCCCAGACGATCAGAAAATAGGATGCATAATCCATCTTTTCAATGATATCAAGCTCCCTTCCCAGACGCTGGTTGTAAACTGCATCCGGAGCCTGTCCCAATCTGTTGAGTAGACCTGCACGGGATAGTTCTTCGAGGAGCGACTCAGGTGATTTCCCCTGCAGTTCATATCTCGGCAGGAGGTTAGCTCCCAGCTTGAATTCCACACTGCACCGTTCAGCAATTGCCCTCGTATTGAGAACTGCTTCAGGAATTTCCCTGAAAGCATGCTTCATCTCTTCCGGTGATTTAAAATAAAATCCGTCCGACTGAAACCGGAGCCGGTTCTTTTCATTGACGGTTTTTCCTGTCTGAATGCACAGTAAAATATCATGCGCCCGTGCATCCTCCCTTTTCATATAATGACAGTCATTGGTCGCAACGATGCCGATATGGAGCTCCCTGGCCAGATCAAACAGCTTTCGATTCAGATCTTCCTGTTCAGGCAACCCGTTATCCTGCAGTTCAACATAAAAATTTTCGGGCCCCAGGATGTGTTTGTACTCAAGAGCTTTCTCCCGGGCTTTATCAATCATCCCTTTCTGAAGGTAAGAGGGAATTTCACCTTTCATACACGCTGTCAGGGCGATCAATCCTCCGCTGTATTGTTCAAGCAGGCCACGGTCTATTCTCGGCTTGTAATAAAAACCCTCGGTATACGCCCTGGTAACCAGTGACACAAGATTCCGGTATCCATGATTGTCTCTGGCAAGCAGGATAAGATGAAAAGATGCGTCTTCACTGTCATTGCCATGTTTTTTCTCGAGATGGTTTCCCGGTGTGATATAGACTTCGCTGCCGATGATCGGTTTTATCCCGGCCTTGGTAGCAAGGCGATACATTTCTACTGCCCCGAAAAGATTGCCGTGGTCTGTGATCGCCACCGCAGGCATTCTGAACGAAGCCGCCTGTTCCACTAGTTCTTTTAATCGTATCGCTCCGTCAAGCAGGCTATATTCTGAATGCAGATGGAGGGGCACATAATCTGCGTGTTGACGCATAATACAGATATTAACCTTAGGAGTATTTTTTAGTCAATCGGTAACCCCCCCGCGCCCCCCTTCAGAAAAGGGGGGTATGGGGGGATTTGAAAGGTTATTTTTGTAGATATGTTTTGCCAGGCAATGGCTTTTCTGTCTTTGACATGTTTTTTTCATCAAGAGTATAATTGATAAAATCATGAGCCGAAGACTGATTATTATCCTCGCGTTCCTTTCTATTCTTCTCGGGATCTCTGCCGGTGGGTATGTTGCCTACAGCATGGGCATACCGTCTATCGAGGAAATCAAACAGTATAAACCGGCAGGAGGCACAAAAATATATGCCGACGACGATGTGTTGATCGGTGAACTCAAGGCAGAGAAAGGGATTTTTGTCCCTTTGAACATTGTTCCCGAATTCATGATCAATGCAGTCGTGGCAGTTGAAGATGCACGCTTCTGGAAACATAAAGGCATTGATTATCTCGCTATAGCAAGGGCTTTCATCAAGGACATCATCCATGTGGGTCTGAAGGAAGGCGGAAGCACCATAACACAGCAACTCGTCAAGGTGGTTTTCCTGACACCGGAAAAGACGATTCAGAGAAAGATCAGGGAAGCTGCCCTGGCAATAAAAATAGAAAAGAACCTCGACAAAAAAGAAATTCTCGAATTGTACCTCAATAAAATCTATTTCGGTCATGGTGCATACGGCGTTGAGATGGCTTCACGGATTTATTTCGGCAAATCGGTAAGGGACATTACGTTGCCGGAAGCCGCTCTCATCGCCGGCCTTATTAAGGCACCTTCGCACTATTCACCTTTCAACGACCTCGCGAAAGCCCGGGAGAGACAAAATATCGTGCTGTCGCGGATGGCGGAAGAAGGGTATTTGAAAAAGGCTGAGAAGGAGAATGCCCTCAAGCAACCGGTCTATCTCTCAAGCATGAGAAAAGGCCTCGAGGCGAACAACTACTTCACAGAATATATTCGAAAATATCTGGAAGATAAATATGGTATTGAGACTGTCTACAAAGGGAACTTCCGGGTGTACACAACCCTTGATAGAAAAGCTCAGGCGTCAGCTGCAAAAGCTGTGCAGGAAGGTCTCCGAGAGCTCGATAAAAGAAGGGGCTGGCGTGGTCCGCTTGACCATAAAAAAGACCTTGATGTTGAGAGAGAGATGAAGACTAAAGAACTGTCTGCCATCGTTTCCACAAGTCCTGGTGACTTGTCTTCAGGACTTGTCCTGAAAGTGCATGATAAAGAGGCGCTAATAAAGGTGAGGGGAGTAATCGGGAAACTCGCTATTGAGGATGCACAATGGGCATCGAAAGTTATTGAACCGAAAAGCCGCACAAGCAGGATTTTGAAAAATTTTACCTTACCACAGATACTGAAACCCGGAGATATCGTTAAGGTGAATATCAGAAGCATACAGGGAACTCATATCCGGCTCTCTCTGCAGCAGGAACCGGAAGCAGAGGGCGCTCTCGTTGCCATCGACCAGGAGACCGGATTCATCCGTGCAATGATCGGCGGATATGATTTTATAAAAAGCGATTTTAACAGGGTCGTCTATGCAAGACGTCAGCCAGGTTCAGCATTCAAGCCGATCATCTATGCTGCTGCTTTAGATCATGGATTTACTCCGGCGAGTATCATTACGGATGAACCGGCAACCTATCCGGGAGGGCCAAAAGGCGACTGGTCTCCGGAAAATGCAGACCACAAATTTTATGGCCCGACAACCCTGAGGGAAGCGTTGACTTATTCAAGGAATGTGGTTACAGTAAGACTGGTTGACGCCGTCGGAATAAACAACATATTGGATTTTGCGCGGACGGTAGGTATCCAGGGGGAAATGCCGAGAAATCTGACCCTTGCACTTGGATCATTGAGTGTCTCACCACTTGAGCTTGCCCTCTGTTACAGCGTTTTTGCGAATGACGGCATGAAAGTCAAACCAATAACGATCAAATATATAACCGATTCGAGCGGCAGTGTCATCGAAAGCAATGAACCCGAGGCAGAAGAAGTGATAAGCCCCACGACAGCATTCCTGATCACATCCATGCTGGAAGATGTTGTGCAGCATGGCACAGGATGGAGGGCAAAGGCCCTCGGCAGACCTGTTGCCGGTAAAACAGGTACAACAAATGAATACAGAGATGCCTGGTTCGTCGGCTATACAGCAAATCTGACAGCGGCAGTTTGGGTGGGCTTTGATGATACGACACCGCTCGGAGCGCTGGAGACAGGAGCACGGACTGCCTCTCCCGTCTGGGTGCTGTTCATGAAAAACGTTCTGACCGGACCTCCTGAGGAATTCACGGTACCTGAGGGAATCGTCGTGCACACCATCGACCCGGCAACTGGACTGCTCACGAAGGATGAATCCGCCGGGATACAGGAATATTTCAAGGAAGGGACAGAGCCAAAAGAGTTCGCATCATCGCCTTCCATCCGCAGGATGAGGGAAAAAGATACAAATCTTAATTTTGATTAGGGGGTAAACGATGGCAATGAAAAAGAGTACGTGGAGAAAAGGTGTAATCCTCAGTATTCTCGCTCTTCTGCTGATTACTTCTCCTCTTTTGGCGGAAGAAAATCCCTATGATAAGGCTGTCCGTGCCTATATGAAAAAAGATTTCAGGACCGCTGTCAAATATCTTAAGGAATACGTTGCGCAAAAACCGGATCCCCAGGCCTATTACCTGCTCGGTTATGCATTGTATAAGCAAAGAAAGCATTCTGAATCTGCGAAGTACTTTGAAGAAGCATATGTTCTCGATCCGAATATTTCACCCGTATTGGAGAAGTAGATAAGAAAATATTCCCATTTTTTTGCCCTGTTGACATTTCGTGTAGGGTTATGTAAGATAACCAAACTTTTTCCGATCAGGAGGCACATATGGAAGGTTTGCACGAAGTACTTTTGATGGATGCATTCATAAATCCTGAAGTAATTCCCCATAATGTCACCCATGCCTTTCTCGTTTCCATTCTGCTGATTGTTGCAGCCTTGACGGTCAAGGGATCACTGCGTCTGGTGCCGAGAGGCTTCCAGAATTTTATGGAGGTGCTCATCGAACAAATCCTGAAGCTGGCTGACGACACCATAGGACTCAAATGGAGCAGATCTCTGTTTCCTTTCATCTGTACCATATTCCTTTTCATACTCGTTGCCAATCTCATGGGCCTTATTCCCGGCTTCATGGCGGCAACTTCTAATGTGAACACCAATGCTGCAATGGCAGTGCCGGTGTTTTTGATGTACAATTTTTACGGAATAAAGGTCCATGGTGTTCATTACCTCAATCATTTTCTTGGTCCTATCCGATCACTCGCAGGCCTTCCGCTCATGATCATGATGTTCTTTATAGAAATCATCGGACATTTCGTCCGTCCAATTACCCTGACAGTACGACTTTTCGGCAACATGACAGGGAAACACATTCTGCTCCTCGTTCTTGGCATTATTTCCCCTGCGGTTATTCCTGGGGTCATTTTAGGTCTCGGTCTGCTGGTCAGCGTTGTTCAGGCACTTGTCTTTACCCTTTTAACCACATGTTATTTCGCCGGTGCCGTTGAAGAGGCACATTAATTCACCATATTTAATGAAAGGAGGAAGGTAATAATGAAGAAAACCATCACAACGATTCTTATCGCCCTCACCCTGATCGTCGTACTGGCACCTGTATGCTTTGCTGAGGAAGCAGCAGCCGGAAAAGCTACAACAAACATCCTTTACTATGCTTTAGCTGCTCTTGGTTCTGCTATTGGAATGGGTCTTGCAGCCCTCGGTACAGGTATCGGTATGGGTACAGGTTTAGGTGGAGCGTGCGAAGGCGTGGCAAGGAATCCGGGCGCAGCAGGTAAAATTACAACAACCCTCATCATCGGTCTCGCGATGATCGAGTCTCTCGCAATTTACGCACTCGTCGTCGTCCTCATCCTCATCTTCGTGAACCCGTTCGGAAAACTCCTCCAGTAAAAGTACCGGTTTAAAGATTATAAAAAAGGGCAGGAACCCCCTGCCCTTTTTTATTTTATAATGAAAAGCCCATGAAGAAACTTCGAAAACCAAATGGAAGGAATATTGAAATTGCCCTTGAGCTTCTTGAACTGTCTCTTATCCTCAAGAAATCTGTAAAGAAAGCAATGAAGAAAAAATAGTGTCTATTGTCGAATCTTTCAGGAAAGCTATTACTTTTTTCGAAGAATTGCAAAGGGAAGGTCTTATCATAGATTATGCTCTCATTGGTGGACTTGCTCTTTCTGCTTGGGTTAAGCCACGGACCACCAAAGATGTCGATTTATTCGTCGCCGTTTCAAAGCAAATAACCTGGAAAGATTTAGCTTCATTAATAGAAACCCGACTTCATAAAAAGGTCCTCCTCCAAATGGGATCAAAAAGAACCACAATACAGGAAAAACTTTCCTTCATGATAGGTCCTATAGAGGTAGATGCCATAAGTACAAAGGATTTTAAGTTGGCATTGGAAGCGATCGAAAGTGCTGTGTCTGCTGAAATTTTCGACAAGAGAGTAAAAGTTGTTACGCCTGAATACCTTATATTGCTTAAGCTTATTCCTTTAAATCCCCAGGATAAGATTGATATTAGGGCGCTGATGAAAAAAGCTGATATAAAAATTCTCAAAATGCTTGCCGAGAAGCATTCACTTCTGCACAAGTTTGATTCTATGCTGACAAAAGGGAAATATGTGAGGTAACAAAAATGAAAAAGACGATTTTAGCCGCTGAAGAGAAAGATATTTTAGAATCATA
>Ga0307379_10006131_pt1 | contig 16596 bp, 15 predicted proteins | sample UN2MG_FD_202237 | JGI IMG/M metagenome (GOLD analysis project Ga0307379, IMG submission 202237) | Soil microbial communities from Risofladan, Vaasa, Finland - UN-2 | ecosystem: Environmental > Terrestrial > Soil > Coastal area > Acid sulfate soil | place: Finland: Risofladan, Vaasa | collected... | reverse complement strand
AGGGCAACGCCGAGGGCCGCTTCGAGCGCCCTGCCCCTCATCAAACCAGCCATAATCTCCGCCTCCCCCACACTGAAGGCCAGCCCCACGAACGAGAGGTCCAAGCCTAGCAGATTCTCTGCCCGCAAATCGGCGCCTTCAGGCTCCCGTAAGCCCGCGCGCTTTGCTAGGGTCCGGCCATAAAAATGTCCGCCAACTCAATAAGGTCGGTCCATGCTCATACATACGCGCCGCCGCGCGCTGGGTCTCCTCATCGCCGCCTGCGCCGCCACCCGTCTCTTCTCGGCAACGCCGCGCGCGCTTGCCGCCGGGGCGGCCGCTGCCGAAGACCTCGCTGCCGAAGACCCTGCTGGCAAAGACCCCGCTGACGAGGCGGCTGACGCGGTCGAGTGCTACGACACCAAGACCTTCGGGCCCTGGAAGGCCCAGGCCAGCGACGGCCGCGCCGGCGCGCGCTTGAGCGAGGTGCCCCTGCTCAATGCCGACGCTTGCGATCTGACCATGGAACTCCAGGTCAATACGGACTTCGAGGCGAAGATCTTCGTCACCGGCAGTCCCGACGAATTGCCGGAGGACGTCCTGATCAAGCCGGACAACCGCCTGATCGCCAAGACCGCCGCCGGCAAGGTCGCGGTGGACGAGCAGCTCTGCGGCAACTGCACCGACATTTACGACGACCAAGTGAGCATCGTGCTGCCGCTGGCAACGGCGCCGCTGTTCCGCGAGGAGGACAGCGTCGAGCTTGCGATCAGACTCGCCAGCAAGGGCGCGGACTGCCGCTTCAAGGTCGACGCCGTCACGTTGCGTCAGGCGCTCGACTGGGCGCGCGCGCGCCGCGACGCGCTGGTCAAGAGCCGCGACGACGACAAATGCTCCTCACCGGAAGGCTGCTTCATCACCACCGCCTGCTGCGAGCTGCTGGGCCTCGACGACGATTGCTTCGAGCTGCGCGAGCTGCGCCGCTACCGCGACGAGGTGCTCGCCAAGAAACCGAACGGCGCGGCGGAAATCGCGCAATATTACGCGCAGGCCCCGCGCATTATCGCGCATTTACGCACAATACCGCGCAGGTATCCGCGCACGCTGCTGTCGGTTTATGCCCGCTTTATCCTGCCGGCGGCACTCGCGGCCAGGCTGGGGCTCAACGCGCTGGCCTATCATCTCTATGTGCGGATGCTCGATGAGCTTACGGCGGAGACGGCAATCGGGCGCGAGGAAGACTGCCCCGCGCCCGCTGCCTCCGCGTCCCGATAATCCAACCGCCTAGCTGACGGCGTCGGTGTTCTCGAAACTCAGCGGATCGCCGATGGGCTCGAACGCCCACACCATGGCGTCGCCCGTGGCATTGCAGAGATAAAGCCCGCCTGCCTGATCCTCGACGAAGACCGCATAGCCCGGATCGTCGTTGAGCCCGTCCGCCCGGCTCGACAGCACCGTGCCGCCATCGGTGAGATAGGCCACGCAGATGGTCTCCGCGAACGTCTGCGGTTGATCATCGGAGCCGCCACTGGAGGCCGGCTTGAGCCCGATTAACTCCGGTCCCGTGCCCGCGAGAAGATCGTCATACACGAGCGAGTAGGAATAGACGAAGCCCTCGGCATCGGCGTCGCACATCCACAGCCGGTCCTCGGCGTCGTTGAGCCAGACCAGGCTGAAGCCAATGCCGCTGCCGTCGTCGACGACGCCCAACGTCTTGACCGGCTGCGCCGGATTGACCGTTGAGCAGGCCTCGATGGCCTTCGCATGGCTGCTTTCACCGATTTTTGCCGCGGCGGGAACAAGGGCGATCGCGGTCACGGACAGCGCGGCGAGCCCCGCGCCGAACATCGCAAGTTTGCGGACCATGTTCAGTCTCCTCAAGAATTTGCCAGAGCAGGATTGCGCTGGCCTTGAGGGACAAATGGCGCGCGGCCGCGCCCTTCATTGTGAGCCGCGTCACATTTGGCGCCACAGACAAAGCCAAGCTTCGCCCCATTGAGGCCGGCCTCGCGCCCCACTCCGCCAACTATCATTCGCCGCTTGCAGATTTTCGGGAACCGGATCGGGGCCCCGCGCATTGACGTGCAGGACCGTAGGCAGGGGAATTGGCCGCCGGTCTTTGGAGGGACCTCACCAATGCCGCGATCATCGCTTCGGAGCCACTTGCGCGGCGGCTGGCCCGCCGGCGCTGCCGGCGTGTCCCACCCTCGGTCAAACCAAACCTCGGGAGGCGCCGTCTAGACCGTCGATGAACCTTGCCTTGCGCTCAGGGGCACGAGCGCGCTTTCGCCAATGGGGAATGGGGGGCGAGAGGCCGGCGGTGGGGAACCCGCACGGCCAAGCGAGGGAGCCTGACGATGATCAGTTCAACACTGCCTTTGGTCGAACAGCCCGACTGGCATCCGGTCCACCGGGCCACCGCGCTGCTGCGCCAAGCGTTACTGACCTCCGCCGCGTCCAGACCACATCCCGCGGAGATCTGGGGCGATCGCATGTACCGCCTCGACCCCGCACCGGTCGAACTCGTGAACGGGCCGGTCAGCATGGCCCCGCCGGCGTCTCTTCAGGCGCTCCTCGGTCTGCTGCCGGTCGATGACAATGCCGCCGCATGTCAGTCGCCTGTCACATATGCCAACGATGTTAGCGCCCCGGATGCGCCGCTTAAGGCCGCATCGGGGGAGGACGAGATGCTCGATCGGACGGAGTTGCTGCAACTTCGAGGTTTGGTCCAGGCTTTCTACCGCAGGCAACGCCAGGCGAGCCTGCTGGTGGCGGTCTCGATCACCGCGGCCATCGTGCTGACCTTTGGCGGTCTCATCCTACTCTTGAGCATGGCCGGCCCGGGAGCGGAAGAGCGCAACGACGCCGCTCCCAAAGACAGAACGCCGGTCGCCCGCGCCGCGCGGCATGCCGATCTCGCCGCACCAGGCCTCGAGCCACTTCTGATCCGCGTCAAGGCCGAACGGCCGGCACAAGATCGGGCCGCGCTAAATGCTCGCGTCATCCACACCACGTCGAAGCGCCCCCTTGCGTTGGCCCCGCTGCTGCCGCTCGGCTCGGCGGGCTATGTCATGCTGCGCGGACTGCCGGAGGAGGCACAGCTCTCCGCCGGACGCCGGACCGGAACCGGCACCTGGATGGTCAAGGCCCAGGACATGGCCGATCTTGCGCTGACCGTGGGCAGCGGCGCCGAAGGCGACTATCCTCTCGATGTCTATCTCCTGGATTCCAGCAACGGCCCGCAGGCACGGCGCCGCCTGGTTCTGCGCGTCGATCCGGCGCCGCAAGCGGCACTGACCGGAGACGGACAAAGCTGGCCCAACGCCGCTGCCGAAATACCGCCCGGCGAAACCTGGCCTGCGCCGTCGCCGGCGATCGATGCGGGCGCACTACACGCGCGTGCCCAAACCCTGCTCGGCGAAGGCGATTTCGCCACGGCGCGGCAGCTCCTCACCGGCTTGGCGGAGGACGGTCACGCCGATGCGGCCTATGAGCTCGCCCTCACCTATGATCGCGAAGTCCTGGATCATGCCGGCATCCACGGCGTCGACAGCGACACTGCCATCGCCACTGCCTGGTACGAATTCGCCGCCAGGGAAGGCCACGCCGGCGCGGCCCAACGGCTCAAAGTCTTAGCTAGACGACGTGGCGCCGCCTGAGCTCGGCGATCAGCGTTTCGACCAACACTTCGGGATTCGTATCGCTCGTGGACAGCGAAAGCTCGGCCGCTTCCGGCGGCTCATAGCTTGAATCGATGCCGGTGAAGTTACGGATCAGCCCTGCCCGCGCCTTGCGGTAAAGCCCTTTCGGGTCGCGCGCCTCGCACACTTCCAGCGGCGTATCGACAAAGATCTCGATGAACTCGCCCTCGCCCACCAGTTCGCGCGCCATGCGCCGCTCCGAACGGAACGGCGAGATGAACGACACCATGACGATGAGACCGGCGTCGACGAACAGCCGCGCGGCCTCGGCCACGCGCCGGATGTTCTCCACCCGGTCGGCGTCGGTGAAGCCGAGATCCTTGTTGAGGCCGTGACGGACATTGTCGCCGTCGAGCATGTAAGTGTGCCGCCCGAGCGCATGCAGGCGCTTCTCGAGCGTGTTGGCGATGGTCGACTTGCCCGACCCCGACAGGCCAGTGAACCACAGCACGCAGGGCTTCTGACCTTTGAGCCCCGCCCGCGCCACTTTGTCGATGAACAGCTCCTGCCACTGCACATTGGTCGCACGGCGCAGGCCAAACTCGATCAGGCCGGCCGCCACCGTGGCGTTGGTGAAACGGTCGATGAGGATGAAACTACCGGTGTCGGCGTTGTCGCCATAAGGATCGAACACCAGCGGCCGCGCCAGGGTGATATTGCACAAGCCGACCTCGTTGAGCTCCAGCGTCTTGCCGGCCACGTGATCGAGACTGTCGACATTGAGCTTGTATTTGAGCGCCGAGATGGTCGCCGTGGTCGCCTGGCTACCGCATTTGATGGTGTAGGCGCGGCCGGGGAGCATGGCCTCCTCATCGAACCAGATCACCTTTGCGGCGATCTGATCGGACACCGACGGCGCGGTCTCCGGCACCGCCGCCGCGATCACGTCGCCGCGGCTGGCATCGACCTCCTCGGCGAAGGTCAGCGTCACCGCGTCGCCTTCTTGGGCTCTGTCGAGATCGCCGTCGGCGGTCACGATCCGGGCCACATGAACATGCTTGCCCGAAGGGTGAATGACGACCTCGGCGCCCGCGCCGATGCTCCCGCTCGCCACGGTGCCGGCATAGCCGCGAAAATCGAGATGCGGCCGGTTCACCCATTGCACGGGGAACCGGAACGGCGCGTCGGTCGTCTGATGGCTGACATCCACCGTTTCAAGATGTCCGAGCAGTGTCGGGCCGTGATACCAGTGCATATGTGGGCTGGGGCTGGTGACATTATCGCCCCTGAGCGCCGAGACCGGAATCGAGGTGATCAGCTCGAATCCGAGCGGTCTGGCGAACTCGGCAAACTCCTCGGTGATCGCCTCGAACCGCGCCTGATCGAAGTCGATCAAATCCATTTTGTTGATGGCGACCGCGACCTTGCGAATGCCGAGCAGTGACAGAATGCACGCATGGCGGCGTGTCTGCGTCAGCACGCCCTGGCGCGCGTCGACGAGCAGCACGCCGAAATCGCAGTTGGAAGCGCCCGTCGCCATGTTGCGCGTGTACTGCACATGGCCCGGCGTATCGGCGACGATGAATTTTCGCCGCGGCGTGGAGAAATAGCGATAGGCCACGTCAATAGTGATGCCCTGCTCGCGCTCGGCTTGAAGACCATCTACAAGGAGGGACAGGTCGATCTCGCCGCCTTGCGTGGCGTTGGGACGCTTGGAGTCGCGCTCCATGCTCAGGAGCTGATCCTCAAGCACGAGCGCGGAGTCGTAGAGCAGTCGCCCGATCAAGGTGCTCTTGCCGTCATCCACGCTGCCGCAGGTGAGGAAGCGCAACAGTCCGCGATCTTCCTCGGCGGCGATCCTGGCGGCGAGACGATCGCTGGCGCTCTCCTTCTTGGCACCGACTACGCTCAACTGCGGCATCAGAAGTAGCCCTCCTGCTTCTTCTTCTCCATTGAACCCGACTGGTCGTGATCGATGACCCGGCCCTGGCGCTCCGAGTGACGCGAAGCGATCAATTCGTCGATGATCTCCGGCACCGTGGTCGCGTCGGACCTGATGGCGCCGGTCAACGGATAACAGCCCAGCGTGCGGAAGCGCACCTTCGCCATCTCCGGCGTCTCGCCGGGGTCCAACGGCAGCCGCTCGTCGTCTACCATGATGAGCGTGCCGCCGCGCTCGACCACAGGCCGCTCCGCTGCGAAATAGAGCGGCACGACCGGAATATTCTCAAGATGGATGTACGTCCACACGTCGAGCTCGGTCCAATTCGACAGTGGAAATACGCGCATGCTCTCGCCCGGTTTCACTTTAGTATTGGCGAGATGCCATAGCTCCGGCCGCTGGCGCTTCGGGTCCCAGTTATGCGCGGCATTGCGGAACGAGAACACCCGCTCCTTGGCGCGTGACTTCTCCTCGTCGCGCCGCGCCCCGCCGAACGCCGCATCAAAGCCGTGCGCGGCGAAGGCCTGCTTGAGCGCCTCGGTCTTCATCACGTCGGTATAGAGCACGCTGCCATGGGTGATCGGCGACATCCCCTCGCGCACGCCGTCCTGATTGGTATGTACCATGAGGTCGACGCCGAGCCGCTTCGCCTCCTTGTCGCGAAAGGCGATCATCTCGCGGAACTTCCAGGTCGTATCGACATGCAGCAGCGGGAATGGCGGCTTGGCCGGATAGAACGCCTTCATGGCGAGATGCAGCATCACGGCGGAGTCCTTGCCGATGGAATACATCATCACCGGATTGCTGAACTCGGCCACCACCTCGCGCATGATGTGGATGCTCTCGGCCTCGAGTTGGCGGAGATAGCCGGATAGGCGATGCTTCATGGTGTGGCACTCGTACTCTTATCTTCGGACGACGCGGACGCTTCCTTGGCAGGCTTGTCCTTGGCCGCGGCCTTGCCGTTCTGGGCCTTGGCATGCGCGTCCGCCTTTCGCTTCACGGCGAGATAGCGGTAGGCGCTGACCGGGATCAGGGCGAGATAGACCACCGAGCCGACAGCAAGCGTGAGCGACGGATAGGTCAAGAGCATGGCGATGAAAAGCGCCGCAAGCACAAAAACCGGCGGCACATATTCCCGCGCTATACGCTGACCGATCATCTTGGCCGAAAAGGTCGGCACATTACTCACCATGAGCAGCGCGATGGCGAGAGTGTACACCAGCACCAGCGGGGTGAGGATTGGCACATGCAGGCCGAGGTCCTGAGAATAGATCGGCAGCAGGAGAATGATGGCCCCCGCCGGGGCCGGCACCCCGACAAAGAAGGCGCCCTTCCAGGCGGGCTGGTCGGTCTGATCCAGCGAGACGTTGAAGCGAGCGAGCCTGAGTGCCGAGCAGACCGCAAAGACCAGCACGGCGATCCAGCCCAGACTGCGGAGATCTTCGAGCGCCCAGTTGAACATGATGATGGCGGGCGCCACGCCGAAATTGACGAAGTCGGCGAGACTGTCGAGCTCGGCGCCGAAGCGCGAGGAAGCCTTCAGCAGGCGTGCGACACGGCCGTCGATACCATCGAGAAACGCCGCGAACACGAGCGCCGCCACCGCCAGATCCCAGCGATGCTCGATGCCCATGCGGATCGCGGTGAGCCCGGCGCACAATCCGACCAGCGTGAAGATATTGGGGATGAGCACCCGAACCGGCACTTGGCCGCGGGCGAACCCAAGCGGACGCCGCTTGCGATCCTCGCGTCCCGGTTCGAAAGGAGGGAACATAGCTGCCTTACGCCTCACCTAACGCGGATGATCCGCGACGCGCGTCACCCATGAGCGCCGCCAGCACCGTCTCGCCGCCAATCGCCGTCTGGCCAAGTTCGGTGAGGAGTTCGACACCGTCCGGCAAATAGAGATCGACACGGCTGCCAAAGCGGATCAGGCCGATCCGCTCGCCCGCGGCCACGCTAGCCCCCTCGCTCACGAAAGTCACGATCCGCCGCGCCACGAGCCCGGCGATAAAGACCACGCCGATCTTGGCCCCGGACTTGGTCTCGATAACGAAGGCCTGGCGCTCGTTCTCTTCGCTCGCCTTGTCCAGCTCGGCATTGAGAAAGGCGCCGGGCACATAGGCGCTGTGAATGATCTTGCCGCCGACGGGCGCGCGGACAATATGCACGTCGAGCACCGACAGAAACACGGAGACGCGCGTGAGAGGGGCAGTGCCGAGCGCCAGTTCGCGTGGCGGCGTCACGGATTCGAGCACGGCGGCGATCCTGCCGTCGGCCGCGCTCACCACGAGTCCATCCCGGTCCGGCGTGACCCGGTCCGGATCACGGAAGAAATAGGCGCAAGCCGCCGTGAGAAACGCGGCGAGCCAGCCGAGCGGCGGCGCCAGCAAGAACAGGAACAAGGTGGCGACCGCGAAGGCGGCGACGAATTTGTAGCCGTCCCGGTGAATGGGCACGAAGGCGCCCGCAATGCTGTCCAGAAGATTATGCCGGTCGTTCATGTTGCTCGGGTCCAATCGGTTCAGGTCGACGCCAACGCCTCGTCCTCGAGACGCTCGGCCGCCCTTGAGTCGTGAATTTCCTTTTCGTCGAGTGCATGGGCCAGCCGCTCGCGCGCCTCGTCGGCTTCGCGCTGACGCGCCCACAGGCTGGCATAGAGCCCGCCCTTGGCGAGCAGCTCCGGATGCGTGCCCTGCTCGACGATCTTGCCACGGTCGAGCACAACGATGTTGTCGGCATGCACCACAGTCGACAGGCGGTGCGCGATCACCAGGCTCGTGCGCTCGCGCGCCACGCGCTCCAGCGCATCCTGGATGTCCATTTCCGTATGACTGTCGAGCGCCGAGGTCGCCTCATCGAGCATGAGGATCGGCGGCGATTTGAGGATGGTGCGGGCGATGGCCACGCGCTGCTTCTCGCCGCCGGAAAGCTTGAGGCCGCGCTCGCCGACGAGCGAGTCGTAACCCTGCGGCAAACTCATGATGAAGTCGTCGATCTGGGCCAGCCGCGCCGCTTTGCGCACGTCGCCTGCGCTCGCATCCGGTTTGCCATAACGGATGTTGTACTCGATCGTGTCGTTGAACAGCACCGTGTCCTGCGGAACCATGCCGATTGCCGCCCGTAGCGACTCCTGCGTCACGTACTGAATGTTCTGACCGTCGATGGTGACCTTGCCGCCGGACAGCTCATAGAAGCGGAACAGGAGGCGCGAGATGGTGGACTTGCCCGCGCCGGTCGGGCCGACAATGGCGACCATCTTCCCCGCCGGCACCTCGAAGCTCACATGTTTCAGGATCGGCCGGTCCGGATCGTAAGCGAAGGAGACATCGTCGAACTTGATCGCGCCCTTTGTGACATCGAGTGGTTTCGCGCCGGGACGGTCGGCGATCTCCGCGTCCTCATCCAGCAACGCGAACATGGTCTCCATGTCGATCAGACCCTGCTTGATCTCACGATAGACCATGCCCATGAAGTTCAGCGGCATATAGAGCTGCAGCAGGATGGCGTTGATCATGACGAAGTCGCCGATCGTGAGCACGCCGCTGGTCACGTCGCGCGCCGCCAGCAGCATGCAGGCGACCATGCCGAGGGTGAAGATCACCGCCTGACCGGTGTTCAGCACGCCAAGCGAAGTGTAGGCGCGGACGGCGGCCCCTTCATAGCGCGCCATGGAGGCATCGAAACGCCGCGCCTCGAGTTCTTCATTGCCGAAATACTTCACCGTCTCGAAATTCAGCAGGCTGTCGACGGTCTTGGCATGGGCCTCGGTGTCGGACTCGTTCATGTCGCGGCGAATGGCGATGCGCCGCTCGGATGCGAAAAACGTGAACCACACATAGGCCGCCACGGTGACGAACACGACCACCACGTAGATCCACCCAAAATAATAGGCGACCAGCCCGGAGATCATGACGAGCTCGACGGCGGTCGGAATCGAGTTCAGCACGGCCATGCGCATGATGGTGTCGACACCGGCAATGCCGCGCTCGATGACGCGGTTCAGCCCGCCGGTGCGCCGCTCGAGATGGAAGCGCAAGGAGAGCGCATGGAGGTGGCGGAAGGTGCGGTTGGCGAGCCGGCGCACGGCATTCTGGGATACAACCGTGAACACCACGTCGCGCAGCTGCGCGAACAGCACCATGAGGATGCGGCCCACGCCATAGGCGACGATGAGCATGGCCGGAACGATGGCCAGTCCCAAGGCGCCGACGCCCTGGCTCGCGCCCGTGGCGCCCTCCCCGGTGAGGAAATCCACGACAATCTTGTAGGCGATCGGCACGGCCAAGGTGATGACCTTGGCCAGCACGAGCGCGGCAAAGGCCAGGATCACGCGGCGGTGCAGATCCGGCCGGTTGGCGGGCCACACATACGGCACCAGCTGGCGCAAAACGGCGAGCTGGCCCGCCCGCGCCTGAAGCACGGCGTCGCTGGTCGATTGCGGCAGCCGATCTCGCATGAAAGGTCTTTTCTATCAGCGCGTTAGCGCGCGGCAAAAGGGGCAGCGTCAAAAGCTGCCCCTGCTGTCACAAGGATATAGTCCCCCAGGCTGTCCGCGCCAAGCCGCCCGGGGCTTTTAGCCCCGAGCGCGCCCGATCAGGGCTTGGGACCGGCGGGGCGCATATCCGCCGCGCTGGGCTTGGCGAGCGAGATGCTGAACATCGCCCGGCCGGCCAGCAGGCGCGTCTTGTCGTCGAATTGCTCGACCCGAACCTGGTGAACCGCGTCATCGAGCTCGGCCTTGTCCTCGACGCTCCATTTGCCGTCGGCGTCGGCGAGCACTTGGCCGAAGGGCTCACTGTCCACGTAAATATAGACGCTGCCGTTGGCGATGGCGGTGCCGGCAAGCTTCAAGGTGCCGGGCCCTTCCTCCGCCTTGGCGTAATCGACAATGGTCACTTTGATCGGCGATTTCGGCGACGGCGATGACGCCTCACCGACCACGTCGGCCGATCCATTCTCCGCTGCGGCGGCGGGCGCGAGATAAGACGCGCCGGCGACAACCGCAAATGCCGCGATCAGGGCAATGAACTTGTTACCGATCATCTGGTCGTTTCCTCTACAAACTCCACATCATGCCGAGGGACGCCAAGATCCGCAGGCTCCGCCAGCTTTGGCCGGACACTAGCGGATCGGCCGCGCCGCCGCCACAAGTCAGACGAATTAGGGTTGCTTGACGCACCCGGGAGCCGAGTGGCAGATGAGCCCATGAAGACCGGCAAGACCACGCGCAACATCAAGACCACACGCAACATTCAGAATATCTGCGTCTACTGCGGCTCGGGCGCCGGCCGCAACCCGGCCTTCATCACCGCTGCGCGTGCGCTCGGCCGAATCCTGGCCTCGTCCGGCATCGGTCTCGTCTATGGCGGCGGCGATCTCGGCCTCATGGGCGCGGTCGCCCGCGCGGTGATCGAGAACGGCGGCCATGTCACCGGCATCATCCCCGGCTTCCTCAGCGCGCGCGAACACATGCTCATGGAGGTCCACGAACTAATCGTCGTCGACGACATGCATCAGCGCAAACATCTGATGTTCGAAAAGTCCGATGCCTTCGTGGCGCTGCCGGGCGGGCTCGGCACGCTTGAGGAATTCGTCGAGCAACTCACCTGGACTCAGCTCGGCCGCCACACGAAGCCCGTCGTGCTCGCCAATATCGATGGCTTCTGGAACCCGCTGCGTCAGTTGTTCGACAAGATGGGCGGGGAAGAATTCATCCGCTCCGGATTCGAGCTCAAGATGACCGTCGCCGACCGCGTCGAGGATATCCTCCCGGCGATCGAGAGCAGGCTCAAAGCCGGTCCCGAAGAGGCCGTGACGGAGGCCGAGGCGGAATCCGAAATCGCCGCGAAGTTCTAGGCGCCGGGCGCAGGCGCGCCGTCGCGGATCAGCTTGTAGTTGATGGAATCGAGCAGCGCCTCGAACGAGGCATCGACGATATTGGGCGACACCCCTACGGTGAACCAGCGGTTGCCCTCCCCGTCGCGGCTCTCGATCAGCACGCGCGTCACCGCGTCGGTGCCGCCGGTGAGGATACGCACCTTGTAATCCACGAGCTTGAGGTCATCGATATAGCTCTGATAAGGGCCGAGATCCTTGCGCAAGGCGTTGTCCAACGCGTTGACCGGACCGTTGCCCTCGCCCACCGACATCACCGTCTCGCCGTCGATGCGCGCTTTGACCGTGGCCTCGGAGATGGTGACGAGCTCGCCCAATGCGTTGTGCCGCCGCTCCACCATGACGCGGAACGAATCCACGTCGAAGAATTGCGGAACATTGCCCAACATCCGCCGCGCCAGAAGCTCAAAGGACGCCTCGGCCGCCTCGTAGGCATAGCCCACCGCTTCGTGCTCCTTGACCGTATCGAGGAGTCGCGTGACGCGCGGGTCGTCCTTGGGCACAGCGATGCCGATACGGTCGAGCTGCGCCATGATGTTGGAGCGCCCGCCTTGGTCGGAAATCAGCAGTCTGCGGACATTGCCTACCGCCTCCGGCGGTACATGCTCATAGGTGCGCGGGTCCTTCTGCACGGCGGAAACATGGATGCCGCCTTTATGGGCGAAGGCGGACTCTCCCACATAAGGCGCGTGCCGGTTCGGCGCGCGGTTCAGGATTTCGTCGAGAACCCGCGAGGCATGGGTCAGCATGCGAAGCTTGTCGGGCGTGACCCCCGTCTCGAAGCGCTCGGCATAGCCCGTCTTCAGCATCAGCGTCGGGATGATCGAGGTCAGGTTGGCATTGCCGCAACGCTCGCCTAGACCGTTCAGCGTGCCTTGGATCTGGCGCGCCCCGGCCCGCACCGCCGCGAGAGAATTGGCCACGCCGTTATCGGTGTCGTTGTGCACGTGGATGCCCACGTGATCGCCGGGGATATGCTTCACCACCTCGGCAACGATAGTCTCCACCTCCTCGGGCAGCGAGCCGCCATTGGTGTCGCACAGGACAACCCAACGCGCGCCCGCCTCGTAGCCGGCCTTAGCGCAGGCGAGCGCGTAAGACGCGTTCGCCTTGTAGCCATCGAAAAAATGCTCGCAGTCGAGCAGCGCCTCGCGCGCCGACGCCACGACGGCGGCCACGGACTCGCTGATGCCGGAAAGATTTTCCTCGGGCGTGATGCCGAGCGCCACGTCCACATGGAAGTCCCAGCTCTTGCCGACCAGACAGACGGCATCCGCATTTGCAGCCAGCAGCGACTGGAACCCCGGATCGTTGGCGATCGACCGGCCCGGGCGCTTGGTCATGCCGAAGGCGGTCACCTTGGCGCCAAGCGGGCGCGGCTCGGCGAACAACTTGGTGTCGGTCGGGTTGGCGCCGGGATAGCCGGCCTCGACATAATCGATGCCGAGCGCATCGAGTTGCTCGGCGATCAACCACTTGTCTTCGAGCGAGAAGTCGACGCCATGGGTCTGGGCGCCGTCCCGCAACGTCGTATCGTAAAGCGAGAGCCGTTCGCGAGCCATGACCTACACCACGCCGAAGAAGAAGTGCAGCGTCAGCAACACCGCCAGCACGAGCACGACAAGCTTGATCACAAAATAAACCCGCCGCGATCCCTTGAACGGCACGTCTTTGAGAAACGGTTTCATTGCGCGGCCTCTCCATCGCCAAGCGGCTTGTGCATCGTCGTGTTGGCCAGCCACTCGTCGCCGCACCGCACACTATTGCGCTGCTGAGGGACATAGCCGCGCTTGGCGAAAAAGCCCGAGGCCGTATCGCTGGCGTCGACTTTGAGGGTCGCCACGCCGCGCCCGCCGGCCACCTTCTCCAAGGCGTTGGCCAATGCCGCACCCACGCCCTGCCCCGCAACCGCCGGATGAACGTAAAGGAAGCCGATCTTGTCGTCCCTCTCGAGCGAGCCGAAGCCGACCGGCGCGCCGCCGAGCGTCGCGACGATGGTGACCTCGTCCCCCAGCCGCTTGGCGAACGCCGCCTCGTCCTCGGCCGCCGCCATCCACGCCTCCTGCTGCATCTCCGTATAGTCGTCGCCCGTCAGCTCCGTGATGCTGGCGCGAAAGATCTGCGCAAGCAGCGCCGCCTCGCCCGGCAACATCGGCCGCACGGCGAGCGTCGGATGGGCTTGCGCGTTCATCGTGCCGCCTCCCAATGGGTGACCAACTCGCCGGTCTTTGGGTCCTTGGCGTCTTTCAATATGATGCCCATGGCCTCGAGCTTGCCGCGGATGCGGTCGGCCTCGGTGAAGTCCTTGGCTGTGCGCGCGGCATTGCGGGCGGCGATCAGCGCATCGACTGCAGCAGCATCGGCCGCATTCGCACCGGCCTCGCCGGCGCCATCCTGCCGGACCCGTTCGATCTTACCCCGTTCGCCGGAAAACCCGAGCAAGCCAAGTGCCGCACGCAAGCCCTCGAAATGCCCGGCGCCATGCAGCTTGTGCAGTTCTGCGATGACTTTCGGCGTGTTCAGATCGTCGGACAATGCATCCAGGACGGAGTCCGGTGCTGTGGGCGCGAGCTCGGCGCCTTCCACATCGCCATACCACTCCCACAATGTCCTATGCGCGTCGTCGAGCCCGACAAACGTCCAGTCGAGCGGCTGGCGATAATGGGTCCTGAGCATGTTCAGCCTGAGCGCTTCCCCCGGCCAAGCGTAGCCATGCCAGCCGGTCAGGAGATCATGCACGGTGATGAAGTTGCCGAGGGACTTCGACATCTTCTCGCCCTCCACCTGGAGGAAGCCGTTATGCATCCACACATTGGCCATGACTTGCGTTCCATGGGCGCAGCGCGACTGCGCGATCTCGTTCTCATGATGCGGGAACACGAGATCGATACCGCCGCCGTGAATGTCGAACACTTCGCCGAGATGCGCCGCGGCCATGGCCGAACACTCGATATGCCAGCCGGGACGCCCAGGCGTCTCGATACCGCCGGGCGAGGCCCAGGACGGTTCGCCGGGCTTGGACGGCTTCCACAACACGAAATCCATGGGGTCGCGCTTGAACGGCGCCACCTCGACACGGGCGCCGGCGACCATCTCGTCCAGCGGCCGCCCCGACAGCCTGCCGTAGTCCGGCATGGCGGCGACATGAAACAGCACATGGTCCTCGGCCACATAGGCGCAGCCGTTGGCGATGAGGCGATCGATCATCGTCCGCATCTCGCCGATATGCTCGGTGGCACGCGGCTCGACGGTCGGCGGCAGAGCGCCGAGCGCGGCCATGTCGGCATGGAACTGGTCCGCCGTCTTCCTTGTCACCTGACCGATCGCCTCGTTCAGCGGCAGGCCGGGATAATCCTTGGCGGCGCGTGCGTTGATCTTGTCGTCGACGTCGGTGATGTTGCGGACATAAGTGACGTGGTCGGGCCCATAGAGGTGGCGGAGCAGGCGGAACAGCACATCGAAAACGATGACTGGCCGCGCATTGCCGATATGGGCGTAGTCGTAGACCGTCGGCCCGCACACATACACGCGCACGCGAGCGGGATCGAGGGGCGCGAACGGCTCCTTCTTGCGGGAAAGCGTATTGTAAAGCGTAAGCGCCACTGCCAAGCCCCTTCGGCTTGAGGCTCGCCGGATGTTCGTCTGCAGAAGAAAATAAAGTTAAAAAAGTTAAAGGAGGAACGACCCGCGCGAGCTGATTGCTAGCCGGTAATGATGCAGCACGAAATCATAAGGATGAGTTGCTCTGGCATCATGATGGGGCCGCTTATGGCGGAAAACGGCCAAATCGTCAAGCGAGGCAATCATATTCATGCCTCATTGACCCCGGATTTTAAGGGCGCATAATGGGTTAGAGGCTCCTCGGGGATCGGAAAGCAATCTTGAGCGTTAATCGCCATCTTCGGCGCGTCCTTGCGTCGTCTGTGCGGTCGAGCGGCCGTGCGTTTGCGCTCGCGCTCATCGGCCTGGCGGCCACTCTGGCTGCCTTGGGCGGCGCACTCGCGCAAGGCATGAGCGAGCAGCAGATCCGTTGCATGCAGCTTCAGCAGGAGCTCGCTGCGGCCTCGGGCGGCGGTGGCGCCGCCGGCGAGGAGCTCGGCCGCCTCCAGCAGGAGATCGCCCAGCAGGACCGAATCTACCAAGGCACGCAAGCCTCCATGGAAGACGCAGGCTGCTACGAGCGCCTGTTCATCTTTGGCCGTGCCCTGAAGCGCAACCCAAGATGCCTCAAGATGAACGCCCGCGTGGAAGATGCGCGCCGGCAGCTGGCCCGTCTGCAAGAGCAAAGCAAGTCTCTCCAGCGTGGCGGCGGCAACAAGCGGCGCCAGGCGGAACTCCGCCAGGCCTTGCAGCGCAGCGGCTGTAGCGGCGCCCCGACCCGGCGCGGCGGCGGCCTGTTCGACTTCTTCGGCGGCGATCGCGAGCCGGAGTACCAGACCCCGATCTATCGCAGCATCAATCCCAACGGCCGGTATCGGTCGGTCTGCGTCCGCCTGTGCGACGGCTTCTACTATCCGGTCAGCTACTCGACCTATGGTAGCCGGCTCGAGCAGGACAAGGTGCAGTGCGAGTCCAATTGCGCCGCGCCCGCCGAGCTTTACGTCTATCGCAACCCCGGCCAGGAGATCGAGCAGGCGATTTCGCTGCACGGCTCCGCCTATATGGACCTGCCGGTGGCGCTGAAATATCGCAAGGAATACGTCAAAGGCTGCTCCTGCAAACAGGCGGAATACAACCCCACGGAGATCGAGGCCGCCAACAAGAAGGCGGCGGCCGAACCCGAAGGCGGCGCGCCTCAGGCCACTGCGGCGGTTGCCCCGGCCGCCAATACCGGCGATGCGCCGCAACTCGATCTCGATATTACCGGTAGCGCCGAACCGGCCCCCGCGCCGGCCGCCGAGATGCAGCAAGAGCCGGCGAGCCAAGGGCCGGCGAGCGAAGTCACGACCGAGATCGCACCGCCCCCTGCCCCGCCGGAGCTGGGACAGTCGGTCATCACCAAGCAGCCTCGCGCCGTCGCGAACTAGAGCGTTTTCCGATCATTCGTAGTCATATCCTGCAGCGGCGAAGTAGTTTTCGCATTCCTGTGGCGTGAAGGTTTCGATGCCGAGTGCGATGGCGTCCCAGAGGTCG
>Ga0307379_10006130_pt1 | contig 16597 bp, 13 predicted proteins | sample UN2MG_FD_202237 | JGI IMG/M metagenome (GOLD analysis project Ga0307379, IMG submission 202237) | Soil microbial communities from Risofladan, Vaasa, Finland - UN-2 | ecosystem: Environmental > Terrestrial > Soil > Coastal area > Acid sulfate soil | place: Finland: Risofladan, Vaasa | collected... | reverse complement strand
CGGCCGGAAATCCAAACGTATCACACGCCAGACCCCATCAACGCCCGATGCCCTCCCATCCCTCGCCCCCCTTCCAAACCGCTCCTCCCTCCCGCGGCGAAGCCGCTTCGTCCAAGGGGAGCTTTTGGGCGAGTTCTTCCGCGCCGGACAGGCGTGGTCCGATGGTGCGAACGCCGTGTTTGACCACGACTTCCCCAGTCATGCCGACGGCAAGATCGTGCCGCACGGGCTGTACGACATCAAAGGCAATGTGGGCCACATCACACTCGGCACGAGCCACGACACTAGTCAGTTCGCCCGCGACAGCTTCCGCTTGTGGTGGCAACGGCACGGCGCCCGGGCGTACCCCGACGCCAAGTCGATCCTGCTGTTGTGCGACGGCGGAGGAAGCAACAACTGCCGGCATTACATCTTCAAGGAAGACCTGCAACGAGTGGTCAACCGGATGGGCATTCCGATTCGCGTGGCCCACTACCCACCGTATTGTTCGAAGTACAACCCGATCGAGCACCGCGTGTATCCCCATGTTACGCGTGCCTGGTGCGGCGTGGTGTTTCGCGCGCTCGACATCGTCACGGCGTGCCTTCGCCGTGTCTGGACCAGCACCGGCCTGAAAGTCACCTACGCCGTGCTGGACAAGGTCTACCAACTCAAACGCCAAGCGAGCGACCGCTTCCTCGAAACGTTTCCCGTTCAGTTCGAAGATCCATTGCCCGAATGGAACTACACCGTCGTCCCAACCGCCTACTGAAAACCGGGAAGCTATTTATCGGCCGCCCCTTAGTTCCAGTTTTGCACTTTCGGGGGGTGTATTTTTGGTGAATTGATTTTCGGCTTTCACGCCACCGTCCAAGTCAAAACGATCCAAGCGTTGTACTACACCGCGGGCAGAGACCGCTTGCTCACCATCGTGCTGGTCCGCGACATGCTGGGGAAGCGGCCCGACCAGATGCTCTACTGCACGTGCCTGGACTGGGACGCCCGCCAAATCCTCAGCATCTACGCGGCGAGGTGGGCAATTGAAGTCACGTTTGAAAACTGCAAGCAGCTTCGGGGCTTCGAAGACCCGGCCAACCGCAAGGAGAAAGCCGTCCGCCGCACGGCTCCGATGGCGTTGGTGCTTTACAGCCTGATCGTCGCTCGGTTTCATCAGGAAGGCCATCGTCATCTGAAGTTCCCTGATCGGCCATGGTACCCGCAGAAAGAAGAGCCCTCCTCTGCCGACATGCTCACGACGCTGCGGCGGCAAAGCCTTGAAGAAATATTGCGAGACCATCTTCCGAAAACCGGACGCTTGAAAAAGAGGATTACCCAAATCATCCACATCCTCTGCCTGGAAGGATAACCGGGGCGCGAATCGCATCCGCGAAGCGATTCAAGCCACTGCCCACGCGTGACCCAGACAACTCGGGGCCTTCTTACCGACCCGAGAACCCCTGCCATATGTGCAAAACACGAACCTAGTGAACTGCCACGTGGCGCGGCTCTTCCAGACCCAGGCGCTTCATCTTCTTGTAAAGCGTGGTGCGGTTGATGTCGAGGGCTTCGGCGGTTGCCTGACGGTTCCAGTCGTTGGATTCGAGGACGTCGAGGATGATCTGACGTTCGGGGGCTGCCAGGGCTTGCTTCAGAGTTCGGGTGCCGACCGGCTCGATGGGGACCGGACCGGCGGCGGCCAGGCTCGGGGGGAGGTCTTCCAGGCCGATCATGTCGCTTTTGCCTAGCAGCACGGCCCGCTCGATCACGTTCTCCAGCTCGCGCACGTTGCCCGGCCAACGGTAGCCCTGCAAGGCCGCCATGGCCTGGTCGGTGATGCCGCGGACCCGCTTGCCCGACTCCTCACACATCTGCCGGAGGAAATGCTCGGCCAGAGGCGGGATGTCGGAGATCCGTTCCCGCAGGCTGGGTAGCTCGATGTTGATCACGTTCACCCGGTAGAACAGATCCTGGCGAAAGCGTCCTTCGGTGACCGCCGTGGTGAGATCCTCGTTCGTGGCCAGGATGACTCGGGTATCGATGGGGAACGTCTTGGTCCCCCCGACCTGCTCGAACTCGAAGTCCTGCAAGACGCGGAGCAGCTTGACCTGCATTCCCGGACTCGCCGTAGCGACCTCGTCGAGGAAGATGGTGCCGCCGTCGGCCTGCATGAACTTGCCCATCTTGTCCCCGGTGGCCCCGGTGAATGCCCCGGCAACGTGCCCGAACAGCTCGCTTTCCAGAAGCGTCTCGGGCAGGGCTCCGCAGGCGACCTCGACGAACGGCTTGTCGCGGCGGCCGCTGCGGCGGTGGATTGCCCGGGCCACCAGCGACTTGCCGGTCCCGCTTTCGCCGGTGATCAGCACGGTGGCCTTGGTGTCGGCCACGCTGTCGATCATGTCGTAGATCCGCAGCATGCGGTGATCGTGGCCGACGATGTTCTCCATACCGAACCGCATGTCGAGCTGCGCCTTGAGGGTTTCGTTCTCCGCGATGACCTTCCGCTGCGAGAGCGCCCGCTCGATGGCCATCTCCAGCTCTTGGTCGATGAGCGGCTTGGTGAGGAAATCGAACGCCCCGGAACGGATCGCCTCCATGGCCGACTCCACCGTGCCGTAGCCCGAGATCATGATCACGCTGGTGCCGGGGTGGTCGCGTCGGCAGTGGGCGAGGACGTCGAACCCGTCCCCGTCGCCGAGCCGGACGTCGGCCAGGACCACCTCGTAATTCTTGCGGCCGACCGCCTGGATGGCCTCGGCACAACCGGCGGCCGTGTCCACCTGGTACCCTTGTCCCCGGAGCCAATCGGCCATCGACGCCAGCACGTGCCGATCATCGTCGACCAGTAGCAGCGATCCTTTGTTCATGCCTTTCCCTTCGAGTCTCCGCACGTCCCCGGAGGACGGACACGGCAACCGGCGACAGGCGGCATCTGGTCCGGAGCCCGACCCGGCCGGGGCCGGTTCACCACCCGTCGAAAAAGCCTTCTGTTCTTACCGCCGGTCAGGCCCTTTTGGGGGACGTGACCGACACGTCGACCCGCGCGCCCGCGCCCGCGCCGCTGAGGCCGGGCACGGCGCGCGCGAGCGGGAAGCTGGATGGGGAGAAACAGCATGGGCCGTCGCCAAATATCTACGTCACGGGTGGAGGTCAGTCAACGCGCCGACGGCCGTATTCGGCCGCTTGAGCCCGTCGAGCCCCGCGGGGCGGCCGCTTCTCCCCCACAACAGGCGGGCACGGGCCCGGTCATCCCTCGATTAGGGACGAATTCCAGCAGTTGTCCCGCTAGGCCGGGGGGTATGTCTACTTTTTCCGGGGGATTCCGTCCTAGCCGTTCGCGTGCTATGATGACGCCAACGATGGTTTTTTTTCGATACCCCCTATCCGGCCGCTTGAGGGGGCGACACGGCTAACCGGAGCCGTGGCGTGCCCAAGCGGCTTCTCCCGCGATCCGACCAAGGACCCGGGGCGGGGTTGCTCATTCCAGCGGAGGGAGGGCCCCTACGGAGTTGGGGCGTAGCATTCTCTTTTTTGGGGAGTTGCCGATGAGCGTGACGCTTCTGATCGCGGATGACCATGAGGTGATCCGCATAGGACTCGCCAGCCTGTTGGCCGGCTCGGACATCGAGATCGTGGCCGAGGCCGCCACCGGCAAGGAGGCCGTGGCACTGGCCGAAGAACACAGGCCCGACGTCGTCCTCTTGGACATCCGGATGCCCGACGGCGACGGGTTGTCGACGCTGGAGAAGCTGCGGAGCAAGGTGCCCGAGACGGCCGTGGTGATGTTGTCTACCTACGACAACCCGACGTACGTCGCCCGATCGGTCGCGTTGGGCGCCGCCGACTACGTGCTCAAAGGCTCCAGCCGCGAAGACTTGATCACCACCCTCCAGGCGGCCGCTGCCGGCGAGTCCCCCTCGCGAGCCGGCGAGCTCCGACGCGTGGCCACGGCGATGAAGATGCGCCAGGCGGTCGACGACGACGAGGTGCCCTTGACTCAGCGTGAAACCCAGGTGCTCCGGCACGTGGCGCTCGGCCTGAGTAACAAAGAGATCGGCCGCTCGCTGGAGATCAGCGTGGAGACGGTCAAGGAGCACGTCCAGAACATCTTGCGGAAGATCGCCGTCAGCGACCGCACCCAGGCCGCGGTTTGGGCGGTCCGCAAGGGGTTGGTGTAGTCGGATACAACACGGTCATCGTTGCTTCGGGAATGCCGGATGAGGGCTGGCAGCAATGTACCCGCGCGCCACGACGCCGGCGCTCGCACGCGACCCGAGAGAATCCGCCGTTCGCCGCGACGGGCCAGAAAGCACTTCGCACGCGCCTAGCGCGCAACCCCATTTCATGCTCGTCCCGTCGTTGGCCTGCCCGGCGGCGTGCTCCTACTGCTTCGGGCCGCACGAGGGCCCCACGATGTCGCCGCAGACGATGGAGTCTGCTTTAGACTTCATCGCCCGGATCGCTGGCCAGACACAGCAGGGAAAGGTCAAGGTCACGTTCCACGGCGGGGAACCGCTTGTGGCTGGGCACACCCTCTGGCGTCAAGCCCTCGAAGGACTCCGCCAGCGATTCGGCCCAAAGGGATATGAAGTCGGTCTCCAGAGCAACCTTTGGCTGTTGGACGACGAACTCTGTGAGCTGTTCTCCGAGCACCGCGTCGACGTGGGCACCAGCCTCGACGGACCTGAGGCGATCACGGATGCCCAACGGGGCACGGGCTACTTCGGCCGCACCATGCGGGGCGTCCGCAAGGCCGAGGCCTATGGCATACGCGTGGGCTGCATCGCCACCTTCACGCCCGCCAGTGCCCGGCAGTGGGGCGAGGTGTTCGATTTCTTCCTCTCCGAGCGGCTAGGCTTCTCGATCCACGCGGCGGTTCCGCCCGCAGACGGCCGGGACGGCCGGTATGCGATTGCACCCGAGCGATACGGCGAGCTTCTGTGCGAGATGCTTGAGTACTACGTCGAACAGCGGCGAGAGATCTCCGTCTCGTCGCTCGACCAGATGTGCCAAGGTCTCGGCTGCGGCGAAGGCAAGGTCTGCACCTTCCGCGACTGCTTGGGGATGTTCTTGGCCATCGACCCGGGCGGCGACGTCTATCCCTGCCAGCGATTCTGCGGCCTCCCAAGCCATCGCCTCGGCAATCTGGGTGATCGGCCCGGCCTGGACGAACTGCTCGATAGCCCGGTGGCCCGCCGAATGCGCGACAGACAAGATCGCGTCCGGGAGGCCTGTGACGGGTGTCCGCATTTGGACTACTGTCGCGGCGGATGTCCGTACAACGCGTGGGCCAATGGCGACGGCGCACGTGTGCGGGACCCCTATTGCCCGGCCTATCGTACGACCTTCGACCACATTCAGGCCCGGCTGCTCGAAGAGATGGCCTCGGAGAGGAACATCGAGGCAATTGCCGCGAGACCATACGACGGCCGGGGACATCCGTTGCTGCGAGAGGGCCCGCTGATCGAGCTGGTCCGCAAAGGGCGGCATCCGAGCCACATCGCCCGAACCGCGAAGCGGATCGTGGCCGCCGTCGAGCTGGCCCGCGGCCCGGACGTCAACGCCGTGGCTGCCCGATTGGTCAAGATGGGCGTCTGCCGCAGCCCGCAGTCGGCGCTGGTGTCCCTGGCCGGGCTCAAGCGGCGGCTGGAGCCGCGGCCCGGCGTGCTCAACAATCTCTACGTGCACGTCACGTTCGGCTGTCAATTGAACTGCACGCATTGTTACGCCCGCGCGGATGCCCAAGGCCGTGAGCAGGGCGAGATGCCCATCGAGGCGGTCGTCCGGCTCGTTGGCCAGGCCAACGAGACCCGCTTCCGGCAGGTAGTCATCAGCGGCGGCGAGCCGCTGGTCCACAGTCAGCGCGATCGGCTGCTGGCTGCGCTGCACGAGGCGCGATCCTGGGCAGCGCCGATGAATCTCGTCCTTCGCACCAACCTCGCCATGCGGCTTTCCGGCGAAGACCTGCGGCGCATCGCCCTGGCCGTGGATCAGGTGGTCGTCAGCATCGACGGCAGCCCCGAGACCCACGACGCCCGCCGTGGCGAAGGCTCGTACGCCGCCGTGGTAAGGAACTTGGAGGCATACGTGGAGCTCGCCCGCGACATGCCGAGCGCCGGAGAGATCTCCCTCGCCACAGTGATGCGATCCGCCGACATCCAGGGCGAGCCGGGCGACGCGGTGCGCGGGCTAGCCGCTCGCCTGGGAATCCGGCGGGTGCGGTTCCGGCCGCTGTTGCCCCTGGGCCGCGCCGCCGACTGGGACGAGCCGCCGACCTCCGAAGCCCTGGGAGCTCATGCCGATCCCATGGAACTCATCGAAAGCGGCTTCGAGCCCGTGGCGAGCTGCGGCCTGGGGCAGAACCTGTACGTGGAGCCTTCGGGCGATTCGTTCCCTTGCTATGCGTATCACCAGCCACACTCTTATCTGGGAAACGCGACGCAGTTTGGATTGAATTCGGTCCTCGAATCGGCCGGTTTCCGGGACCTCTCCGGCCACGATGTTGACACGAATCTCAAGTGCCGCACGTGCGAGATGCGTTACCTCTGCGGGGGCGCATGCCGCGCCTGGGGCCGAAAATCTACGCAACACAATCTCGACGCGACCCCGCCCGACTGCGGAGGCCTAAATCGACGCGCTCGAGCCCTCTTGGGCCGCGCATTCCAGGCCCTTGGCATTGATGAGTCTTCGGAGGTCCGGCCATGTTGAAGTGGTTGAGAATCTGGTGGTACAGTGAACGACTGCAATCAGGGGATCGTTGGACGCGGCCTGCCGCCGCCGACGCCCTGGTCCAGTTGGGCGGTCCGCGGGCGGTCAAGGCGCTGGTCCGGGCCCTTGGGGACGGGAACGACGACGTTCGCGACCGAGCCGCCGAGGCCCTGGGCCAGCTTGGCGATCGGCGGGCGGTAGAACCGTTGGCCCGGGCCCTTGCGGACGGGAACGATGACGTTCGCAAACGAGCCGCCGAGGCCCTGGGCCAGCTTGGCGATCGGCGGGCGGTAGAACCGCTGGTCCGGGCTCTTGCGGACAAGAGCTATGGCGTTCGCTTCGAAGCCGCCGAGGCCCTGGGCCAGCTTGGCGATCGGCGGGCGGTAGAACCGCTGGTCCGGGCCCTTGCGGACACGGGGGGGAGAGCTGCCAAGGCCCTAGGCCAGCTTGGCGACCCGCAGGCGGTAGAACCGCTGGTCCGGGCCCTTGCGGACCGGGACAATTACGATCGCCGCGCCGCCGCCGAGGCTCTTGGGCAGCTTGACGATCGGCGGGCGGTAGAACCGCTGGTCCGGGCTCTTGCGGACCGGGACAATTACGTTCGCCGCGCCGCCGCCGAGGCCCTTGGTCGACTGGCCGACCCGCGGGCGGTAGAACGGCTGGTCCGGGCCCTTGCGGACGGGGATAATGACGTTCGCTGCGCCGCCGCGGAAGCGCTTGCGGCACTCGGGGAGCCCAAGTGGGCACAGTGGGTCAAAGGAGAGGGCGACGACTTCCGTCGCCTTGGTGCATCAAAAGACCGCGAAGCCGTCGAACCGCTGGTCTGGATCCTCGCGGACGTGCGCAGGTGGCGTGATCGCCGCGCAGCGGCCAAGGCCCTGGGCCAGCTTGGCGACCCGCGGGCGGTAGAACGGCTGGTCCGGGCCCTTGCGGACGGGGATAATGACGTTCGCTGCGCCGCCGCGGAAGCGCTTGCGGCACTCGGGGAGCCCAAGTGGGCACAGTGGGTCAAAGGAGAGGGCGACGACTTCCGTCGCCTTGGTGCATCAAAAGACCGCGAAGCCGTCGAACCGCTGGTCTGGGCCCTTGCGGACGGGGATAATGACGTTCGCCGCGCCGCCGCGAAAGCGCTTGCGGCACTCGGGGAGCCAAAGTGGGCGCAGTGGATCAAAGGAGAGGGCGACGACTTCCGTCGCCTTGGCGAACTGGGCGACGCCAGGACCCTGAAGCCGCTGGTCAAGGCGTTGCGCGACGAGAATTGGGACGTTCGCCGCGCCGCAGCTCGCGCACTGGTCGGAATTAGCGGCACGAATCCCGATTCTCTCAAACCCCATTGGCGGGAGGTGGCTCAGTTGGTGAGAGAGCCGCACACGGATTCTCACACCGACAGCGACTGCCAGTTAGGACACTCGGACCGAAAGGACCGCGGGATTGGGCTGGATTTTCCCGAACCACCAGCCAGGTTTGCCGAGGGAGCGGTCTCGGACGTTGAGAAACAAAGGGAGGAGACGTTTGTACTGGTCTGCCCCGGCTGTGGAAAGAAACTCAAGGCACCTCGGCGTCTTGCCGGTCGCCCCAGTTGCTGCCCAGCCTGCGGCACCGCCATTCAGATCCCTGCTGACCCGGACACGGGCAGCGACGTCAAACCGGACTTCTGAACCCAGGCACGAGAGCGGGCATGGGCATGAGTCGCAGTATCGGCGTGATCGCACTGACCGGCGGGCCCGGCGGCGGCAAGAGCGAGCTGCTTCGGGCCATCGCAGACGAGGGCGAACTGGCGCCACGTGTCGCCGCCTGTGAGGAGGCCATCCACGGTATGCGGTTTGTGCGGCTGAGTCCGCGATCTGCGGAGTTCCAGTGCGCGCTCGTGGCGACCCAAGCTGCCACGGAGGCGACCTTGTTGCGAGCCCTGGCGCATACGCAGGTCCGGGCGATTCTTGCTCACCGCGGCACGCTCGACCCGTGCGCTTTCTGGCAGTCATTCGGCAACTCGCGGCAGTCGTTCTTCGAGATGACCGGGACCACGCGGGAAGACCATTACCGCCGCTACGACCTGGTGATCCACCTGGAAAGCGCGGCCGTGCGCGTGCCCGAGGCGTATCTGCGCTACCCGCTTGCCCACCGGCCGGAGCAAACCGCCGAGGCCGCCCGGCTGGACCAGTGCCTCGGCGAGCTGTGGAGCGGCCATCCGCACTACGTGAAGATCGACGGGACAGACGACCTCGCGGAGAAACTCTCCCGCGGCCTGGCTTTGGTTCGCCAGTTGCTCGCTTCGGGCTGCATCACGACATAAGGCACAGTACTGTGCCAGAGAAATCGACTTCGCAAGAGCCAGCAGGAACGCCTTGTAGCATGCGCCTCTGATCCTCGCAACGTGGCCAACGCGGAAACAACGTCGAAGCACGGCGGGAAGGGAGCCGCGTGGCCGCTACTTGGCCCGCGGATGCGCCCGCTCGTACGCCGCGCGGAGCCCCGCGGTGCTCACGTGGGTGTAGATCTGCGTGGTCGTCAGGCTCTTGTGGCCCAAGAGCTCCTGCACGCTGCGGATGTCCGCGCCGCGATCCAGAAGATGGGTGGCGAAGCTGTGGCGGAGGGAGTGGGGGGTGGTCCGGGTGTCGAGCCCCGTTTGGCGGAGGTATTTCTCCAGCATCCGGCCGACGCTTCGGGTCGTGATTCGGCGGCCGAACTTGTTGGTGAACACCGGGGCTTCCGCACCGGTTGACTCGCTGGAGCTGAGCTTGCGGGCGCGGAGCGAGCGCTTTAGCGCCCGGGAGGCATAGGAGCCGATGGGCGCCAGCCGTTCGCGTCGTCCCTTGCCGCGCACGCGGACCACGCTGGCCTGGAAGTCCAGATCGCCTTGGCACAGCCCCACCAGCTCGCTCACGCGCAGGCCCGCCGAGTACATCGTCTCCAGGATGGCCCGATCGCGGAGCCCGGACGGCTGGTCGGCGGGCGGGGCTTCGAGCAGTCGCCCGATCTCTTCCGCCGAGAGGAAGTGGGGCAGCGACCGCTCCTTGCGGGGATTGCGGAGCGGCTTGGCCGGATTCTGCTCGGTCCAGCCCTCCCGTTGGCCGAAGCGAAAGAAGCTCCGCATGGAGGCGAGCCGCCGGGCGATCGTGCTTCGGGCGTAGCCGGCCTCGTGCAGGGCGGCCACGTAGCCCCGCAGATCGAGCACCGACACGTGGCCGGGCCTCGGGCACGTGCCACGGGACTCCGCCAGGTAGCCGACCAGCGCCGTCAGATCTTCGCGATAGCTCTTGACGGTTAGATCCGACGCGTTCCGTTCGACGCGAAGGTATTGCAGGAAGCGGGCGATGGCGGTGCGCATCGGCGGGCGAAGACTTCTCTTACGGAGCCCTCAGAGGGAGGAGGCGAAAGCTGCGGATTAGAGCGGTTCGTCCTTGTCGGTCGCCAGGGGAATGTTGAACCGCTTGGAGAGACTGCGCTTGCGGCTCTCCTGGCGGATCTTCTGACTGAGGACGGCGGCGTCGTACCAGGTGAAGCTCAGTTCCGGATTCGAGGCGTAGCGTCCCAAGACCCGCAAGGTCTCGGCGCGACTCGCGTCGTCATAGAGAAACACGTATCGCTCCGATCCTTTCACCAGCGCCAACACGTTGATGTCTTGAGCCATGGGGTGCTCTCCTCCAGCAACCAAACGAATCCGTTCTGCGCACGACAAGAAGCGGGAGCCGGCATTGCGGCTTGCGGCCTTCCACGCCATTGCTTGTTATCGGACGCTCGGCCACCGCCACACCACTCGCGTTTCGCCCGCCCCACCTCGCGCGCTGAGCATCTCCCAGATGTGCGCGTGGCAACAGAATCGGATGAAGTCGTCGCTGCGTTCTAGGTAACTCTGCCACCCCCCGAATCGTGCGTCGTCCCGGAAAAAGTAGTAGCTGGCCAACGCCTCGGTGAATTCCGAGTCGTGTCCGTTGTACGTCCGCGTGTGCTGCATCACCGGGGCATCGCTCGGCCGGCATGGGGGAGGTTGGGGGCTGGGAGGCGGCGAGATGAATCCCCGCGAGTCGGGCCAAGCCGGGGGTAAGCCCGGAGCGATCGTACTGGTCATAACGCCCATTCCGGTCGTATCGACGGACGAACCATCGTCGGCCGGCGCCTGGGGGTCGGTGCTAGCAGCGGACCTCGCCGGCCGCGCGGCCCCCGAGTCGGATTCCGATTCCGGGGGGTCGTACGCCGGAGTCTGGGTCTTCAATTGCTCCTTGGCCAACGCCATCTCCGCCTCCAGCACCAACCTGTCCGGGATGTGCTCCTCTTGGGGCGTTCCCCACGGCAGCCCGTAGCCGGGCGGGATCGCATGGAAGCAGGGATTCGCCGTGTACCACTCGACCCGCAAGCCGCAACGAGGCGGATAATAGGGCGAGAAATCGGTGACCGTCCCGAGGACGACCGCATCCACGCCGAGAATCTGCGCCAGCCGGCGCACGTCGCTCGGGCCGTCCAGTTGGATCCTGTTTTCAGCGATCGTCCGCTCCACCACGTCGACCGGCACGACCTCGAAGCCCGGCACCAATTGCAGCTCGTTGAAGTACGAAACCGCGAACTGGCGACCGTCCACGGTCGGCTCGGTGCTCTGGTTGAAGAAGGGGACCACGGCCACCTTCGACAATTGCGGGAAGGGATTGTGGAGCGTCGGCTGATGGGCGATCTCCGGCAGGAAACAACAGCCGGTCAAGGGCACGAAAGCTAGGATGATTAGGGGACGCCACATGACGTACAGAACCGTTCTCCGAACGTGGCCCCCCTCTCACAACCCCCTCATATGGGCTGTCACCCGACGGGCGCGTACCCGTCCGGCGTGGCCGTTACAACTCGCGTTATCGGTAAGGTCATCACAGTTTCTCCAGTCGGAGTCGGCGAGGAATCTGCTTTTCCTGATCTTGAAGCGGCGAGACAGGGGCCGAGAATGGTATCGGGCGCCGGAGCCCGTCGTCGCACCACATGTCACCCCTCTGAAGAGGCACCAAACCCCTTGGGACTTCCACGAAACCCCACTCGAGCGGTACGCGTCGGAACGGTGACGATCGGAGCAGGCAACCCGATCGTCGTCCAGAGCATGTGCGCTACCAAGACAGCGGACATCGATGCGACCGCGGCGCAGGCCAACACGCTGGCAGAAGCCGGCGCCGGCGTGGTCCGCGTGGCCGTCGACAGCAAGCGGGACGCAGAGGCCCTGGCAGCCATTCGCCAGCGCACCCGGGCCAACCTGTCGGTCGACTTGCAGGAAAACTACCGGGTCGCGGCGGACGTTGCGCCGCTGGTTGAGAAGATCCGGTACAACCCCGGACATCTCTACCACGATGAGCCGGACCGGCCTTGGCAGGACAAGGTCCGATTCCTTGTGGAAATCGCCGACCGGCACGACTGCGCGATCCGCGTCGGCGTCAATTGCGGATCGGTCGACCCGGCGAAACGGGAGAAATACGACCCGGGCGATTCGATCGGCCCGATGCTCGAGAGCGCGCTGGAGCATTGCGAGCTGCTCGATTCGCTCGGGTTCACCCGATACTGCGTGTCGCTGAAGGACTCCGATCCGGCCCAAGTGATCGAGGTGAACCGGCGTTTTGCCCTCCAGCGGCCCGACGTGCCCCTGCACTTGGGCGTGACCGAAGCCGGGATGCCGCCGGAGGGGATCGAGAAGACGCGGTTCGCGCTTGCGCAGCTCATCAGCCGGGGAATCGGCGACACGGTCCGCGTGTCGCTGACGCTTCCCAACGCCCGGAAGCACGAGGAGGTGGAGGCCGCCCGGCAGATCCTGGCCGACGTTGCCGCGGGCCGGGTCCGCAGCGTGGTCGACTACGGCCGGCGGCGGCTCGACATCATCAGTTGTCCGAGCTGCTCCCGAGTCGAGAACGAGGCCTTCGTCGAGCTGGCCCATCAGGTCAAGGAGATGACCCGCTATGCGGCCGACTATCCGATCACCATCGCGGTGATGGGCTGCCGCGTGAACGGGCCCGGCGAGACCGACGCCGCCGACCTGGGGCTCTGGTGCGGCCCCAAACGCGTCAACCTGAAGCGAGGCCCCGAGCTATTGGGGTCTTTTTCCTATGATGAGATCCTCCCGCGTCTCAAGGTCGAGCTGGATGCGCTGATTGGTGAGAGGATGGAGAGGCAGGAATAGGCCGGACTGTTCATCGACGGGCCGGGCTGTTCACACCGGCGGTCTCGCCGGGATCGAGCCGGAAAAGCCATGGACGGGCGAGGGTACCTCGCGAGGAAGCCGCAGAGACGTCCTATATCATCCGAAACAGCCAGCGGATGGCCATCTGCAAGAACAAACCCAGCAGGTCGGGCTCGTAGCGGTCGCAGTCGCCAAGCGGTACGCCCACGAGCGCGCCGGGCTCGGCACGCGGCCGGGTGGCCCGCTTGAATCGTTCTTCCCGCGCTTGTTGGGCGGCGCGCTCCTCCTCGGCCTTGGCCTTGCCGCCGGAGCGGACCCAGTCGAGGATTCGCGGCAGCTCATCGGCGTCGAACCAGACGCCGTGGTCCTTGCAGACGTCGATGATCACGCCGCTGCGGGGACCGTAGTTGCGGCGATGCATCATGTTGCCGCAGACCACACAGTTGCGATACCGCCATTGCCCTCGGGCTTTCTGTTCGGGCGAGTCCAGATTCGCCGGTCGCGCCCGGGCGGAGGCGAAGAACTGGTCCACGTCGATTGCATCCGACGCCCGTTCGGCCAGTTGCTTGAAGGTCTCGGTGCCCAGCCAGAGGCCGGCACAATGGTCGCATTCGAGGACGGTGACCTCGCCGATGCGTCGGCTGGTCAACCGGTGCGGCTCTCCACAAACCGGACAGACGAGCGGCGTTTCGTCGCCGGCGACCAGCTCCGGCGTCAAGGCCGTGCCACAATGGTGGCAGAACCGCGCCTGATCGCTCACCCGGGCCAGGCACTTCGGACACACGCTGTGCAGATCCCGCTCGTGCAGCGTGAAATCAGCGCCGCAGAAATGGCAGTTCGCGCTGCCCTCTTCCCGAGGCGCCCCGCAGGATGAGCAGCGAACCACCGCCGCGTCGCGCCCCTCGGGTCGCTCGACCGTAACCACCGCCCCGCAGTGACACCGGAAGCGGGTTCCGGGCGTGCGACCGGAGGCGTCGTACTGGCGTTGGCATTGGTTGCAGGCGACGAGGAGACGCATGGGCGGAGCGGTCCTTATCTTGAGAGCGTAATCGCCTTAACTCCTTTATCGCCAAAGGACTTAGAAAAATCAATACGGAAGTGCCGGATGCCGCGTGGGGATTCAATGACGATCTCCCGGCCCCCATACGTTTGGTGACCGGGACCTAGTTCGCTATTTTGCCCGGAACGCGGATCTGCTACCATCCTGCCGCTTCTCACTGCCCGCACATGCTCGGGCCGTCACGGAGGACGACGATGAGGCTTGTTGCCCTGATCGAGGCCCTGGACCACGTCTGCTACCGCTATCGGGTCGAGGCGTTCGCCTGGGCTTTGAGGGAGCACGGCCTGACGCTGGAGCCGGTGCCCCTTCGCCGGGGGACATTCCGGCGGGTGCGTCAACTCCGGGCGGCAGGCCGGGGCGACGTGGTTCTCCTTCAGCGCAAGCTATTGCCGCTTTGGCAGTTACGCATCCTCCGCCGCGCAGCCCCGTGCCTCATCTACGACGTGGACGACGCCGTCTATGGGCGGGACAGCTTCCACCGCAAGCCGCCCGAAAGCTGGCAGCGCCTGGCCCGATTCTGGGCAACCGTCTACGCCGCCGACGCAATCACGGTGGGCAACGACTACCTTTGTCACCGGGCTACCAGCTACGTGGAGCCGGATCGGGTCCACGTGATCCCCACCTGTGTGGATCCGAAGCGGTATTCGCTTGCCCAACACCACCGCCGAGGGGGCGCGGTGCGGCTGGTCTGGATTGGCCAGCAATCCACGCTGCCGTCGCTCCAGGGTGTCCAGCCACAGTTGGCCGCCGCCGGCGCCGGCCTGCCGGGGTTAGAGTTGCGGGTGATTTGCGATGCGGTACCGCGTCTTTCGGGTGTCCGCGTGGTACCGCGCCCTTGGTCGTCGGCCACCGAGGCGGCCGAGATTGCCGCTTGCGACGTGGGGATCTGTTGGCTGCCCGACGACGACTGGAGCCGGGGCAAGTGTGGGCTGAAAGTGCTTCAGTACATGGCCGCCGGTCTGCCGGTGGTTGCCAACCCGGTGGGCGTCAACCGCCGCTTGGTGATGCACGGTCAGACAGGCTTCTTGGCCACCGGGCCGGCGGAGTGGGCATCGGCGATTTCTCAGTTGGCACGCGATCCCCAGCTTCGACAACAGATGGGCGATGCCGGCCGTCGGCTGGTTAAGGAGCAGTTCAGCGTCGCCCGATGGGGCCCCCGGTTTGCCGCCGTGGTTGCCGAGACGGCACGTCAAGCGCTGGACGGATCAACCACGAGCCGCGGCGCGGGTCGCCAAGTGGGGCGGGTGATCGACGCGGATCGAAGGCGACGGGTCGATAGCAAGCGAAGTCCTCTCCCGCCGGGCGGACCACACCCAGTCGTGTTCGAGAAATGAAGTCACCGCGGAACGCCCTCGTGCTGCTCGTGCTGCTCGGCGTTCTGGCCGGGGAGGGATGTGTCCCGCTGGCAACCAGCCGGCTGACGTTGCCCGCCGGCCAGACCGTGGTCCGCGACCAACTGGTGGTTCATAGCGATTTCCGGCTGACCGCCAGTCACCGGCTCATCGAGGAGCTGGCCGCCCGGCGGATCGACCTGAAGAATCGACTGGGGGTCCCGCTTTCCGACGAGCCGATCCACGTCTACCTGTTCGAGGATGCGAATCGGTTCGAGGCGTTCGTTCGCCTGTACTACCCCGAGTTTCCACCGCGGCGGGCGTACTTCCTGGAGACCGACACGCGACTCGAAGTGTATGCCCAGTGGGGGGACCGCGTGGCCGAAGACCTCCGGCATGAGGTGACCCACGGCTATCTGCACTCGGTCGTTCCGAACCTGCCTTTATGGCTCGACGAGGGCTTGGCCGAGTATTTCGAGGTCCCCCGAGGCTCGCGCGGGTTGAACCGCCGGCATCTGGCGGAGCTGGTCGGCCGGCTCCAACTCGGTCAGTGGGAGCCCGATCTGAAACGGCTGGAGGCCTTCGATCGGCCCTTCGACATGACCCAGGACGACTACGCGGAGGCATGGGCGTGGGCCCATTTCCTGCTCGAGAGCAGCCCGGACCACGGACGAGTGTTGCACGAATACTTCCTCGCTCTGCGACGGCACGGTTCGGCGGAGCCGATCTCGGAGCGGCTCAGCCGATGTCTGGCCGAGCCGGAAGCGGCACTGGTCGAGCACGTCGAGCGCACGGCCGCCGGCGCGGACCTCTGGCCGGCGAGCCAGGGCGACGGGGCCGCCAGCGTTGGCACGTAGCGTTCGAGGAACTCGTGAAGAGCTCGTATTGACCGAGACGCGTCCTCTGGGGCCGGAGGCCCACCTTCAGGCGACCGGCTCCGCAGCCGCCTGGTGCGGATTGCGGCCGATCCCTATAATTCGCGGAATTGGCGATTTGCGATTCAGGGTTCTTCTCGCTTGCGATGTCGACGTATCGCACGTTCCGCAACACCGATCCGCCGGTTTTGGCTGACATCTGGCGGAGTCGCGCCGGACAGACGGGGCTGGTTCAACCGGTCTCGGTGGATCTGTTCGAGCAGTTCGTTTTCGGCAAGCCCCACTTTGACTACGACGGCCTGATCCTCGCCTTCGAGGGCGATCGTCCCGTCGGCTTCGCGCATGCTGCGTTCGGTCCGAATGCGACGCAGGATGGGATCGCGGTAGACAAAGGTGTGATCTGCCTGGTGATCGTGCGTCCTGATTGTCGCGAGGCCGAGGTCGCCGAGGGTCTGCTGGAGCGATGTGAGACCTACCTTCGTCGCCGCGGCGCCGAGGTCCTTTACGG
>Ga0307379_10006128_pt1 | contig 16606 bp, 13 predicted proteins | sample UN2MG_FD_202237 | JGI IMG/M metagenome (GOLD analysis project Ga0307379, IMG submission 202237) | Soil microbial communities from Risofladan, Vaasa, Finland - UN-2 | ecosystem: Environmental > Terrestrial > Soil > Coastal area > Acid sulfate soil | place: Finland: Risofladan, Vaasa | collected... | reverse complement strand
TACGATTTCGTCCTCTGCGCGAATGTACTCTCAGCGATTCCTGACGAGACTGTCCGATCAAAGACTCTGACGAGACTTGCGTCGGCTCTTCGCGGCAAGGGCAGATGTCTCTTCGTTGCGCAGTACCAGAACTCCTACTTCAAGAAGGTCGCGGCATCGCCGCTGGCGATTCCCCATCTGGATGGGTGGGTTCTAAGAACGAAACGCGGGTCCTTTTACTATGGCCTCTTGGATCGACAAAGGCTTACCGAACTCGTCGCAGAGCATGGTTTTAGAATCCAGGAAGCATGGGCAGAAAGCCAGTCAGCATACGTGCTCGCGGGAAAAGACAGCATCGAGTAATTCCCCCTTTGGAGAGGAAAACTTTCAGGGAGTAGGTGGTAGGGAGTTGTTCGCTAATCCGTCAGGCGACGGACCTCGAGGTCCGTCAGGCGACGGACGGCTTTTGCTGAAACACAAATGTCAACCGCCGCAGACCCGCCATGGCGGTTCTGCGGATCTGCGATGTAGCGCCCACCTTCAGGTGGGCAGATGCCGACCTCAAGGTCGGCGCTACCTTGCTGCAAGAAAGAAAAAGACGGACGGCGCTACAGATCCCCGGGCTCCCGATCAGAAGCATCGGGACAGGTGACGCCCGGGGCTATTCACGTTGTTCCCCTTCGGGGAACGGGCACGACGAGGTCAACGAACCCCGGACCTGGCCATCAGCTCCGTGCTACGATGTTTGATCGCCGTTGCGAGGGAGGCGAGAAGATGAAGACGCAGCAGGGAAGGAAACGCATTCAGACATCCGGAGCGCAGCTCCTTTCGGTTGACCGGCGAGAGTTCCTGGCCGCGGCGACCGGACTGGCCTCGGCGGCGTTGTTTACGGAGAAGGATGCAAGCGCCGCTCCGGAAGCGCTCAACCCGGGCCCGGAACCTGGCCGGTCGACACCGGGGGAAGGACTGGCCCTGCGAGGTGGGAAGCCCGTCCGCGAGACACCGCTCGGGGCGAACTTTCCCGGCCCGCTTTATTACGATGAGGAAGAGCAGCGAGAACTGCTCGACGTGCTGAAGCGGCGGGCCCCCTTCCGGTGGTACGGGATTGGTCCGAAAGGCGGCGAGCCGCACCAGTGCGATGACTTCGAGAAGGAATTCGCAGCCCGCCAGCACACACGCTATTGCGTGGCCGTCACTTCGGGGACGATGGCGCTTTACACGGCGATGGCGGCGCTGGGGGCCGGTCCGGGCGATGAAGTCATCCTTCCCGCCTGGACGTGGTACTCCTGCTACAACGCCATTGTCGCCGCCGGCGCCACGCCCGTCTTCGCGGAGATTGACGATTCGTTCAACTTGGACCCGACGGACATCGAGCGCCACATCACCCCTCAGACCAAGGTCATCATGGCGGTTCACATTGCCGGCGAGCCGGCGGATATGGACGCGATTCAGGCTTTGGCCCGCAAGCACGGCGTGAAGCTGCTGGAAGATTGCGCGCAGAGTCTGGGCGCGTCGTACAAAGGCCGGCCGGTGGGCTCCATCGGGGATTGCGGGATTTACAGCTTCCAGGAATGCAAGACCATCACCGCCGGCGAGGGAGGCGCGGTGGTCACCAGCGATCCCGAAGTGTTCGAGCGCGCCGCGCGATTTCACGACTTGGGCAACCTGCGCGAGGGTCACGCCCAGATGCTGGGCCAAACTCCCCACCTCGCGCAGTTTTTGGGAGGGCAGTTCCGGATGAGCGAGTTCACGGGCGCGGTCATGCGCGCCCAACTCCGCAAACTGGATCGCATTGTGGCCGATTTTCGCGCCAAAGCAGATCGAGTCACGGCGGAAATTCGAAACCTCCCGGGAATCCAGTTCCGCAAAAGTAACGACCCGCAGGGAGCGGTTCCTTCGTGGGTCTATCTGCGCACCAGCGGCCGGGACCACCGAGACCGGTTCATCGCGGCTTTGCAGGCCGAGAATCTGCCCGCCAGCCCGATGGAAGGGTCGGCGATTCTGCCGATCGCGCCCTACATCGAACAGAAGCAAGCCCCGGCTTTGGCTGCCGGGTGGCCTTCGTTCGAGACGCCCCACGGACGCGCCATTCGTTTTGGAGCCTCCTGCTGCCCTCGCACCATCGACCTTCGAGATCGCTATGTCGGCATCCCCATGGACCCCACTTACAGCGCTCAAGACGTGGCGGATATCATCGCGGCCATACGAAAGGTTTATCCCGCGGTGGCGCAGGCATAGTTTACATACCCGCGGTAGATCCAAAAAAACGCATCAACCGCGGCTGCCCGCTGCCGTGGGCTAAAGCCCACAAGAGAATATGGGGCCAATGTTACGGCACGGCTAAAGCCGTGCCCTGCCGCCAGGGGCTGAAGCCCCAGATGGGGAGGCGGGCCGCGTTTGGACGACCAGCGCTCTGCCGGTATACTGACCTCCGCTTGGAGCGCGAAATGCCAAACCGTCACTTGCGAATCATCGTTGCCCTGGCCGCACTCGCTGGCGCTCTAATACCAGCCAACGGCGGCGCGCCTGCTTCAGAAACGCCCGCCAACTACGTGGCCGGTTCGCTGATCGAGCTCGATGACAATGGCGCGTGGTCGTGGTTCATGGACGAGCGCGTCATCGTCGACAAGGGCAAGCTGATCGTGGGGTCGGTGCGGTCGCTCGGCGAGTTTGACGCCCACCAGGACAATCCCGACTGGGGCAACGTCGAAATCTCGGTCTACGACATGGAAGCGGGACGCGCTCAGCATGTCGTCCTCGACCGGCACTTCGAGCAGGACGATCACGACGCCCCGGCCTTCCTGGTGCTCCCTGACGGCCGCTACCTGGCCGTCTACTCCAAACACGCCGTGGAGCGCAAAATCTATTACCGGTTTTCGGAGCCGGGTGACCCGCTCAAATGGAGCGACGCGCAGGTTTTTGAAACGCCGGGGAGCGACGAGAAATTCGCCGGCGACAACGCCACCTACTCGAACCTGTTTCGCATGCCGGACGGGCGCATCTACGACTTCTTCCGCGGCATCCGGCACGATCCCAACTACATGTATTCCGACGACGACGGCAAGTCGTGGACCTACGGCGGACATTGGCTGCACGGCAAGGGCGGCTACAGTCCTTATCTGAAGTACGCCTACGACGGCCGGCGGACGATTCATTTCATCGCCACTGAAGACCACCCGCGCAACTTCGACAACAGCATCTACCACGGCTATCTGCGCGACGGCGAGATTTACGGCTCGGATGGCCGCGTCATCGGCAAGCTCAGCACCTCGACGGAAGCGCCGCTCGCCACCTGGGACCTGACGAAAGTCTTTGCGGGCGATCCCGACAACGTAGCCTGGACGGTGGATATCGAGTTGGACGATCACGAGCACCCTTACATCGCCTTTTCGGTGCAGAAAGACGGCCGAGGGCTGCCGCCGCGACAGGGCGGGATGGACCTCCGCTACTACTACGGCCGCTGGGACGGCAGCGCGTGGCACGTGAACGAAATGGCCTACGCCGGCACGCGACTCTATCCCTACGAGGACGACTACTCGGGCCTCGTGGCGCTCCACCCGCAGGACCCCAACACGGTGTTTATCTCAACCAACGCCGACCCGGTGACGGGCCAGCCGCTGATCAGCGCCGCGGACGGCAAGCGGCATTATGAGCTTTTCCGCGGCGAGACTTCCGACGGCGGCGCGCATTGGCGCTGGCAGCCCATCACCGCGAACTCGACCGTCGATAACCTGCGCCCTCTGGTGCCGAAATGGAAAGACGCGCGGACGGCGCTGGTCTGGATGCGCGGACCAGCCTACATCCACAACCACGGCAATTGGTCGACGGCGGTGGTGGCGCTGATTCTGCCGCCGAAGTGAGTGGGAAAAGATTACCGCCGAGACGCAGAGACACCAAGGAGAAAATGATGACGATCATTCATTCCGCGCGGGCAATGAGATTCACCGCCGCGCTCGCACTGATTCTAGGTTTGACGATATCGCCGGCCTGGGCCGAGGAGGACCAGCCGCCGCCGGTCCCACAGACGGATACCACAACCATCGACGCCGACGGCACGGCCCACATCACGCGCGTGATTCCCGCGCCGAAGACGGTCAGTCCCGAGGCGCAGAAGGCGATTTCCTGGAATCCTCCCGCTCACATGCCGCCTTCGCTCGAAGCTCAGCGCGCCGGCACCGACGCGTTCCGCAAGGGGAGGTCGGAAGAAGCGCGCAAGCTATACCCGGTGAATGTGGAGGAGAAGATCGTGGGCGGCGTGCGCACCGACGTCATCACGCCGCTGACGATTCCCAAGGAAAAGCGCGATCGCGTGCTCATCAACGTACACGGCGGCGGTTTCGTCACCGACTCGGGCTCGCTCGTGGAAGGCATTCCCATCGCCAACCTGACCCAGACGACGGTGGTCTCCGTGTACTACCGGCTGGCGCCCGAGCATCCCTTCCCCGCCGCCGTCGACGACACCGTCGCGGTCTACAAGGAACTCTTGAAGACGCACAAGCCGCGAAACGTGGGGCTGTTCGGAACCTCCGCCGGAGCCGTTCTGACCGCGGAAGTCGCCGTCGAACTGCGGCGGCTCGGCCTGCCGCTTCCCGCCGCCCTCGGCATCTTTTCAGGGCTGGGTGACATGTCGCAATCCGGCGACTCCGAAGCCTTCTTCACCATCTGGGGCTTGGGGGGAGAACTCAAGCCTCCTTCCAAAGAACGTCACGATAGTCCGTACGTCGGGAGTCACGACCCCCGCGACCCGGTGCTCTCGCCTCTCTTTGCAGACCTGAAGGGATTTCCACCCGCCTTGTTCGTGACCAGCACCCGCGACCTTTTGCTGAGCGGCACGACGATCCTTCACCGCGCATTCCTGAGCGCCGGCGTGGACGCACAGCTCGTGGTCTTTGAAGCGCTGCCGCACGCCTTCTGGTATGACTACCGCCTGCCCGAAACCAAAGAAGCCCTGGACCTGATGGCGAAGTTCTTCAATGAAAAGCTCGGCAGGTAGAAAGGCGGGGATAACAGGCGAAGCCAGGCGGCAACCCCGGCACGCCCGGGGATGGCGCAGGCATGGGGCTGTTTGTCCTTCGTGCGACCCACCAACGTCCGCAGACATCAGGCAACGATGTCTCCGTCACCCAGTTCAATCGGGCATGGCTGTACCAGCGGTGAGGACCCGTCAGTTGACGGGCGGGCACCGCCGCTACAGCCGTCGAACGAATTTCTGCCATGAATTGAGCGCCGCGCCCGTGCTAACCTAACCTTCATCAAGGGCAAGCGTCCGGAGATGGCGCAAAGCCGTGTCCCGATTCGCCGGCGGGCGTCTGGTGCGAAGGGCGCGCGCGGCCGGAAACCATTCTGGGAGGGTCCACATGCCCAGGGTCAAAGAACTCCACGTCAACGACACACGATACGAAATCGATGCGGACGCTGAGAGAAGCCTGTTGAGCGTTCTGCGCGACGATCTCGACCTGACGGGAAGCAAGTACGGCTGCGGCGAAGGCCAGTGCGGCGCCTGCACGGTGCTGATTGACGGCGCGCCGCGCCGCTCGTGCATCACGCCGGTGCGCGCCGCCGCCGGAAAGCAGGTGACCACCATTGACGGCCTGAAGAAGGACGGGTGGCTGCATCCCGTGCAGGAGGCATTCCTGGAAGCCGACGCCATGCAGTGCGGCTACTGCACGCCGGGGATGATTATGAGCGCCGTGGCGCTGCTCAAGGCCAACCCAAAACCCACCGAGGAGGAAATCGCGCAGTTCATGCAGGGCAACGTCTGCCGCTGCGGGACCTATCCGCGCATCATGGCGGCGATCACCAGGGCCGCTGAAACCGTCAGGGGAGGTGGGCGATGAAGGAAAAGCTGACTCACGAAATTCCCCTGGAACCCGAACGCTACGAGCTGACGGCCGGGCCCGCCTACCGTTTCGAGCTGACGCGGCGACAGCTCTTCCGGCTGCTCGGCGGCGGCATCGTGGTGTTCTTCCTCGAGGATGCTGTAACGGCTCAGGAGTCAGGCCGGGGGCAGCGTCCCGGCGGCGGCCGCGAAATGCCGGAAGAAATCAGCGCCTGGCTGCACGTCGGCGAAGACGGCGGCGCCACGGTCTTCACCGGCAAGGTTGAGATCGGCCAGAACATCCGCACCTCGCTCACCCAGGTGGTGGCGGAGGAGCTGCGCGTTTCCCCGCAGGCCATCCGCATGGTGATGGGCGATACGGACCTGACGCCCTTCGACATGGGGACCTTCGGCAGCCGCACGACGCCCACCATGGCCCCGCAGCTTCGCAAGGTCGCCGCCGCGGCACGGGAAGTGCTGATTGACCTGGCCGCGGAGAAGTGGAAGGTGGACCGCGGCTCGCTCACCGCGGCCGACGGCAAGGTGACGCACACGGAAACGAAACGCTCGATGGGCTACGGGCAACTGAGCGGAGGAAAGGAAATCACCAAGGCGATCACCGATTCGGCTCCCACGACTCCCGCCGACCAGTGGAAGGTCTGCGGGAAATCGATACCCAAAGTGCAGGGCCGCGAGATCGTCACCGGCAAGCACCGGTTCCCCTCGGACATCAAGCTGCCCGGCATGTTGCGCGGCAAAGTGCTGCGGCCGCCGGCTTTCGGCGCGAAACTGGTTTCGGTGGACCTGGGAGAAGCCCAAGCCATTCCCGGCGTCACCACCGTTCACGACGGCGACTTCGTGGGCGTGGCGGCTCCCAGCGAACAAACCGCCGAGCGCGCCATCGCGGCGATTCGGGCGGAGTGGAAGACCACGCCGCAACCCTCGGCGCCGGAGTTGTTCGAATATCTGAAGGCGCATCCGGCCGAAGGCGGGGGCGGGCGAGGTTCTTCCCCGCACGTCGTAGGCTCGATGGAAGAAGGGCTCGCTGCGGCGGATAAGAAACTCGAGCAAACCTACACCGTCGCTTACATCGCGCACACGCCATTGGAACCGCGCGCCGCCGCGGCCCAGTGGAAAAACGACAAGCTCACCGTGTGGACGGGAACGCAGCGGCCGTTCGGGGTGCGCGGTGAGCTCGCCGAGGCGTTCCGGATTCCCGAGGACCGCGTCCGCGTGCTCATGCCGGATATGGGTTCCGGCTACGGAGGCAAGCACACGGGCGAGACGGCGATTGAAGCGGCACGCCTGGCGCGCGCCGCGGGCAAGCCGGTGAAAGTGGTCTGGACGCGCGAAGAGGAATTCACCTGGGCGTATTTCCGCCCCGCGGGCGTGATCGAAATCCGAAGCGGCGTGCGCAGCGACGGAAGAATAACCGTATGGGAGTTCCACAACTACAACTCCGGCGGCGCGGGGATTCAGACCCTCTACGAGATTCCCAACCAGCACATCGAGTTTCACGCCGTGCAATCGCCGCTGCGTCAGGGGTCATATCGCGCCCTGGCGGCACCCGCCAACCACTTTGCGCGCGAGTCGCACATGGACGAGCTGGCACACCTGGTGGGCATGGACGCGCTGGAGTTCCGCCTGAAGAATCTGCAAGACCCGCGGCTGCGAACGGCACTGGAAACCGCCGCCAAGAAGTTCGGCTGGGGAAAAACCAAGCCCGCGGCGGGACGCGGATTCGGCATGGCCTGCGGGTTTGAAAAAGGATCGTACGTCGCAACCTGCGCGGAGGTCGCCGTCGATCGCTCGAGCGGCGAGGTGAAGATCGTGCGCGTCACGGAGGCTTTTGAGTGCGGCGCCATCCTCAACCCCGAGCATCTGAAGAATCAGATTGAGGGCTGCATCGTCATGGCCATCGGCGGAGCGCTGTTCGAGAAGATCGAATTCGAGAACGGCAAGATCTTGAACGCGCGCCTCTCCCGTTACCGGGTTCCGCGCTTCAGCGACGTGCCCAAGATCGAAACCGCGCTCATCGATCGCAAGGACCTGCCCTCAGCGGGCGCGGGGGAAACGCCCCTCGTGTGTCTGGCCCCCGCCGTGGGCAACGCCATCTTCAACGCCACGGGCGTTCGCCTGCGCTCGCTTCCCATGGTGCCGGACGGTTTGAAGGTTTGATCGCCTGCGATACGCCGGCGCGTAGACACGGCACGGATTTCTTGCCGTGGGTTCTTTCCGGTAGGTGGCGTTAAATGCCCACGGCATGAAGAACATGCCGTGGCTGCCAACTTGCGGTGGAAGTCTGCTGCGGCTGGGATTGGGGATTCAGCAAAAGCCGTCCGTCGCCTGACGGACCTCGAGGTCCGTCGCCTGACGGATTAGCAGACAACGCCGCGCTGCTTTCCCTCCTTTCAGGAGCAATGCGCCGCCTGCTCGTGCTATCGAAGGTTGAGAACCAACATCACCACGCTCGCCCCAGCAACGATCAAGACAAAGCCCGTCTGAATCCACACCACCAACAGAGGTCGTTGTGCGCTCTCCCATCCCTCCACGGGGCGCGGACCCGCCGCCACAACAGTCAACAGCTTAAAGAGGGCCACACAGATAGGCGCCAGGCTGGCCAGAAGGAATCCAGGAGCAAGTTCCCGAGAATGAACGAACAGAAACTCCACGAGGATATCGCTGCCCTGAGCAATCGTGGTCGTCACCATCATGCGAAGGGCCCACACGCTGAGGATGATGCACCCGGTTATTATAGAGAGCAGGGCGCCTGAGTCGGCGTGCGGCGCCTCCGGAAGTCGCCACTTCAGCGTCTTGATGGCCTCGGCGAGCAGAAAGAAACTGAGCATAAACAATATGAACGACAAGAGTAGTGTGAGTTGGTCGGACAAAGACCCTGTTGAGGTGTGGCCGGCTTCGGCCAGAATCATTCCGGCGCTTGCCATCATTTCTTCCTCCTGCCGTTGTGCTCTTGATTGACGTTTTTCAAGTGTCCCTTCATGTCCTTATTCGCATCCCGCGGGCCCGTGCTGCCGTGGACGCTGGCCTGCTCTCCTGCAAAGCAGAGACCGGCGGTACGCCGTGCGCGCCGCGTCTCTTCCCCCGGTTCATCTGAACGGACATGCGGAGAACCAGGCGGACCCGATCGTTCTTCCACTCTCTCTTCAACGTGACGAAGCTCGAGGGCTTCGCTTCGATCCTCTGTGCTTGCGCGCTGACAAACAGCAGGTAGCGAAGAGTCTCGCTTGTCAGAGACTCTGCGGCCTGTTCGTGGGCGAGGGAAGTATCATCCGCGGTCCTGTGGAGAAAGAACCGTCCGTCAGATGACGGATTCGAAAAGACCGAACTCTGCGCTATGCCTTCTCTCGAGGGTAGGCGCCCGCCTACTTCTTTCGGCCTCGGGCCGGCCCCAGCATCTCGATGACCGAATCGACGATGGCGATTTCCACCCGCCGATTGGCGGCGCGAGCCGCCGGGGCGGTTCCGGGCGCCCGGGGACTGGATTTGCCGAAGCCTTTGGTGGAGATAATCTCCGGATCGACGCCGGCCTCGACCAGGTAATTGCGCACCGACTGGGCGCGCCGCTGCGACAGCCTCAGGTTGTATTCCTCCGTCCCGATGTCGTCGGTGTGCCCGAAGACGTCGATCCGATAGCCTCTTGAGGTCAGGAGCACGCCGGCGATTCGGCTGAGCAGTTCGCGATTCTCGGGGCGCAAGGTCGCTTTGTCGAAGTCGAAACGCAGGGTGTCCTCGCCCAGGTTCATCACCAGGCCCAGCGCCGTGCGGCGGGTTTCGGCAATCTGGCTGAGGGCTTTCTGCATGCGGTCGAGTTCCGCCTCGCGCTCCTTTCGCACGCGTTCGACTTCCTCGCGCGCCACCTGCGCTTCTTGCCTGGCGCTCTCGGCAATCCTTTCGAATTCCGCGCGGGCGCGCTCCGCCAATTCCCTCGCGTGCGCCGCCTGGAGGGCGTTCTCTTCCGCCTGCGAGGCTCGAATCAGCGCCTCCTCCGAGCGCTCGGAAACAGCCTCAACTTTCTTGACGGATTCTTCCGCCTGCCGGCTGAACCGGTCAACCCGCTGCTCCAGGTGCCTGATGCGGAGGGATCCGTAGATAGCGAGAGCCAATACCGCCACACCGAGCAGAATCAGCAAGAGAGCCTGGCGGGAAAGCCGCCGGCTCGCGCCCTTTTCTTCCGGCGCGGTAGGTTGAATTTCGTTTTCAGGAATCATCAGCAAACCCTTCCATCATTATCGCACACTCGACGCGCAGCCTAGGCCTTCCGGCCGTCTCATTGAAACGCCTTCGGGGGTTTCTCCTCCACCCGCCGCCGAGTGAAAATTGTGCTGAGTTCAGGTATCCTATCTTTGCGCAGGAGTTGCGCAAGCTTGTTCGCGATCCAGTTGAGCACCTGGCTTTGGACCCCGGCCTCGAGGGCCGGCGTTGTGGCTTCGCGGCTGGTCGCGGTGATAGCGACCACCGCTGCGATCACTCTCCTCGGCACCCGCATAACCCACATCAATGCAACAACCATCGGGTTTGCCTATTTGGTCGGCGTCCTGGTGGTTGCCACGCGCTGGGGCTTCGCTGAGGCACTGCTATCCTCGTTCCTCGCCGTGCTTTGTTTCAATTTTTTCTTTCTGCCTCCGGTGGGCACATTCAACATTGTCCATCCGCAGAATTGGGTGGCTTTGTTCGCGTTCCTGGCCACCTCGGTCATCGCCAGCCAGCTTTCCGCGCGTGCCAAGCAACGGACGCAGGAGGCCCTGGACCGTCAGAAGGAGATGGAGAGGCTCTATGCTCTGAGCCGGGCCATCCTTCTGGCGGACGCCAGCGACTCGCCCGCCAAACGGATTGCAGACCGGATTCGGGAGATTTTCGATTTTCCCGCCTTGGCACTCTACGATTGCACGACGGGGCAGATCCACCGATCGGGGCCTGTGGACCTCCCCGACATCGATGACACGCTGCGCAGGGTGAGCGAACAGGAAAAGAGGATCAGCGACAGCGCTCGCAACCTGACGGTGATACCGATCCATCTCTCCGGCCGGCCGATTGGAAGCCTCGCCATCAGTGGCGTCACGTTGTCGGACCCGGCCCTGCAGGCTCTCTCCAACCTGGTGGCGGTTACCTTGGAGAAGGTGCGTGGGCAGGAGGCGGCCAACCGGGCGGAAGCGGCCCGGCAGAGCCAGGAGCTGAAGTCCACGCTGCTGGATGCCCTCGCCCACGAATTCAAGACGCCACTGACCGCCATTAAGGCGGCTACAACGGAGTTGCTGTCGTCCCCGGTCGCCGGGGCGGAGGAGCAGCGCGAGCTGATAACCATCGTGGATGAGGAGGCCGACCGCCTGGGGCGGCTGGTGACCGAGGCCATTCAGATGGCGCGCATCGAAGCGGGCAAGATCCAATTGAAGACCGGGCTCTATTCCGTCGAGGCGTTGATCTCTCCGGCCCTTCAGCAGATGAATTCCATGACCGAAGGAAGAACGGTGAGCGTGAATATCTCCGGTGATTTGCCGTTGATCGCGGCGGACCAGGAGCTGATGCGAATGGCCCTCCATCAGCTCCTGGATAACGCCCTGAAGTATTCGCCGCCCGGCTCCCCGATTGCTGTCACCGCAGAGAAAGCGCAGCTCCACGTCATCATCAGCGTCAGCGACCAGGGACCGGGTATCCGAGCACAGGAGCGGTCGCGGATCTTCGAAAAATTCTACCGGAGCCCCGGCACTCCCCAGAATGTTACGGGCGCGGGGATGGGGCTCGCCATCGCCCTGGAAATCGCGCGTGCCCACGGGGGGAACATCCAGGTCGAGAACAACCCGGCGGGTGGAGCGAAGTTCTCCATCGCCATCCCCGTCGGCGAAGAAGAAGGGACGACGTGAGCGCAGGACGCATCCTGGTGGTGGACGACGAACCGCAAATCCGGCGGGTCATGCGGACCAGCCTGGTCACCCGCGGCTATGAAGCCGCCGAGGCGCGCAGCGGCGAGGAGGCTCTGGAGAAGACACGAGCCGGCAGATACGATCTGGTGCTGCTGGACATCAACATGCCCGGGATGGGGGGTCTGGAGGCCTGCCGGGCCATCCGCTCCGGCTCGGATGTGGCGATCATCATGCTCACGGTGCGAAACGCTGAAGAAGATAAAGTCGAGGCGCTGGACGCCGGGGCCGATGACTACGTCACCAAGCCTTTCGGCACGCCAGAACTGCTGGCGCGCATTCGCGCCGCGCTGCGCCGGGCGCCCGTGCCTTCTGATGCCGGGCCTCAACGAATCCATCTGGAAGAGACGGAAATCGACTTCCCATCCCGGCGCGTCTCCGTTCGCGGGCGCCAGACCCGTCTGACGCCCAAGGAGTTTGACCTGCTGCGCTTTCTGGTGACGCACCCCAACAAGACCATTCCCCACCGCGAACTGCTCCAGGCGGTCTGGGGTCCGGAATACGGTGAAGAGCTGGAGTACCTGAGGGTGTTCATCAACCAGTTGCGCAAGAAAATCGAACCGAATCCCGCCAAACCCAAATACTTACTCACCGATCCCTGGGTGGGCTACCGATTCGCTCTGCCCAAGCAGGACTAACAGTTTCCTTATGCTTTCCTTATGCCTTCTTTACGGGTATGCGCTTACCGTTATGCTGGATAGTACCCATGCCCGGAAGCCTACCTTCTGAAAGTGCGTTGCTGACCCAAAACACACGGACGGGTGGTTCAGAAGATCCGCCGCCCGGCAAAAGCGAAGACCACCCGCTAAGGGTAAACGTCGTTTTTACAACCCAGGCGGGGACTCTTGCGGCCCTCAGGACGGTTTCGCGGTTGGGCGCGCACCTCGGCGTTCATCCGAGGGTCCTCATCCTGTACGCCGTGCCCTTCACATTGCCGCTGGAAGATCGGGCGGTACCCGAGGGATTTCTGGAAGCCCGAGTTCGCGCTCTGAGGCGCGGGTCTCCAACCGAGATCTCGGCGCGGACCTATCTCTGCCGGGACCCGCAATGGAGTCTCCGCCAGATGCTGCAACCGCATTCATTAATCATCATGGGAGGCAGGATGGGCTGGTGGCCCACCAGGGAGCAACGGCTGGCAAGAGCGCTGGTGAAAGACGGCCACGAGGTGATTTTCGTGGGGGTGGGCTGACCAGGGAAGGAGGAAGTTGGACTCCGGAAGGCCTGAGATTGCCGGTGAAGGCGCTTCGCAGCACCGGGCTATCGCAGGTTCTCTAGCCACCCGTTGAGTCCGCACACAATGGGAAACAACTCCGCCGCGTCGAACGCACCGCCACGCCGCCCGCCCCGGGTCCTTGTGGCCACCACCGCCATGCTCGCCTTCATTTCGTTCTGGCGCGCCTCCGCCATCGTCCTTAATGACATGGGTTCGTCGGCATTCTACGCCGGCGCCATCGCCGAACACTTCATTGGGAAAGCCGCCCCGTGGTTCATTCTGGGAATCATGCTGCTCGCCTATGCGGTGCGGGCGGTTTACATCGAGAGCTGCAGCATGTTCGTGCGCGGCGGCGTGTACCGCGTGGTCAAAGAGGCCATGGGCGGGACATTGGCCAAGTTCTCGGTCTCCGCCCTGATGTTCGATTACATCCTGACCGGACCCATCAGCGGCGTGTCGGCGGGCCTGTATCTGGCGGGTCTCTTGAACGAGCTCCTGAGATACGTGCACTCCGGTTTCGTCCTGCCAATGAACGCCACGGCGGCGCTCTTCGCAGTGCTGGTAACGATTTACTTCTGGTGGCAAAACATCAAGGGCATCCCCGAATCCAGCGAGAAAGCCCTGCGCATCATGTACGTGACCACGGTGATGGTCGTCATCATGGTCGGGTGGTGCGGTTATACGATTTGGGTACGGGGGGCCCATCTTCCCCCCTGGCCGAGCCCCTCAAACCTCATCTATTCCGAGGATGCGCTGGGGTGGCTCCGCTACACCAATTGGCCGCAGACCGTCGGACTCATCGGCATTCTGATCGGCCTGGGCCACTCCGTACTCGCCATGAGCGGCGAAGAAACCATGGCGCAGGTTTACCGCGAGATCGAACACCCCAAACTGCGCAACCTGGAAAAAGCGGGATTCGTCATTTTTCTGTACAGCCTGATCTTCACGGCCGGTGTGGCGTTCTTCGCCGTCATGATCATCCCCGACGAGACGCGCCAGAGCTTTTTTGACAATCCCATCGGCGGGCTGGCAATGTATTTGGTCGGTCCCGTTTCTCTCCGGCTGGCGTTCCGCGCCTTCGTCGTGGTGGTCGGCGTCTTAATGCTCGCCGGAGCGGTCAACACCGCCATCGTCGGCTCCAACGGAGTCCTGAACCGCATCTCCGAGGACGGGATTCTCCCCACATGGTTTCGCCACCCGCACCGGCGGTTCGGGACTTCCCATCGCATCCTCAACCTCGTCGCTACCCTCCAGATCCTCACCATCATCCTGAGCCGGGGAAACATCATTTTGCTCGGCGAGGCATACGCCTTCGGGGTGATGTGAAGCTTCGCTATGAAGGGGCTGGCCGTGATGGTCCTCCGGTACACTCGGCCCGGCGAGCGGGAATTTCGCGTCCCGTTGAATCTGACTGTCGGCACATTGAAGGTTCCTCTGGGTTTGGGCCTCATCACCCTGACGCTGATCGCTCTGTGTGTCGTGAATCTTTTCACCAAGCAGGTCGCCACGATTTCAGGAATCGGGTTCACGCTGATCTTCTTCGCCATCTTCACCGCCTCGGAGAGGGTTACGCGGAAGAGCAGCGCGCCCCACGCCGAACTCGACCAGTTCAATCTGGAGCCCGGCGAAGACCTCACTCCGCAGACCCTCGGGGTACGGCCGGGGAACATGCTGGTCATGGTCCGCGACTACAATACGCTCTACAATCTCTCGGCCGTCCTCGACAGGGCCAATACCCACCAGCAAGACGTGGTGGTGCTCCACATCCGTCTGCTGGCGCGTGCCGCCTCGGGCGAGCACGAACTGGCGCCCGAACAACTCTTCAGCTTCAAGGAGCAGGAGCTCTTTACGCGCGCCCTGGGTGTGGCGGAAAAGAAGGGGAAGACCATCCACCTGGCCGTCGCGCCGGCGACCGAAAAATGGGACGGCGTCCTGCGCGCCGCCCAGAGCCTGCAATCGTCAACGATTGCTCTGGGCCTTTCCCCCTGGCGCCCGGTTACCGAGGAGGCCCGAATTTCCGGCCTGGCTTGGGAGCGCCTCCCCGATCCGAAACCGCAATTGACCCTCGAAATCTATTCGCCGAACGGCCAGGAACACATCTGCTATCTGGGTCCGCATGCGCCGCGCCTCACACCGACGGGAATCAACCTCCTGCATAGCATCTGGCTGGAACTCAGTAATGAAGTGGCTCCGGAAGAGCTCCACCATCACGATGTCGTCCACTTCGCGCTGGACGAACTCCAAGAACACATCAAAGATGGGAAGCGCGAGGAAGTCCTGGAAAGTCTTCGCGAACACCTCCAAGAAATCACCCAGCGGCGCCTTCCCCACACCTAGGGCCGCTCCAGCTTCATGGTCCCGCTCTGGGGGATCGCATCCCGGGAGCCCTGGCCTTGTTTGGGAAATCCAGCGCTTTGAATCTGCGCCCGGAATGTGCATAATGGCGCGTTCGGCGCCGCGGGGGACAGGGGCGCGGCACCTCAGGGCACAAGCGGAAAAATAATGGAAGTGAAACCCGAAAATACGATGGGCGGGCGCATCGCCTCCATCGACGCGCTGCGCGGCTTCGACATGTTCTGGATTTCGGGAGGCGAAGGGATCATCCACAGCCTCTACCGCGTTTTCCAGAACCCGGTGACAGGAGCGCTCGACCGCCAGTTCCACCACGTCCGGTGGGAAGGATTTCACTTCTACGATCTGATTTTCCCCCTCTTCCTCTTCGTTGTAGGCGTGGTGCTGCCGTTTTCGCTGACGCGACGGCTGGAGCGCGGAGCGAACCGCGGCGAGCTCTACCGGCACCTCGTGCGAAGGCTGCTTCTCCTGCTCGTGCTGGGGCTGGTCTACGAAGGCCTGCTGGATTTCAATTTCCACGACCTTCGCATTGCCGGTGTGCTGCAGCGGATCGCCATCTGCTACTTCATCGCGGCACTAATCGTGATGAACACAAGCATCCGCAATCAAGCCATCACGGCGGGCGCCATCTTGGTGGGTTACTGGATCATATTACTGGTCATTCCCGTGCCGGGGGTGGGAGCCGGTGTGCTGACGCCGGAAGGAAACCTGGCGGGATTTCTCGACCGGCGCCTGCTTCCGGGGCCGTTCTGTTGCTACCATTACGGCGACAACGAGGGCGTCCTCTCCACGATTCCCGCCGTGGCTACGACGCTGCTGGGCGTGCTGGCCGGACACTGGCTGCGCTCGAACCAATCGCCGGCACGCAAAACACGCGGACTGGCGCTGGCCGGCATTGCCTGCCTGATTGCGGGGCTCGTGTGGGGCTTCGCGTTCCCCATCATCAAGAACCTGTGGACGAGCTCCTATGTCCTTTTCGCCGGCGGCTGGAGTCTGCTCCTGCTGGCCGGATTCTATTGGGTGATCGACGTGCGCGGCTATAGGCGCTGGGCGTACTTCTTCACCGTCATCGGCCTGAACGCCATCACGATTTATGTCGCGTGGCGTCTGTTCAACTTCCGTACCGTCACCGAAATTTTCGTTCACGGCTTCATCGACTATCTCGGGCCTTTCAAACCCCTCTTCTGGTCGCTGAGCGTTGCCGCCACGGCCTGGCTCTTCCTTTGGTTCCTGCATCGGCAGAAGATCTATCTCAAGGTCTGACCGCTCCGAGGATACCGGTCGTTCTCGGCCACATCCGGACACCAG
>Ga0307379_10006127_pt1 | contig 16607 bp, 14 predicted proteins | sample UN2MG_FD_202237 | JGI IMG/M metagenome (GOLD analysis project Ga0307379, IMG submission 202237) | Soil microbial communities from Risofladan, Vaasa, Finland - UN-2 | ecosystem: Environmental > Terrestrial > Soil > Coastal area > Acid sulfate soil | place: Finland: Risofladan, Vaasa | collected... | reverse complement strand
AGATCTTCCCTGAGTATAAACAGGTCCGCCCATTAGATCGCCAGCCTGTATCCCAGTGCCGCCAATATCTTGAGTAAGAAAATCGCCGCCTGGTAATCCGCTCATCATACTACCCCATGGCGAACCGTCACCCCCCTGACCAGCGCCTTGGCTTGCTATGGCTTGTGACATCATCGCATCCCTTGCCGCCTGATCCTTGGCCGCAGCATTGTATTGATCTATTCTTGACCCATAACCTGCGGCCCCTAATTCAGCCTGCCCTAACTGCCCTACAAGATCTCTCTGGCGTTGATCGCCGTATGATCTTAACTGCGCCTCCCGACCTGCGGCTCCCCTAGCTAAATTCGATCGCCCTTGTAACGCAGCCATCATATTCTGGGATCCCAGTCTTTCCGTCGCGCCCGACGTAAGCCCGCCGCGCATAGCCATTTGTCCCTGCTGCGTAGCCAGCGAAGAAGCGCCTTGGCTTTGCAATGCGTCCAAATCACCGGCCTGCCTAATGCGCTCGGCTTCCATTTGTCCTTGCATCCATTGGCCGCTCATCGGATCCTCAGAAGCCATACCCCTAAGTTGATCTAGGTATCCAGTATTAAGGTTATTGTTAACCATGGTGGGATCAAAGGAATAACCATTACTATTGCTGCCGCTGCTGCCGCCGCCGCCGCCGTTACCAGGACCAGCAAAGAGTCCCTCTTTTCTATTCCATTGAGACGCCAAGTTTGGAATTTCTATTCCCATTTTTAACTATGCTCCTCGTAAGCTGAAAAATCAGGCTCTATTAGATTCTCGGCGTCTGGTACAATCTCTTGCAGAACGCCGATCATTTCATTCATTTCAAGTAACACCTCAGGATAGTCACCGCTTTGTACCTGGCCGTGTAAACGCTTTTCTTTAATATCGCATTTCATCTTGACAAATTCTACCACGTAATTGAACGCTTCCGGGATGTCTAAGATATTGTTTGGATCGGCAACAGGGAAAACAAAGCGGTTTGCCTGTCTTATGTACCATACAGTCACCGAATCCCCGGTTTCCGAAGGGGAAGGTACAAATAGCATTTCCGGCTGTCCTGGGGTGTCATTTGTCAGGAAATACTCATAGCAGCCCGAACCGCTATTTATATCTGAGATCGCTTTAATCTCGAATTTTTTCCAGTCCTGTAGGCGCGTAATTTTATAAACCCTGCTTCCGTTCGCATACACGACACGGCGAATCTTATGCGCGTATATATTTGGCGGAAGGGTGTATCTTCTTTGGCCTGAAGTTAAACCTCTGTGGCGGATTTGAAAACCCTGACCAGCGCCTACGGATGGGTCGCCGTCAATTACCAACGTGTCCCCGGATACACTTAAGATCGTATACCAAGTGTCGTACGACTCAGACTGAAGTGATATCTCATCCCCTGCCAGAACATCGGAAGGCCATGGCCCGCCGAAAAGAACCACATCGTTTGGATCGAGTCCGGTTATTTCAACAGGTCCAATATCTAAGTTACTATAAGTGAGCGTCAAAAGACTCTCGCTAGATAAGAAATAATCCTTGTGTATGCCAATAATCTTTTGCTCTGCCCGGTCGATTGCCGCATTGCAGTAGCGAATCAATTCCTCGTCATCTACGAAAGTTTCTTCGGTTAGGTCCAACTCATCTTTTACGCGATCCAAGATGTTTTGGGCTGTCCAATATTGCTTGGTAATGGCCAATTTAAGCTCCCCTATAGAACAGCGTTACGCGGTAGCCTAGCGACTTAGTGTTACTGACATTTTGGCAGCGTATTTTAACGTAGTTTCCAAATTCATTATCCTGCTCTAAAGCGAAAAAACACTGCCCGGAAGGAAATGCTACGGAATAAAGCATAGGAGCCCAGTATGACAAACTCTGATTTTGAGTCATGCCGCTATACCCGTATACGAATCCATCCACGTACAGATACCTTTCTTCTTGGTGCCCTAGCGTACCCGTAAAAGTTTTTACAGATGGGTACGCATTATCTTCTCTGAACTCGTGCCACGCTCTTAATTGCTCAAATTGCTCTTGCGTAGGACGGTCATTTATTTCACGGAGAAAAAATTCTACTTTCGGCTCGGTCACGGCTCCACCCCGCTCTCTGTGTGGCCTTCGCCAGGGGCATTGAACATGATCGTAATTTCACTGATCTCAGGACGCTGGGCTGTATTCGCCGTATCTCCTGAAATATATAACTGGCGAGTCGAGGAACGTAATGTCCCTTTTGTAAACCAACGCTTCAGGAATTTAATTTTTGAAGTTATGCCGGTTTCATCTACGGGATTCAAGAGACGGAAATCATCACTTTCATCTCTCGCGCTTGCTATGGAAAAGGAGAAAGTCGAACCGATAAGAGGCTTAACCCCCAAGAGCAAACGGGTGAACCATTTCCTTTTCATAGATGTTCCAAAAGACATCACAGACGAATACCAATTCCAAGCTATAGGGACATTGGCCCCGCCAGCGGAAATAGGGAAATCATAAGTTCTGTTTGAATCTTGCTTCAGTACAGAACCGTCTAAGGAGGTGAAATATATGTCCCCGTCGATCGCCGATACAGAAGTTACGTCGTGGCTGACAGAGCCCGAAGTTATCGCGTAGCCTTCTTCGTGCGGATAGTTGAGGTGTAGGGTTAAAACCTTTCTCAGATACTTACCACCCTCATTGGGGAAGAACCAATGCGCCCTTTGATTCTTTTCGTCGTAGCAGGCATCGGCAATAGCGTACCCGTATAGCTCTACGTTTGACTCGTCAAGAGCACGAACATCTACAAGGTCAAGATATCTCTCGTCATAGTGTCCAGTGACCTTCCTAGCTGTGAATCCGTTTGTTTCGTATATCCCATCAGTGGACAGGAATAGGATTTTGTTATTCGCCTTGATAGTCGTTTTATTAGAGAGAGCGCCGTATTCCTCAGAAACCGTCCTCAGTCTATGAGTTCCGTTTCCAGAATCATCTACGATTCCCTCAATTCGGTACACGCCCTTATCTGTGAAAAGTATCGGGTAAATATCCAGCGTTTCAATGCCAGTAACGTACTCGCCTTCTCGAATGGTCATATTAAATGAGCCTGGGTTAGCGTCCGGTATCCCAACTTTTGCTTGCCAAACTGCTGCCGTACTCGCCAGCCAAAGTGTGTCGTTGGCAAAGGTCGCATACTCTATCCTGGAATTAACCATTTCATTCGGCTGTACGCCGCCTGTCGTGTATAGAAGTTCGCCCGACACAATCGCAGAATCTAAATCATTATCTAAGTAAGTAGGAGTACCGCCATTCGTAGCGGCTTCTCCTATTTTAAAGAAAATATTACCATCATCTACGGTGCGGTATATTTCCCAGACTATATTTGAATAATCGAAAAAAGCTTCGCCACTCACAATTCTGGATTGGTTGTCTGTGTAATTTGCCAAAGTGGCATTGCTAAAGGTCGGTATATTTATCTGTACGATACCGTCATTACTTAATGCCTCATAGAATACAGGAGCACTCCGTACTATCTTGTCTATGCTTAGAGATATGCCCTGGTCATATAGATTATAATCAGCCTTTAAAACAAGAGCGTAAGTCCAATTATTCCCGCCTGGGTTGTACGTAGAACTAAGATTGAGCCTATACTTAGGCAGACCCAAAGAAACGTACTTCCATTCACCCACCGAGGATTCCCTGTAAAATTTTAATGGGTAATAGAGTGAAGAAATCAGAATAAATTCGTTCTGATTTAATCTCACGTAATTTCCCTGATACCGGGTGACAAATTGCGCCCTGTTCTCCCCAGTCGTCGTCTCTACTACTTCCCATCCTGGGTTTTCCTGGTCGTTCCTTCTTACCGCTCGATTGCTTGATATAAAAGTCTCAAAAGTCCTAGCCCGGTTAAAGGAACCGCTCAGAGTTTGCCTGCTTATGCGATGGTGCCACACTTTATCTATTCTTTGCGACCCAAAGGGCCTCTGGTCAGACGGGCCTAATGGGCCGAAACCCTCCCTTGGGCGCATCCCCTTTTGGTCGGTAAAATACATATTAAACGCACGTTGGCAAAACTTAGGGTTACCATCTCGGTAACTGTCAGTTTCACCACCCGTAAAATCATTTATACGCAATTCTGGCATTAAACGTCCGTTGTTCCAGTGGTAAAGTCTACTGGATTCGTCAAGGTTTTCAGGTAAACGTAGGCGCGCTCAAGTGGGTTTTGGTTCACCACGTCAAGAACAGCGGGTGCGAAGTATGATGTGTAATCTGCGCCTTCGACTATATTTTGAGTGTTTTCTAAAGGGGAACTTCCCCCTGACCTAGCCGCTGCGTCTTTATACAGGGCTAGTTCGATAAATACCCTCGGATTTGAATCATCTGACAGATAGAATTTTATGTCAGAGATTCGGTGATAGTCTGCGCTTACGCCTTGCCCCGATGTTACCGTTTTTTGTAGTGCCATTATTTTTCTGCCTCCAATTGTTCGATTCTAGTTCTTAACTTTTTCATTTCAGCTAGCAATAACGCTGTCATGTGCGTGTAATGGACACCTTCAATTAAGTTGTTTCCTTCAGCGTCTTTTTTTATTTCCAAGGTCCCATCCTCTTTGCCCTCTGTTGCATAGTAGGTAAGAAGTGGAATTTTCTCGTGAACCTCTTCTGCAACAAAGCCATAGTTCATCTCGTTCGATTCCTTCCATGTATACCGAACTGGCCGCAAATCCCATACTTTTTCCGACTCAGAATCTGGTATGTCCACAACGTCTTTTTTATACCGTATGGATGACGAACAGTTATCTACCGAAACAAGCCCAGAACTAGCATTGGCGCAAACAGTGGTGGCAAAGGTAGAGGCATCAAATTTAAGAAAGGTATCGTTAGCCGTCCCGAAAAACGTAGTTGCTCCACCGAAATACAGTGCTATGCCACCCCCTGATGGTAGGGCTAAACCGCTATCTTGGGAAAGATTAAAGGAATACGTAGGAGATACCACATCTCCGTTTGGACCGTGCATCGGTTCAATAAATAAATTCCGACTAGATCCGAATGCAAATCTTTCCAAGCCACCAGCAGAAACCCTAACGGCAGTCCCGCTCCTGAATAAACCCGTTTGAGTGTCACCATTAAAATATATCGAAGGTGTTCCTGCGCTACCTACGGGGAATTGAGTTTGAGCCGGGTTGATTGTAACGAGAGAACTCGATATAGACATTCTAGTAGCAGCACTAGTTATAAGGCTCATTGTATCCGCAGAATGGTCGTAAAATATTCGACCTACATCGTTATCGGCGGTATCACCAAACTCAAGTATGGAATCTGCCGCACCTGGAGTTGTGTGGTTAGCATCCAAACGAAGTATGCTTCCACCCTGATTTCCGGTTACGACTAAAGTGTTTGCACCATTTGTATTGTTAAAATTTGTTGTCCCATCTGAAATTGATACAAGTAATTCCGTAGCAGCATAAAAATTGAAATTATCAGTAGAATGGTCGTAGTAAAGACGGCCAGAATCCCCATCTGCCGCATCGCCGAATTCTATTACCGAATCACTTGTCCCTACCCCATCGCTGGCTTGTATCCTTAAGAATGAAGAACCCACACCCGAATCAATGAGGAGTCGCATCGCGTTATTCGGGTCTGAAAAAGTAGCACCAGAACTCACGCTATCTGAAAGTGTGAGCCTTGTTTCATTGCCCGCACTAAAACCAATGTCATTAGCACCTGCGTTATACATCCCAGTATCAGTGTCCAAAGAAAAGCTATAGGTCGGGTTTAAAGCAGTACCATTGCCCAAAAGAAGTGGATCGGGAACAACGCTAGACCCGATAAGAACTTGTTGCCAAGCGCCACCGTCCCACATACGCGGTTCGCTCGCTACCGTGTTCCAATAGATGCGACCGTCAGGACATGTCGTTGCAGGTACGCAAGTAGGATCGGCAGCTAGGTTTTCGAGAGCTGCGGAATTTAAATAGCCCTGGACCTGTATATCGGCCCAGGACAAAGAAGGAATAAGCCATGTGATTAACAATCCCAATAATAATCTGCTAAGTCGCATTATGCCACCCCTACAAGCGTATAAGTTCCAGATGCCGGTGGTATCGTAAAAGTAACCGTCACTGTCGTTGCGGTTTTTGTAAGCACTGCGCCTTGTACACTACGAAAGCTATTCGTATTGTCTAAGAAATCCCAAACAGCAAACCTTGCGTCATCAACATCAGCAGACACGTCGTAAGGATGGGATGTGTTTACACCGTCCCAATTTACAGCGTCCTGGACTACATGCTTATCTGAAGTTAGTTTTTTCCACGTCCCGCCAGTGTCCACATACATTTGGTTTATATCGGTGGCCCAAGTAATTCGACCTACGTTAGAAGCCGATGCCGCTGGCAACCCGCCCGACGTGGTATTCTCAAGCCTAAAACCTATACCCTGGCCAGCAATATATAAATCCCCAACCCGCAAACCAGAAGTGCCGATGTCAAAAGTAGCGTCAGCATTAGGTACAAGATTGGATGCAAAGCGTACATGTCCCTTAGTCGCATTTGATGTAGACTCAAGAACAAGATTGCCACTAGCAGCACTGTCGCCAATAAGGGTCTGGCCCCCGTTACGTCCTGCCAGAAGCGCATATTGTAAGTGATCGTCATCAGCAAGCCCTGAAATAACTCCATGATCTATCTCCGTATCCGGAGCGCTCGATACAAATTTTGTTCCGTCATAGAAAATCGAATCCCCAGCGCCTACCCCTACAAGAATATCTCTTAACGACATGATTACCGAAATATCTGTGGTATTCGTCCCGTCGCCAATGACGCCGCTCAGGAATAAATCCTGCCAACGAGTAGCCGGTAGGCCAAGGTCATACGTGTCATCTACATTCGGCTTAACGGTCGCTACGAAATTAGCCACTTCCGTAAACGGATCAATGTTTATATCGCCAGCGATCGTCGAAAAGGTGAAAGCATTTTCAGAGATGAAAGTTGTCGCCGTAATTTCTAGGTCGTCCGCTGGTCCTATTACCACTTGGCCCGATACATCGAGGTCCCCAGTAATGAACGTATTCGCATTTACGAGTAGGTCGGCAAAAGGAACGACAATGATATTTCCAGCACTGCTGGAAAATGTATTGCCGTCCAGGCTCAGATTATCTACATCCACTTGGCCAAAAGTACCGATACCAGTAGTCGTTAGATTCTCATCGTCGAAATCTATCAGACCGCCAGAATCGACAATGCTACCGTCGCCAAGCGTCAAGGTTCCTATCGTCGTACCGCTAAAAAACGCACTAGCAGAGCCAAGGGCCTGCACGTTATCCGCCGTTACCGTTCCCGTAGTCGTTAAGTTCTCATCGTCGAAATCTATCAGCCCAGAACCATCGGTTATAGAGCCTCCCGCGAGCAATAAAGTGCCGACAGATACAGTGCCGTCAGTGCTAAGATTGTTCGTCGAGAAATCAATCGACCCGGTTGAGTCAATAATAGACCCACCCAGTATTTGCATCGTCGAAACATTTGCTTCGTCCGTGAAGAAATTTAGAAAGCGATAAAGATCAGTACCGAGGCTAACGCTACTATCGACAAGAGGCCGACTATCATCGCCAAATTGAATAAATCCAGTGTTGGGTCCGGTTCCGTCCCCTGAGTTTGCGTAAAGAAGGAGATGAGTGCCAGCAGTAGCACCACCATAAATCCGCTGACCAGCCAAGTCTCCCGCAAAAGGGGTACCGGTTTCATCGAGATCGTCAACGCCAAATCGGTAAACATAAACGTCCTGTGTTTTCAGGAGAAAATTGGACAGGATAGAATCTTCGCCCCAATCCATATCGTATATTTTATACCAAAGCGGAGCAACATCACCTTCCCGTTGTTCCCAACGGTAGGATGCCGCTTTACCGTCGCCGTCGTCCAAAACCACCCGGTAATCGTTTAGAGTGTTCCCGGCCAGAGGCAAAGCCGCAGGCGTAGCAACGGCGTCCTGTGTCTGGGGGTAAATCACACCAAAGAGCCAATTAATGGCTTGCTCTACGTTTATGACCTCGCCCGGAGGAAGGGACGGATGCGAATATAAAAACTCCGTAAGGCTATGCCTATACGGATGTTGGTTTCCATTATGTATCAGATACCGGTGATGTTGTGTAAACATCCGTTACCCCTAGATGTCGTAGGACGCATCCCATACGTCATTTGATTCGCGCATTTTCTCAACCTGAGGTGATGTGGGATTTATGTACGTATAGTCTACACGAGTACAGCCCGTTCCGGTTATGGCATTGTAGCCAGCCGTATATACTGTCACTAACCGATTGTTTACGTCATATATGTTGTACTGTTTAAACAACTCGTTGCGTTGAGTCGTTAAACCCTGCGTTGCTAACCCTGTAGATGTTCCCACTGTGGAAAACCCCATGTGAAAAAAAGGGGGCAGAAGCCCCCTTCGGGATTAAATCGCTGTATCTGCTGTGTCGAGCAAATCAACTAAATCGTCTTGTAGCTTTTGAGCTAAAGAAGCAACACGCGCCTTGTAGCCCTGAGCCAACGCGCTAGAAAGCGTGTTGGTAGGCCAATCCGTACCGTCTTCAAGAACAAAATAGTAATTTCTTAAATCATCAACTTCTGCCTGTGTAGTCAATGCAGCCATGAGCCACCTCCTTAATAATTAATTGAATGAATCATCGCTGAGTGGCCAGGCTTCTTATATTCCATCTCGCCAAACAGAGAACAGTCCACAACATATTGATATCCCGACGGATTTCGCACTTCAAAGTATTCTCTGCCATCTGGGGAGATACGTTTCTTGAAGTAGCCGTTTGAGCGGAACGTAATCGAGCGCCAGTCAACCAACGCAATTTCTGAATCGCCCCATTCCTGAATGCCGACAATTTTTACAACCTGCCCTGTGACGTTAGCGATCCGCATTTCCATCCAGCCGAATAACGATTCTTTCGGATCGCCAACGACTCGGTAAGCACCTTTTTGAAGCTCTAATTGCTTCATGACCGAGCCGTAATTCTTAAGGCTCATCAGGTACTCAGTAGCGCGGCCCTTGCTACGTCTGCGAACTTCTGTAAATGCGTCAAACAACGCATCCAAGATGTTTGTAGCAGTAATCAAGTTGCCTGGGATGTTAACAGCCTGAAGAATTGGTGCAGATGTTTTTTGAACGCCATGAAGCGTCGATGACCCGCCGTTCGCAGCAGAAAGAAAAGCCTGCTTAAACGAAATGAAAGTATTGAAGTTACCAGCTCCATCAGAAACGCCCGGATGATACGCTTTAGCTGCTGCCGTGAAAACAGTACCAGCAGTCAAATCGTTAGCAGGCCCACCAGGAGTCAATGAAACCGTTATAGTTTCATCATCAATATTAATTGATGTGACGAACTGTTCTTCTTCAACGCCAGCAGATTCTACCAGCATAAACTTTTGTCCGATTTGGAATCGGTCAATTTTATCAACTTGTAAAACACCACTCGCAAGAACGGTATTACCAGCGACTACACTAGCAAATTCAGGGCCGGTTCCGAATTGAATGGATACAACTTCTTTCTTGTAATCCATAAATTCTTCTAGCTCATCAGGCAAAATACGCAAGAAAGTAGATTCTAAAATCTTACCTGAATGTTCCTGCAAATCGCGCTGATCGAAAATTAAGCTGCCCCAAACTTCCCTATAATCATCGATACTTCCGCGAACATACTGGGATTGGTTAATATCTGCTACCGGCGTCAGTTGGTTAAAACTAACCGATGAAGCCCCGCTTTTCTTGAAAGGGACAATTAACTTCCCCCCGTGCCATCCATTATCCTTTTGAACATTCTGGATAAGATAATCACGCATAATAAGTTCTTCTTTCAACATTTCGTTGGGAAGATACTCATTTAGCATATCCTGAAAATTTCGTTTTGTACCCTTAGCCATAATTGACTCCTTTTAAATTTTTTTATACCCCGTATCTCTCAGCAGAGATTTTACGCAGATCGCTAATTGACCTAGGCGCAGTTTTTACCGGAGACGCCCCGCTACCAACAACCCGTGGCAACGTAGGCTTATTTTTATCCATAACAACGACTTTTTGACGGCGACTTTCCGCGCCGCGATGATTTTGCGCTGCATGGTCAGGAGTAATTGGCTGGCTATACCATTTATTAATCACTTCCTTGGATAATTGTTCCGGAGGAACAACCCCGCGTCCTTGCTTATAATAATAGTCGCCCAAAGCCGCTATTTCCCTGCGGAAAGCGCCAGGCCCCTTTTGAGAATCATAGTTACGAACATGCTCAGAAATTTCTGGCCTACTCAACGTCTGATCTACCGCCGACGAAAGCTGATTAACTTGTAGTTGGTAGTTCTGCTGTTGTAGTTGGCTGTATTGTTGCTGCAAAGTCATACTTTCCAGCCTGGCCTGTTCGTTAGCCTCAAAAGCTGCCCTTTGTTCCGGAGGCAATTCCATCAATTGAATTCTCTGCTGCATGTATTGAGCGAGTTTATTATCGTCAATACCCCAGGTATCCATAAATGGCTTTAAATCGCCTTTTTGGACAAAATTCTGCAATTGCTGGACGGCTTGTTGCCTTGTATTCTCCGTTTCCATCAAACGAAAATTATCATCACGTAAAACCTGCCGATCCTGACGAACGCCATCAATGCCGTCCGCTCGACTCAACAAATCACGGAACAATTCCTCGTCCTCTGGCGACTTGATGTATTTCTTAATACGATCATCCATCTCGTATTCATCATCAAGAACGCGATAAGTAAAATCAGGATCATATTTTTCTTTTGATGGGCTTTCCGGCTCATCATCCGATTCAATAGATTCTTCATTACTCGATTCGACTTCATCGCTTTCCGGCGAATCCATCATCTCTAAATCAGACTCGATTTCCGTCTCGTCCGACACTTCGCTTTCGATCTCGTCACTGTCCGGTAACGGATCATTCTCTAATTCTTCACTCATTGAATCATTCCTCCCTGTGGCATTGCCGGTCCTGGCATTGCCGGTCCTTGGGGAGCCGGGCCTGGCATCCCCATACCTGGGGGTAGCTGTCCGGCTCCCCCTTGTGGCTGTTGTTGTTGCGCCAACGCTTCGGCAAGGCCGGATAAAGCCCCACCTGTAAGCTGACTCATTGAGTCAATCGGGCCGGATTGGAATTCAAGCTGTTTGACCAGCCAATTCAACGCATTTTGTGGAATCCGTGCTCGCTTCGGCGCTTTTTCTGGATCGTCTGATTCTACGTACATATCGCAAGCAATCATTGGTCCATCTTGAGGAATAAATTCGTTTTTAGCTTGCTGCGCTTTAGCCATCTGCTGGGCAAATAGCTGATGATACGCACCTCTCGCCTGCTGGTATGCCTGCTGGATCTGAGGATGCAAGAATTTATAATCCGGTTGTTTCATACGATTAGACAATTTCTTAATCATATATTCTGGATTATCTTCTTTATCTATATCAGGCAATTCGCCGCGCTCTAGTGCCAACATTACATTTTTGGCACTGTCGTAATCGAGAGTAAAATCCTGGAACATTTCTTCAGTATTTGCGAAAGGCATATTCCTAGCGATCATGCCAATATCGTCGCGACCCATATTCTTGCCGCTATATTGCAACAAATGCATCATAGACACCTGGCGTCCAAATTTCGTTTCCAGTGTGTCGTCTTGTGGCTCAATAGTTATCCTGTAACTTAATGGCTCTGAATTTCGGAATTCAGACATATTAACCATCTCGCTACGGCCAACGGCTACAATAGCCATCTCGTCAGAATAATATTCGCGGGCCAGTTTCAAAAATGTCTCGCATACATCCATCAAAAACATTTCAAATTTTTGAGTGTAATAAAAAAGATTCTGCCTTTGCTTACCGGAACGATAGAGCAAAGCTAAAGGGTCGAATTGGGCATTTTTTTCCGCCCCTAATTCCATAACGTCGGTAATATTATATAATTCGTTTATTTGCTGGTCGATGTAGGCCGTAAATTGCGACCCGTCTCGTCCTGGCAAGATTGTTGGCATGGCTCCCTGATAGCTAATACCCCTAACCCCAGGCAGTAAAGCACCCGGCGCAAGCTTTGTTCCAGATTGATATAAAATCTTGTCATCGCCGATCGTAATTTGATGCATACCGAGAGCAGATGCGGCCCTATTAATTTCCGCCTGGTAAGGTCTTGCTTGCTTAACAATTGACCGCGCTCTTGCCGCTGTTGCATGTTCATCAAAACCTTGCCATATAATTGGCCATACTCCGAATGGCAGCTCGCCTTCTTCAAGTATTCCAGCAGATGTGGTGATAAAGAATCTTCCCTTTGGATATTCTTTGCTCGGTCGATAATAATATTCCTTGAACATAACTTGGTCTGATGTTCTGTCATATCCGCCCTTAACCGCATCGAAAATTATAAAATCGTCGCCTTTTTCATCCGTCAAAAGTTTTAACTTATCCGGATCATTCGCGTACATGGATTTCGCTACTTTTTTCGGAACCAATTTCCTTACGATTAGAAATTCAGACTCGCGCATATTCTTAGCTGCTGGATCCCGCAACAAATTGAACGGATACAAACGCTCAAATTCAAATCCACCAGAAAAAACCGGCGATTCCTCATCAGGCATCATTTGGCCAAACTCATCTAGCAAAGGCTCGTCTGTTTGTTCATCCAAAAGCGGATCATAACCGGCAATCTCGCCGATATCAGGATTCCAACGGATTAAAACAGCGACTTCTCCGATTCTGACGTAATCAGCAATCCATTCCCGTTCCTTATCCTTCAAGCGCCAGCGGTTACGGCCATCCTGCCAAACAGAATGATTCATTTCCGCTGATTTCTGATCTTGTATCTCGCTATCTCGTTGCGGCTTGATCGCTACACCCGACGCATACTCCATCAAGTGCGTTTCATAGTGACGAGTGACCTTTTGGACGTGATTTTTCGTTAAGCGTAGTTTTTGAGTGTCCGAGATGTCTCGGTTGTCGCGGATTTGGGAAAAATAACGGTCAGCTCGCTTCTGATAATGATCGCCAGCGACAAGCAAAATATTGGATCGCATTTCCGCGAATACTTCGCGGTCTGACGATTCGGCCTTTTGGTAAATTTCGTTTAATTCACCGATTTCCATTTAATGGAGCCCTATTTCTATGAACGAGACGATCGACGTTATAAGTCTCCCAACCCTCAGGGTCGGAAATCATCATGTCGGCCAACTCGGCGTCCTCCATCATAGACTGGGTATCGGCGCTCAATTCGATTGATACGTCACCCTCGCCCAATTCAGGCCGCTGCATTTGGAATGTTTCCTGTGAAACATTGTTAACAATTGGTTCTCCACCAAAGTTAACCTCAACATCACCAAATTTCAAGCTAGATACTTTTGCTTTTTGACATGCTCTTATAATAGCACATAGTCCCGTCGCATCAACTTCCATACTGCTCGTTCCAAAACTTCCACTCCGCATCCCAGGCGGCGGAATCTCGACTTTCTGGGTTGTTCCTTTTTTCACGCTCCGCATCAATCGTACCCCTTCGCTGTTTTTCTACCCATTCATCATATTCTTCCGCCGTGAAAGTCCTCCTAGACGCGGCCTTCACCTCTTTCGACTCCTCACTCTCCTCGCCCGTTATCGCTGTCCAGTCCCAACCGATCCCACAACATGGATACCTGATCGCCCCATCAATAAAATCATCTGCCGCCTTGCGCTTCACAATATCAGTACGCAGCGTAACCAACTCCTGGCCCAATTTTCTCAAATCAGAAGTATCGAAAATAAACAACATGTCATTCTTAAATAAAGTATTGACAATATCCTCGCCCAGCTCGTGGCTCTTTTCAGATTTTGTAAACGACTCGCCAGCCCTAGACGAAACAATATGGAAATCTTTACTAGCCTGGTCGTAAAACTGATTTCGTAACGTCCAACTACCGCGCATTTCACGAAACTTGTTTAAAATATCACCAGAAGTCGTGTCCTCACCATCCATTCGGAAACCGCGAACCACATAAGCCAGGCGGTAATCCGAACGAACCGCAATAATACCCATCGCAGCAGGATGACCCGTAGCACCGCCACCGCCAGGATCAACACCACCATACAAATGCCACTTCCCCGGCTCAATCGGGAACGGAGTCACAAAATGACGGCTCGGATCAAAAGCCGGATACTTACGGCCAGTATCCGCAATAAAACGCCCGTAAACTCGACGCTTCACCTCATTATCCGATTTGCATTGGGAAATTATCTTGCGGATTCGCTCATCATCAAAAGCACCCTTGGATCCATTCCTATATCGCTGGCAATTGTACATCGAAATCTGCTGCTTAAACGCATCGGGGAACTTCTCCTCCTCGCCCGATCCCTCCATCGCCTGCCACCACAACTTCTGATTTAAAGTCGCCGTGAAAACCATGTGGAAATGACCGTCCGTACCAGCAAGACGAAACTGTAATTCATCGTAAATATTTTCTGGCAATTCCTCGTCACAGTTATGTACCAGTAATGATTGGGAAAAATAGGTGTGGGCGTCTTCTACATTAAGATTGTAAACGGTTTCTTCGCGATAACTCGCCTCGACAGGGCTTAGAACATGTGCGGGTTTGTAGGTCCACGCGAGCCTCGAAATTAGTTTCGCAAATAACGCATCGACGTAAACGCTTATCTTTGCTGTTTGGGAGACGCTTGTACAAGCGGCCTCCAAACGAAACAATCTCTTTATCATTCGCATGCGCCATTGCGGGACGCTATAGCAAACATGATCTGGCGTCAACTGTCCCAAACCAACCCATCCCTCGTTCAACGTCCACACAGGATGATCCGGCGTTCCGGTCAATTCCTGACCGTTACTAAATTTACGCGTCACAACCTCACAACTCTCTCGACGCATATTACTCTTAACCCTGCGCCAACCCCTGTGAGTCATAACCTCATCACCAACACCAATCGTCGAAATACAACGAACACCATCACGAGTTAATATCTCCGTACCCTTCGGGAAACAAAATATGGCATGGACCGTCGAACTCTGAAGGGATTGAGGATTCTGCATATACGTCTTAAAATGTAGCGTTACGCCATTTTTCCACTTGATCTTCTCGATACGCTTCTTCTCATAAACAACATCCCAGCCGTAAACAGGATGATCCTTAAATGGACCCCTAGGCATAAACTCAGGTACCCACTTCGATTCAAACTCTACCGTCGCCACCTTGGAATCCGGGTACAAATACCACATATTCCTAGGGACAGGGTTATTGGGCCATAACTTCGGCCACTTCCGCGTATTCGTACACCAGTCAATCGCTTTCCTGATCTGCGTCGAACTCTTGGAAATCTGATTCGCAGCACACAACAAATTCATACGATTTGAAGAATTGAAAAAATCCCAGGCCCAACTATACCAAGGCCAACCGTAAATATGAGGCAAATTAGCCCTGATTATCGAACGAGTGTCATCACTCAAATTCAGGATCCTCGTCCAAAAATTCAGATAAATCAGCACTAGGGGGAATCCCTACAATAGACTCCTTCACCTCTGAAATATCATTACGTAAACGTTCCGCTAACTCGACTACCTCACCATCACCCAAAAATGGGACCGCGCGATCGTCGGCAATATCCAAAATACTCTCCACACTCGTTAACTGACCAATCCGGTCGCCAGGCAAAACAGAATGAGCATGTTGGACGCGCTGGACAGCGGCACCCTGCAATCGGTCCGACATAACCTCCATCAACTTCCGAGTCTCCGCCAAAACCTTCACATTCAACTCCCTAGTTTCCGTCACCTCCTCGCTACCATCCTTGCCTCGCTTCACCTTCCTGATAGTCGTGTAAAGATTACCCTCGGTAAGAGTCGAACGAACCAACTTCATCGTCCGCTCCAATATCGACTTCTGGCTTGATGAAAAATCTGCCGGAGGAGTAAGAAAAAACATCAAACGGTAATGATTACGTATCATAGTCTCATAAGCATTCACGTTGCCCATAAAAACATTATTGATCGGAATACGAGCACGCTCATTAGCCCAAAATAAATCCCAAAATCGAAACCGAGCGTCCTGCAATGAATCAGGAGGCTTCGCACGCTTAAACAACTTCTTCTCGTCCATCCCGCGAATACGGTCAGGAATCGAATCCATAGCCTCACGGAATGAGCCAGGAACACGATTCCAAATAGAACCGCGATTCTCACGGTCCCACATACCAACCCAATCTTCAGATATACTGTCTATTTTTTGCACCATATACAAAAAATGTACATCGGATGTATGGACATTTAAAGTACATTGTTTTTTTTAAAAAAATAGTGTGGGGGACCCAGGTCCAAAATTTCTATTTTGCACCCCCACCCCCCTGTTTTTATTGGGGATTTTATATCTCTAAACTGAATCCGCGTCAAAAAATGTGCCAAGTATACGTTTTGGGCGACTATTCCTAGGTTAAGATTTGCTAACTTAAATATTCCAATAATTATAAGTATCGGAAATAATTACACATTCACGTTTCCAATATTTGGTGTCCCAAAAGGAGTACCATTTGGTACACTTATTGAGGGATGAGTAATACTCACGTTTATATATATAGATATGGCATGGTTATTGTCACGAACCGCATCGCCAGCAGCCAGGACCTACAAAGAAACGTAATGAT
>Ga0307379_10006126_pt1 | contig 16607 bp, 25 predicted proteins | sample UN2MG_FD_202237 | JGI IMG/M metagenome (GOLD analysis project Ga0307379, IMG submission 202237) | Soil microbial communities from Risofladan, Vaasa, Finland - UN-2 | ecosystem: Environmental > Terrestrial > Soil > Coastal area > Acid sulfate soil | place: Finland: Risofladan, Vaasa | collected... | reverse complement strand
CCACGCCTGGCGATCTCTCCGGGCATGTCGAGCGCATGGGGAAGAACCTCCCCTTCGACAGGCTCTCGCGCAGGGGTCTCTTCCGATGCCGCACCCCTCGTGACGACCTCATCCGAGCCCCTACGCGAGAGTTGAGGCTCTCTTGCCTGAAAGTCGTAGATGTAGACGTTGTCCTCGGGAACACCAGGACCGTTCTGCTCAGCCCTGAACTCAGCCCTGGACAGCTCTTTGGCCGCCAGCTCAACGCCGGACTGCTCGACGGACTCTACGATGTGCTCCGACGAGGTTGAGCCGGACTCGATCGCCTTCTCCATCGCCCTGTCTCGGAATCCGAGCCTGCGCAGCGGGTCCATGATGGGGCGCCTGCCGGGCAGACCACCGAGCACGCCCATCACAGCAGCGTCTGTCAGGCGCTGATCTGTCGGTTGGTCGCCACCCTCTCCCATCCCGTAGGCAGCGGCGCCGATGAGAGGCCCGCGGATCGCCCGGTTCATGTGCTGCGAAAGCGGGAACAGAGCGCCGAACGCTCCCTCCATAGCGCCTGCCTTGGCGGCTGCCTCGGGACCCTGATCGGCAGCACCGAGTGCCCCAAGGGCACCGAACCCGACAGGAGCGGCAGCCCAGGCGGGCAGTCCCATAGAGGCGGCTTCGACGAACAGCGCGGCAGCGGCGAGATTCGCAGGAAGGCCGCCCATCACATAGGCGAGATACTCGGACGTGTAGCGATCCTGCGGAGGCTCGGCCTCTTCTTCGAGGGCCGCTTGCTCTTCTCGCAGGCGCTGCGCCGTGTCGCCCATCCCGACGAGTTCGGTCAGGTTCGCAGCGAGGTGTTTCATGTTGGCGCCGCTCTGGATGGCGCCGCGCTTCAGCTCTCCGAGGTAGTCAGTACCACGCTCAGTCGAGGAGATCTTCTCCGAGAGCATCGAATCCTGAGCAGCCTGATCGAGACCGGCGAAGTCGGCGTCCATCTCCGAGAGGACGGACCGCTGGCGATCTGCCGGAAGAGACCGGAAGTCCGGGTCTGAAAAGAGGTCTTCGTACTCTGCCATCTCACTGCGCGCCGATCAGCCCGTCGATCAGGCCTTTCCATTGATTTATGCGGGATTCATTCGTTGCCCCGGCTCTCTCATCGGGAGTCCCGAACATGGAGTCCATGGTGGGCTTGAAACCACTCGCGAACGACCGGTAACCCTCCCCGTACTTCAGCTCTGGGTTCATCATGTATTCGTGCATCCCCATCAAGGATCGCTTCGCGTCGGCGCCCAGTACGCCAGGGAGCCGCTTCACTCCTCCCATGAACGACTCCATGAACGGTGCGGTCGGTGCCTCCTGGGTGCTCTGCCTGCGCCCAGCGAACCCTTGCGGCTCGGGCCTCTGGGGCGGAGCCGCCTGCTGTTGAGGCGAAGTGAGCCCGAACTTCTCTCGGACGCGAGCCTCGATTGCGGAGAGCCCGCCAGCCGAAGGACCCGTCTGCTCGGGGAATGCCTGTCCCGCTCGCTCGAACGCTCCGCGCATCTCGCCAATTTCTGCTTCCGTGGGCGCGTCGCCGTCGATCTCGAACGAGTATTTCCCGAGCTTGTAGGAGCCCATTACTTCAGCTCGTACCTCCCGCCCTTGCTCTTCTTGATCGCGTACGGATTGCCAGCGTCTTCGGAGGTCGGGGCTGCGGCGGGCGCTTCCGGCTCGTCACCGCCTACGAAGTAATCGACCAGACCGCTCGCTGCTCCGCTGATCGCGCTCCAGGCTCCACCACCGGACTCTTTGGGCTCCTCGGTGAGCCGCTGCCGATGGTCCCGAAGGATTCCCCAGGTCGGATCGAACAGGAGGTGGCCGTTCTTCTCCATGTAGATGGAGTAGTTCTGGGGACTCTCCAGGATGCTCTGCTGAACATCGGGCTCCATCGCGAGGAAGGCGTTGTTCGCTGTCTGAACGTCCGAGAACCGTCGCTGATCCCCAGCCCGAGGCCTGCTCCTGCGCAAAGCCTCCGAGTAGTTCATCTTCTCCATCCAGTTGCCCTGGTTCATCCCGTTCAGCAGGGACGGGATCAGGCCCGGAGCCTTCTCTGAGTAGGCGTAGAGAGCCTGGAGGCGGGTCATCGCGTCCATGCCCTGCTCGGTGCTGGTGTCGATCTCCCCCATCCTGGAGTGGAGATAGCTGCGGAAGTCGTCGCCGCGCTGCAGTTCTTCCTGCTCTCCGATGCGCCTTGAGCCACGCTGCATCCCGAGGCTGATCGGAGACAGATCTCCGCTGCCGGGCTGGACCTGGGTCATGCCCGTGCCGACGTCCATCATGGCGTCGAAGATCCCCTTGACGTGGGGGTTCTGCAGGTAGCTCATGAAGCCAGGACTAATCTGTGGCTGGCGCTGCTGCTGCATGGGTCCAGCCTGGTTTGGGGCATATTGCCCAGCGAGGTCGCCGAACCCGGGAGGACGCAACGCGGGCAGGGTCTGCTGCTGCTGGGCTACTCCCCAGGGATTGAACATGGCGATCTCCTATCAGAATATGCTGGCGCCGTAGCCGAGTGTCGCTCCTAGCGCGGAGCCTCCGAGGCCTCCGGCGGCAGTCCCAACGCCAGGCACGACCGACCCGAGCAGCGATCCGATCAGGCCCAGGGCGCTGGTTCCGAGTCCTGCGTACTGGAGGGCGCCAGGCGAGCTGGACTGTCCGCCGCTCCCGAAGCTCGACCCGTAGCCGCCGCCTGGCTGCGAGATGAGGGACTGGAATCCCTGGCCACGCTGGTAGGGCTCCTGCTGGGCGAAGTTGAAGCGGCTGATCAGGTCGTCGAGCTGGATCTGAGAGTACGCGAACTCGTCCCGGCCGGACTGTCGGAGCTGGTCCACGTCCCGGTAGTCCTCGGTCCGGAGCCCGGGGATGAGTGCCTGGCCCTGCAACTGGCGTCCCCTCTCCTGCTGGTAGTTTCCCCCGTACAGGTTCGCTGCCATCTGAGAGAGGGAGTCGCTGAGGCCAGCCTGGGCGTCGTTCCTGGCGGCCGTTTGAGAGGTCGGGCGCGGGGACTGGGTGGGGTTGTTCACCAGGTCTCCACGACCGGCACCTCCAAAGCGGCTCTCGATGTTCGGCATGACCGTCCGCATGTAGGCCCTGGTGACATCTTCCGAGGCGGTATCGAAGGTGTTGCGCAGGTAGGGATTGGAGTCCGGCGTGAGGAACTGGCCCTGCTGGGTCTGTAGGGCGTTCTGCTGCCCAGCTTGGACGAAGGGGGACCCACCGAGAGCCTGCTGCGCGCCCTGCTGGTTCGCCTGCTGCTGCCAGGGGCTCCTGTCAGCAACCGTGCTGCCAGGGTAATACTGGAGCTGCTGGCCCAAGAGAGGGGACGCGAAGTCGTAGAGCTTCTGGTACTGAGAACCCTGGGGCCCCCAGGGGACATTCGTTGTCGCGGTGCTGCCGCCCGAAGATCCACTACCCATGTTACTGCCTCAGATCCTTCTCGAAGGACCGGTAGATTTCCTTGTACTCTGGGCAAAGCTTACCCAGAGTCTTCCTCCCGTCCATGCGAACGGCTGTGCAGTCATGCGCTCTCGCGAAGTCTTCGAGGGTCCTGAGGACGGTCGGTATGTGAGGTAGAGCCCCTGATCGGTAGGGGAGGACGCTGTCGGCGCCTGCCAGCATGATCCTGCAGACCCGCTTCCCGCTGGTGTACTCAGCGATCTCCGTGATGATTGTGGCGATCCACTCGCCTCCCAGGATGAGAGCCCAGAGCTGGGCGTGCTCGTCGCTCACCATCCCCATGGCGTTGTCCACCGAGATCTCTCCGGCTGCCATGTCGCAGGCCGGCTCGATGTGCTCGCGAGCGTGGGCGTCCGCCCAGACTGAGAGAAGCTTCGCGTTGACGAGCCTCAGCTCAGCCGATGAGGACGAGGGAGAACTTCCTGTCTGTTGCTGGGCTTGCGTCATGGTTGATCCTGCAGTTCCCGGTCTGTGGTTCGACATAGATGAGTCCCGAGGCCATGGACGTGGCGGCAGAAGCGGACTGTGGGGTCAGCAGCGGAGACACCCCTGGCCTGCAGGCCTCGTAGGGAATATCCGTTGCAGTTTCGTCAGGTTCCAGGGTAATGGTAAAGTGGTTGTTCGTCATGCCGCGTAGGATCTGGTTGACAGAATTGGCCACCTTGCGGATGTGTTCTGAGGGAGATCCCGTCCAGAACTCCGGGACGTAGACGCTGCGGTGTTCTGTCTTGAAGCTCATCGCGTACCCGAGGGCCTGAATTCGACGTCCACCCCAACCGCGTTGTCCCACCCAGAGGGTAGGTTCACCCTCAGCCGGTGGTAGCGTCCATCGACCCTGGTGGGGCACGAACCGTCGTCATCCTGCGGAGACACTCTCCCGAAGCTCACAGGAGAGTTACGGCGAGGCATGGCGGCGATCTGGACAGTGGCATCCACCGCGTCCACGAGCGGCCTCACTCCAGAGACAAAGCTTCGGCCTCCAGGAGCAAGTTCGAGGTCCCCGGTCTCGATCGTCCCGACCAGAGAGGTCCCAGTGAAGGACTGCAGGACGTTGGAGGAGCTGTAGGCCCCGAGCGTATGGGTGCCGTCAGAGGCCACCCTCGCGTCGAAGCTTGGCTCTCCAACTGCGTCCACGTCGTCCGGGTCGGAGCCGCTATCGAGGGTGACGCTGGGGGTTACGACCTCGGTCAGCAGCTCGGCAGTCACCTCTGCGAACGAGAACTGGTTCAGCGCCCAGTCGTAGATCAGGAGCCTGTTCGGAGTCCCTAGTACATTCCCTGCTCCCGGGTAAAGCACGAAGATGCGGGTCTGGTCCGGGTGTCGCCTTACCGACACACGGTGGAAGTAGTTATCGTCGAGGTCTGCCAGGAAGGTCTTGTTTACCCTGTCCTTGCCAATCGGAGTGCTCGACGTGTAGTCGAACAGGTAGAATCCGTCCTCGGAGAGATAGAAGACGAATCGTCCAACCGGGAGTGCGAGCCCAGGGACAAGCAGTCCTCGGTTCGGCTCGACTCGATTCAGCTCGAACACCACGTCTCCACCGCGGTAGTCCATGCGCCAGATGGCGTGCTCCTGGAAGATTGCTCCCACCTCGGCACCAGATACGACAGCGTTGATCCGACCTCCAGGGCCCTCCAACTGCTGGTTATCCGACTGGACTGATACGGCCAGATCAGTTCCTCGCTCGGGCCAGCCGAACGGGTTCCCTACCGCAGACCAGGACAGGACGTTCGTGCCGACACCGTTGGCGTCGAAGATGTTCCCGGCGACCAGGAAGCGGTCGATCACCCCGATGTGGCGAGCCTTCGGGATTCCAGGGTTCTCGGACTTCACGACAAGATCCTGGAACGCTGTCGAGGTGTGCAGCGTGTAATACTGCATCGGCTCGTTGAAGTTCGTAGCGATAACAACGTCGCCGAAGATCACGAACTCCCAGCGGGTGGCGATCGTTGACGTGTACCCCGTAGAGATGGATACATCCTCGACTCCGACGTCGCGCTGCCTGTACAGCTTCGACGCGTCTCCGGCGAAGTTATAGGCATTGCCGCCGGAGTCGATACCACCAAGGGCGCCCCTACAGCGAGCGTCCAGGGCGGTGGCTCCTGCCACGTCCGACAGGCTAGGGAGCGGACCATAGCCACCCGAGATGGGGACCACGTTCTTCGCGATGGTCACGCCCTTCTGGTTGACGATAGGCGGCAGGTCCGGAGTGTACGGCCCGAATCCGTGCCGGCTAATCATCAGTCACCCCCGATGTTGTGCCTGTCGTCCGGCTGCGTGTCAGGCCGGATGTGCAGGGGGCCGCCACCAGTACGGCTGCGCCACTCCATGCGCTTGAAGGACTCTTTCGCCTTCTCGTAGTACGAGGACCAGATCTGGATGCGTGGGTCGTCTCCGATGTAGGGAGCGGAATGGGTGAGAGCACCGTACAGCAGGGCGTCTGGAGCGATGCGCGTGATCTGGTTCTGCTGGTTGTCGTCCGACAGAGGCTGGATCTCTGCCATGTAGAAGAGCGTGATCGGGTCCGCTGCGGCAGGGGCCGGGGCCAGCATGAGTCGGTCTCCCACCTGGCAGGCTGCGATAGGGTGGGACAGGCCGTTCCGGTTCTGTCGAACGTCGTTGAACTTGTCGAGACCAACGATCGTCATCATGCGGATGGGGTCTGTGTTGATACGCACCTGGCGAGTCCACAGGTGGTCGCCAGGTAGTTGGATGTGATCCTGCCCTGCGACGAAGGCCGTCTCTAAGGCCTTCTCGTGCTCCCTCATGTTGAGGTCGCGCTGAAGCTCTACCTCGGTGAGGCGGATGAAGTCAGGGATGCGATCCGTGAGATCGGAGCGCGACAGCCAGTCCTCGACGGCCTTGATCAGGTCGCTGTACGTGAGCAGGCCAGTGCCGGGAGAGTTGCTCATGTGGTGGACCCACGGAAGAACTTCCTGGTTGGCTTCTTTCCGATGTGGCCGTCCGAACAGCGCAGCCAGCGGTAGTCTGGATCGTCCAGCTTCTGGACGACCTTCGGCCAGTCCTCATCCTTGTAGATGTTGATGTTCTCCTCGCGCAGCCACTTCTCGATAATGATTGGAGGAATGGTCGCGACACGCTGTAGGTCCCTGGAGGGCGTGTATCCGTCGTAGTCCGCGTCGCGCAGGAGGCGCTTGTTGTAGTCGATGAACGGTGCGTAGTTCTGGGAGATGTCCACCGTCATACGATCCGCTTCTTGATCGTACGAATACTTCTCGGTGGGATAGCCCCAGCGCTCCAGGTTCTCTATCAGCCCATACTTGGGCACGGCTAGATCCTGGGCTCTACCGGAGTCGCGGAGATGAGAATGTCTGTCCCGCCGGTAATCCTTGCGAAATAGATGCTTGGCGACCCTCCGGTGAATACGATCTCCGGAGAGTGCCCTCCTATGAACGCCATGGTGGCGGCCGTTGGTACGCCTTCTCCTGTGTCCACGCTGAATAAACCGGCGACGCTTCCAAGGCTGAACCGAACGTACTGGGCGGTCCTGCCGCTCGCATCGTTCGGTACCGCCAACGTGTTGACTGTGTCGTCTGTCGTGAAGCCACGGACTGTCGTCCCGGCAATCTGATAGGGGTGCATAGGAACCTCCTAGAGAGGCCGGCAGACGATGGTCAGATTGCCGGTTCCTACTGTCGACCCACCAGAGCTGTCCCACTCGATCGCGTCGCCTTCTGCGAATGAGTTCTTCGTGTTCGGTCGGAAGTGTGTGGAAACGACACGGCCGATCGCCGAACCGGTGAACGGGATCACATGGGTGTCGTCTAGGTCTACTCCGGCCTCATTCGTGAACGTGAGTGTGTCGTCAACGATGGTCGTCGCGACGGTGTCGATCGTGTAGACCTTGATGATCTGGCAGTTTCTCGGAACTACCAGGAACTTCGCACCGGCTGTGGTCCACACGTATCCGTTGAACTGCAGGACGAAGTCGTCCGCTCTCTGCATGTCGGCCATGTTGGTCCTCCGCGAGTGGCCGGGGGCCGAAGCCCCCAGCCTCTCACTTCTAGCTGGTGGTCAGGTCCGCAACGACCCCGGAAGCGCGGCAGTTGCCGCAACGGAGCGTGTACTCCGCCAGGATCTGGCGCTTCTCCGCGTCGCCGGTCTTCGCCAGAGCGAACTGGCGGAAGCCTCGCAGGTAGTCGATCGACCACAGCCTGGGAGTGATCACCAGTGCCGAGCGGTCTCGCGAGAACCGGTTCGGGACTACCCGGTGCTCACCGAAGTCCGAGACGTAGACATCGACCGCTGTGACGAGGCGCATGTCCTCGGAGCGATCGAAGCGCGTCGCGTTCCCGGTGAAGCCCGAGAGCACCTGCTTGTTGAAAGGCCCGACCATGACGACCGAGGGATCTCCGCCCTGCTGCCAGCACTCGCGGATCACTTCCTTGAGCTGTGACTCCAGGAAGGGGCGCGCCGTGCCATCTACCGGGGACTTCGCCACGGTGGGCTGGAAGCCGTCCGCAGTTGCAGTCCCCGTCCCGTCCGTCGCGCGACTCGCGGGCTGACTGGCGTTGTCCACCATCCAGGTCTCGTAGGGAGCCAGGCGGCGCACCGTGTCGATGGCCGCACCGATCGCGCGGGCCTGCGGAACGGCGGATGCCGTGGCGCGACCTGCGATCACGATCGACTCCATGTCCCGCTTCAGCTCCTTGGCGCGCTTCGCGAGCTGATAGGCCAACTCCGACTTGCGACCGGCCTTGTCCACGGACTCTACGGTGCCCGAGACGATGACCAGCTTGCGACTGATCTGCGCCTCGTTGCTTACGCGACGAGTCTCCTGGGCGTTCGGGAACGCCGGGGAGTCGTCACCCTCGGACTGCGCATTCGCGAAGTCCTCGGTGGCCAGGTCGTCCACCTGCCACTCGTGGGTGATGTTGGTCGCGGTTCCGCGGCCGATCATCATCATGAATGGCGTCTCGGTCGGCGAGATGTTGTAGATGATGTCGGAGAGATCTTCCCTCTGGCCGATGACATCGTGCGTACCCTGAGTATTGGCGATTGCAGTACCCATTAGAGCAAGTCCTCCATGAGACGAGCAGCATCTCGTTCGTCACCGGTCTTCCGGAGACGAGCAAAGTTCTGCTCTCTCTTCTTTTGCTCCGTCACGCGCAAGTCATCCTGCCTGGCCCCACCCTTCAGGGTGGGTCTCGGCAGTTCGCGCAACCTCTTTAGTTTCTGAGGGGCTTCACTCTTCATGGAATGCAACTGGCTCGCCTGGTAGGCAACCAGAATCATCCGGTGGTCTTGGATCTCGTTGATCTCTTCGTCCTTGAACCCTGAGTCGCGCAGGAAAGATCGGAGGCCGGTCATCGCCTGGCGGGCCGCAGTGGGCTCCGCCCAGGTGGGCATCTTCGAGATCAGCGCGGCGGCTTCCTTCTCGTAGTTGCCCTGCGTCTGTCGTGACGCCTCGGCTCGCGCCTCTTCCTCGGAACGCTTCACCTGCCCGATGGCGTTCTCGATGAGCTTGCCCATCTCTTCTCGCTTGCCTCGAAGTATCAGGTAGCGAGCGGGGTCCTCTACTTCCAGGGACTTCCAATCGACGTCCGAGAACTCCTGGTTCGCGGAGGCGATGAGGGCCTGGGTGGTGCCTGCGAGTTCGGCGAGTCGCGAGTTCTGCTCTGTACGAAGCTGTGCTTTCTCTCGCTCTAGGTCGCGGTCGATGCTCAGTATCTCTTCGTACTTACGGATGGCCTCTGGCGCAGCCTTATAGGTCGAAATGACCCTGGCCAGCGGGATCTTCTCGTCTCCGATGTCCACCTGGAGTTGGTCGAGCATGACCGACTCTTCTACGTTGAACGAGCGGGCGAGGTCGGAGAGTGTTTCGATGGCAGCCTCGGGGGCCTCGCCGTCTATTTCACTCTCCGCCTCCGCTGCCTCGGGAGCCTCCTCCTCCATCTCTTCATCCGGTTCTACGGATTCTGAGGGAGGCTGATCGGTATCACGCGAGGCGGCTTCCTCTGCCGCGGACAGGGCGTTCTTGTGGGGAGGCGCAGACAGATCCTCGGGGCGAACGTCTCGGGGAGACTCGTCCTCTTCCCTGCGCGGAGGGGGAGCATCCTCTAGGAAGCTCTCCAGCCGACTGACGATTTCGCTATCGGGACCCGTCGGGGCTGCCATCCCACTTCCTCATATCACGCTCGCGCTGGAACATTTCTTCTTCATTGGAGCGCTGATACGCCACGACCTTGCCCCCGTTGATGAAGGTTGTCAACTGGACGCGTACGTCCTCCAGCGCGTGGAGCATGTAGTACGCCTTCTCTCTGACCTCGGTATCCCCAACAGCGGAGTTCTTCCAGACTCGCTCGATCTTGTCTCGAACGGCATCGAAAGCCTCTTGAATCACGGGGTTATTCATTACCCTTTCAGCTTCGTGGGACCTTCGAAGAACTTCGTCATCTCCCATTCTACTTGATCCCCTCGTCTCCCCACTCCGAGGACTTTTCCGCGTTACTTCCACCCCTGCGTCGAGTTCGGGAGACCATCTCTCCGCCAGGGATAGAGCGCGGGTCGATCTCCGTGTAGACCGTCGTGTAGCCCTTCTTCTGTGTCGGGGCAGAACTGAAGGTGTCCGGGCGACCCCATACCTTCGGCTTGGCCAGGAACTTCTCAGTCTTCGTCTTCACTGGGCTTCCTCGTGAATAGGCTCTTCTTGGCCTTCGGCTCGACCTTCGCCGCTGCCGGTGCGGACTCCGCCTTCGAAGCCTTGTCCGGGTGCGACTCCCAGTCGTGGACTCCGGCCTTGCTGTTGATCGTGTTGAGGAGCTGCTTCGGGTCGTAGTGAGAGTGGCTCCGCACGTAGTCCCTCAGCTCGTCCAGACTCTTCCATTCGTTCATTCCGAACCCTCCGATGCGCTGTTTTCTGCAGCGATCTCCTTCTGCGATTTGATGCGCGCCATCTCGATGCGTTCCTGCATCCTCATCTTCTCGCGCTCCAGCTTCATCTTTTCCTTCAGCTCCAGCAACCGGAACTCGGCCTGGACCTTCGCCTCGGCCATATCCGCCTTTACTTCGACGGCCTTCAGCTCGCGCTCGGCGGCGTTGTCCTTGGCCCGGCGCTCGCTCTCCACGATGTCCGGATCGGGCTTGGGCTCCGGCGGGGGACGGGTCTCCGGGTCGGCGAAGAACTGCTCGGGTAGCGTGAAGCCCATGGCCTCGGCCATCTTTGAAGCCGCGTTGTACAGCTCGCGAGGGCCAGCGATGTTGGACAGGCCGCTTTGGGCCATCTGGGCCTGGACCTGCATGAGCTGGGTCAGGAAGGCGATCCGCTCTCCGGCCTGGCCTACCCCGAGGCCCACCTGGATCTCCACGTCCATGTCTGGGTCCCAGGTGGATGGGTCTATTTCCACCCACTTTCCCCGTAGCCGCATGACCTGGGGCTTTATGCCCCCTTCGACCATCAGCTTCAGCATCTTGCGGAACATGTCCTTCACGCCGGTCTCGGCGAAGATCCTGGCGATCAGCTCCACCCGGGCGAAGGCGGCGTTCATGATCTGGGACACGCCCGTGGCCGTGTGGTTCAGGCTCTGGGCGTCGATGCCCTGGTTGTAGCGGGTGATGCCAGTGCGGGTCTCTCTCACCCCATCCAGGAACTCCATCAGGCCGAAGACCGTCTGGTTGAATGGCTGGGTAGGCAGGGGATTCACCATCCCCGGGGCCTGTACACGGACGATGCCGCCAGGCCGGGAGGTCAGGAGGTCGTCCATCTCGACCGCCCCCTCGACCACCTCGTATCGGCCGTTGTTGACCAGATACATGTTGTCGAGCATCTGGCGCAGAAGCGTCGAGCGAATGAGCTGGAGGTCCGAGACCTGATCGGCCAGGGAGAGGCCGAAGAACTTGTGGGGCATCGGGATGGGAGTCAGCGAGCAGAAGGGCTGCCAGTTGATCTCCTCGTCGTCGAGAAGCGTGATCGACTGCTCGCCGACGACCGTGATCTTCCGAAGCTCGGCGTACCCGTCGCCGTCCTCATCGACCCGCACGTAGCACTCGGTCGTCCAGATCTCCCGAGACGCAGGGTCGGTCCGCTCTGTAGTGACCGGGAAGGTCTCGTCTTCAGATAGTCTTTCGGTCCGACCCTGCGAATACTCGGGCGTATCGTCGGAAGGGAGCGTCTCGACCAGCTCCTTCGGGTAGCCCAGGGCCACGAGGTCTGAGACGGTGACCTTCTTGCGGTGGGCCGTAAAGGGGGTGAAGTCGTTCAGCTCGATCGTGCGCCTGGCGATCAGGAATTCCTCGGGAGGGACCCCGTCAATCTTGATGGCTCCGATCGTGAATGACTGCCGGACGGTGACGTCGATGGTGCCGTCTGGCTTCTGCTCGAACTCGATGGGCTCTAGCCGCGGGTCGTTCAGGAGGAGCATTACCTCTTGCTCTGAAAGTCCGCGATATGTCTGGCGTTTCGGGTCTGTGCGCTCTTCGTAGTAGACCTTGACGATCCCGTTCTTTTCCAGCAGGGCCGTCTTGAACCAGTCGTGGAGGAGCTGGAAGCCGCGCTGCTCCTCCCGGAACACCTTGTTGATGTACTCCGTGGCCTGGTCTGCCGCCTCGACCTGATCCTCTCGGCGAGGATGGAACTTCACTACGAAGCGCCCACCCGTGAACATCCGCATCAGGGAGGGCATCACCCACTCGATCGTGTCTGCGACGTCCGTCAGCACGACCTTCGAGCGGCCCTCGACCTCGTTCCCGAACTCGCGCCCGTAGTAGAAGCGCAGTGCCTTGCGTCTCTCCTCGGACACCTGGGAGCCCAGGCCGCCCAGGGCGTCCTCGATCTCGTGGGAGACGATGGCCTTGATCTCTCCCTCGTCCAGGCGCTCGCTGTCTCGCTGGGGCTCTAAGGGATGGGTGAGTCCCAGCGTGGGGTCTGCGCCGTCCGGAATGAGCGCTCCGCCGTTAGCCACGCTTCACTCCCTTCTTCTTCCTGGGCTTGTGACCAGGTTCATGCCCAATTCCGAGTTCTCGCAGGATATTCGGGAGGGGAGTGTCGGGATGAACATAGATGTCCCGGAGGTTCTCTCGCGAGATCCTCTGCAATCTTTGCACACTTTTCACCAAACGCTCGACAAGGCGCCCCATGGCCTCCATGTCCTTCTCGATTTTGTCGAGCCTTCGGTAGAGGTCCGCGGACACGTAACCCCCTAGACAATCGCGAGTTCTGGGTAGATCTTCTGGTCTTTCTGGGGATCTTTCCGTAGGCCGACAGCGAGTGTACGAAGAGCATCGGCGGGGTGGGATGCCCACGTATGAGCGGGCGTATCGCTATAGAGGGCTTCCCCATCAGGGCCGCGCTCTTCTAGCTTCTGCTTCGTGTACTGGCGAAGACCCTCGATCCCGGTCTCGCACTTGTCCTCGTCCACCCAGACCTTCGGGAGGAACTGGCGGACGGCGTTGATGCCATCCTGCAGGGAGAGCTTCGCGACCACCGTGGGGCTCATGCCCATCTGTCGGAGCACCTCGATCCGGCTCTTGCCAGTGCCCAGCTCTCGGACCATCACGTCATGGGGGAGCAGGTGCCGCGCGTAGGTGTAGGGCTTCTCTGCCAGCACCTTCGTGTAGTGCTCTAGCCCCACCCCGCTGGAGTAATAGTAGTCGATCAGCCTGTGCTCGTGGCCTACCTGCTGGTGGAACCAGATGGCGGTGGCGTCCGAAACACCCAAGTCCCAGGCGGTGTTGACGGGCCTGGCCGGCTCCCACGGGACCTTCGTAATGCGGTTCGTCTCGGCCATGTCGTTGAGCTGATCTCCGAAGTACGCGCCAACCAGGGGAGCATCGAACGAGCAGTAATACTCCTGCTGGATCATCTCCTCTGGCATCCCAGAGCGCCTGTCTGCGTCGATCACTTCGAGGCTGACCGCTCCCGTGTCTTCTACTCCGAGTACCTGCGAGAACCATTCGGGCTGTTCCGTCGCCATCTTCAGGGTCTTGTGCCCATGGTTTCTTCCGCGAGGCGTGTAGATGAATACGGCCCACCCACCGTTCTCCGCGAGGATGGGGCGCATGTAGTCCCATACCTGGGGCGTCATCACGCTCCACTCGGAGAAGATGATTCCGACCGGATTGGCTCCGACGAGTCGGTTGTACTCTTCGGCGCCGATCACCTGGTACACCGATCCGTTCGTGAACCAGAGCGACATCTCGTCGTGCCGCTTGCGGACGACCGTGCCGGGAGGGAAGTGATCCAGGAATGGCCGACCGTCTCGGGTCATCCCCTCCCACACGACCTTCTTGCCCTGCGTGTAGGTTGGGAGAATGTGCCAGTAGAGGCCTACCCGCTCGAAGACCTGCGTGGCGCACCAGTTGATGGCGAACAGATCCTTGCCTGCCCGTCGGTGCCATACAAGACAGGCTCGCTTCGCCCCCTTCTCCAACGCCTCCCACGCAGGCATCTGGTAGTCGCGAGGCTCGTAGTCGTAGGGGAGGTGGATCTCACTCATCGTTCCCTGACTTTAGTGCCGCAACCACCGCCTCTGCGTCGATGATGTCGTTGCGTACCTCGTCGACGCCTGCGATATGGCGTGTCTCGCCCGTCGATAGCTTGTTGATGATGATGGTGACCCCGGTGTTGCCCGTGTTCTGCTCTCCGCGTGAGTCGGGACGTCCCCATCCCTGGTCGAGAATATCCTTCGCTGCTGCGCGCCGCGCACCGGGAGGGTTCTTCTTGTTACGCATGATGGTGACGAGCGTCATGATCGCTTCGTCCGTATGGACGCGTGCCATGTCGCGAACGTCTTGCTTCGCGCTCTCCTCGAACGTCTCGATGACTTGCTTCGCTGATAGGTCGCCGGTCATCACAGCCCATGAATCTCCGGAGTGCCTGCACCTGCCTGGTTGAACACGAACTTCGCGCGCTCTAGCGCGCCTAACACTTTCAGCTCGTCAGCCCCTGCCCAGGACACGTCCACGTTCGGGCCATGAAGGCGCAGTACGACGATCCCGTCGGTTCCGTCTGTCTCGACATCCTTCGTGACGCTCTCTAGGACCCCGAGGACTCGCCTCGTTCGCTCTTCCCCTAGCAGGTCTTTCACTTGATCCCCCTGTGAGTGATCGAGAAGTGGCCCCCATCTGGCCTGGTAAAGTCTCCGCCCCAGAAGCATAGAGGGTGTTGTGCCTTCCAGAACTGCCCCAGGGGCGCGTAGTCTTCGCTCTTGTCCAGGTACTTCCCGTCTCGGAAGAGGATCAGGTCTACCGCGAGTCGCTTCGTGTGTAGGCTGTTCGCGATCCCCTTCCCACTCTGTGCGTTCAGCTCCGCTTGTTCGGGTGTGCGATGGCACTCGCCCATTCTAACTCCGTAGCCCAAGCGAAAGCCTTCGTCGATGAGACGCGCAAGAAGCTTTGAGAACAGCTCCTGCTTCTCTCCCAGCTTATAGGTAGCCATTCTCTCTTGCCCTCACCTCGACCTGCTCCTGCATGGAGCCCAGGTCTTCGTACCAGAGCGGAAGAGGCTCGCGTATCCCCGCGTTCATCTTCACCTTGTGGTCCGCGGAGAGCGTCTCAATCGCCCACGTCTCGGAGGACTGGATCTCGCATATGTCGTACCAGCGGCACCAGTATGCTGCGACCTGCTCATGGGTGGGTCGATCCCCGTCCTCGATGTCCATGACGATGCCCGTGTGCAGCTCCTGCCAGGTCCAGTAATGGGCAGACATTTCCCTTCGCAGCGAGTCGATGGTCGAGAGCGGAGAGCGCACGAGGTGGACCACGCGGACGAACTCGTAGTCCTGGCGCTGAATCGTCTCCAGCTCTAGCGAGGGAGCGCTCGCCAGGCGGGGCACGGCCCAGTGGCAGTAGACGATCCCGTCCACCCCCATCTCTTCATGCCCGACCGACAGTCCCATGTGGTCGTTGATCAGCTTCGTGCAGGAGGTCGATCCGCTTCGAGGGCAGCAGATGACCAGCAGAGGCTTCTGGATCAGGGGCTGCGCAGCCTTCGCGTACTCTACCATCCGTACTTCTCTGCCCTGTGCCTCAGGGCTTCGAGGGTCAGCTCATCGTCGATGTCTTCCCAGTGGACCAGCGGGGTAGGGGCCACCGTGACGTTCTTCGGCGGCCCGATGTCCATGATGTCGCACAGGCGGATCGTCGTATCCGCAGTCGATTCACAGCGGTCAGTCCACCAGATCCAGAGCTTCGCCAGCATCCAGGCGGGCGGAATCTCCGGCTCCTTGAACATGATGCCCGTCCAGATGTACTGCCAGCGCAGGAATGGCCAGGGGGGCATGGCTCGCAGTGAAGCGATCGTGGCCAGGGGGTGTCGGACGAGGTGGATCACCCGGTCGAACATGAAGTGCTGGCGCCCCTTCTCTTCTTTGAAGAGCGGGTCGTTCTCGATCTTCGCCACCAGCCAGGCGGCGTTGACGGTCCCATCCTCTCCCATGCGCTCGTGCTCAACTCTGAGCCCCAGCTCGCGCAGAAGCCACGCCATGTAGGTGGTCCCACTCTTTGGGGAGCCGATCACCAGGACTTTCTTCTTCTCCAGAGGGCCAACGACGGGGGTGAATTTGATCGGAGGCTCGTTAACGATCTCGATGTCGCCGGGCGGGGGCACGGGATCTCCTTATTTGCGGGGCTCTCCACCCCAGACGGGGCATCGGTCAGGGTCGTTGAACTTGAAGTACACCGAGCCGCCGACTTCGGTGCCCCGGTAGTTCGAATCCACGCCATCGCGCTCGCCCGCCTCATAGGCACGAAGCGTGGCATCGCCCTTGATCGTCCCCATCGTATGATGGGCATCGACCGAGAACCCCTCCGGGCAGGGGACCCAGTTGTTGGCGACGTTCTGGTGGGCGCATCCGAGGGCCAGGAGCCCGATGGCCGGGATGACTCGCCTCACTTCTTGCGCTTCCTGGGTCCCTTCTTCTTCGCCTTCGACATGTCCACGCCGCCACCGTGCTCGCTGTAGACGCGGCCCTTCTTCGTGCGGTAGTCGGGCCCTATCTGCTCACCGGACTTCGTGGTTCCGGGTCCCCCGTACATCCCGCGAGAACGGCTTGCAGGGCCGTCCAGCTTCCGCTCGATCGAAGTACGGCGCTTCCGCTCTTCCCGAACCTTCTTTTTCGTAGCCACGGCTAGTGGTCCTTCGACGTGTGCTTCTCAGGCATGGGACCTTCCTTGTACAGGTCCGG
>Ga0307379_10006125_pt1 | contig 16607 bp, 11 predicted proteins | sample UN2MG_FD_202237 | JGI IMG/M metagenome (GOLD analysis project Ga0307379, IMG submission 202237) | Soil microbial communities from Risofladan, Vaasa, Finland - UN-2 | ecosystem: Environmental > Terrestrial > Soil > Coastal area > Acid sulfate soil | place: Finland: Risofladan, Vaasa | collected... | reverse complement strand
CCAAGATTTTTTTTGGAAAATATTATCTTTATATCTTTGAATTCTTTTTTTATATCCTCCAGAACATTGTAGGTGGAGTTATTATCAAAAATAATAATCTCAATATTTTTATGGGTCTGGTTTTTAATTGAGTCCAGGCATTCCTTTAATATGGGATAAGTTGAGTTGTAGTTGACAATGATTACTGACACATCTTTGCTCAGATGTGGCTTATATCTATCAATATATGGTTTAGCTGTAATATCTGAATCCTTTAAATTAAGCATCTTTTTAATGATCCGGTGATATTGTTTTACACTATTTTCCCAGGTAAATCTCCCGGCATATTCTCTGGCTTCTTCCCCCATTTCTTTTCTTAATTTTGATTTATTTACCAGAATTTCTAATTTTTCTATAAATTCCTTCTTATTCTTTACTAAAAACCCTGTTTTTCCATTCTGGGAGATTTCCGGATGGGCACAAATGCTGTAGCATAAGGTTGGTCTTTCAAAACTATGTGCTTCCGCAATAGGCAGGTCGAATCCTTCCCAGCAGGAGCAGGTAGTATAGATATCACAGGATCTGTAAATTAAGGGCATGAGTTCCTCGGGGGCGTTGCTTATAGATAATATTCCCTGGTTTTTAAGCAATTCTTCATCATTTTTTGAACCATACCCGACAGTTAGTAGCTTAATATTTTTATGTTTTTTAGAAATGTTCTGGTATATATCAATAAGCTCTGATAATCCTTTATAAGGCTGATTGGTAAGGTTTAATCTTCCTACAAATAACAATAAAACATCTTTAGGATTTACTCCTATTTCATTTCTGAAAATATTGATTTCTTCCTCACCAATTATTTCTTCCTTGTAGTGGTCGCATCCATTGTATATAAAGGTAGCTTTTTCTCTTAAATTTTTGGGCAGGCAGTTAAGTAGATACTTTGACACGGTTACAATTTTATCTGCTTTCTTAAAATAGGAGAGATTTTGGCTTATTTCCATATATTTATATCTCAGTCTTCTTTTTAGAGGCAATCCGCTTACTGATATTATTCCATGGTCAACAACTAAAACCGGTTTATTTAACCTGGGTATTAAGCTATAAAATGGGAAGGATTGTATTATGAATAAATCAACATCTTTGCTATTAAGATATGGAGCTAATTTTCTGATTCTTCTTTCATAAACTACTGGATTAGTATCCGGTTTAAAGTAGTGAAGTTTTTCTATATTATATGATTTTCGATTTATGAAAGTTTCATCAAAATAATTGCAATATACTTTGCAATTATACCCTGTTTTTGCCAGGCCATCTGCAAGTCTATCAACCACCAGATCTACGCCATGGCCCTTTATCATTCTATCGGTTATAAAGGCTATGTTTATTTGTTTCACATTCTTAAAACTTTTTATTTTTTATATTGTATGTTTTGGCAAGTAGTTCCACAACCTAAAATTATAAGTTAAATTTTATCATTATATCAATTATAAAGGAAAGCATCTATTTTAAGTAAGAAGCTAATAAGAGTTGCCAGGTCTATTCTTTATAATATCAGTGAATAACAGTATAATTTAGTTATTTAGAAGTTTTGATTATGGGAAAAAATAAACAAAAAATTACCCTGATATTCATTTTTATTATTTTTATCATAATTACTGCTACTGTCGGATGTTTTAATTCCTTATCAACACAAAAGGAATTACCTGAAGAAGAGGAGACACAGGATTCAGCTTCAAATAATTATCAAGGCCTGAGAATAGAAACAAAAAATTTAAATTTAGAGGAACTGGCTGATAGCTACCCCAGGATAGTTTGTTTTGGAGATTCAGTGGCCTTTGGATGGAATATAGATTATAAGAATTCTTATCCTAATTTATTAGAAGAGTTATTGAAAGGAGATTATGCAAAAGTCAAGGTCATTAATAGTGGTATTGGTGGAAACACAATACTAGATGCCTATAACCGGGTGGAGAATGATGTTATAGACTATAATCCACATCTGGTTGTAATTAATTTTGGATTAAATGATGGCAGGATTCAAGAAAAAACTGAATATGAAAATGAAAATGGAGCTGAAGAGCCTGTATATGATGGAGATAAAGAAGACCCTACGGTTCCCAATGTTGATCTCGAAACTTTTAGTAAATACTATAGCTTAATTGTGGATAAGATAAAGTCGGCTGATATTAAAATAATTTTAATGGGGATAAATTCTGTTCTTGTTTTATCTTCTGCGGAAAATAATATAGATGCAGAAGAGCAAATAGAAATCTATAAAAATTATAATGATGAGGTAAGAAAAATATCAGTAAATAACCATATTGATTTTATAGATTTGTGGGATATTTTTAATATAAATGATAAAGAATGTGATTATTTGCAGGGTGATGGCATTCATCCGAATGAAGAAGGATTTAAGTTAATAGCAAATATTGTCTATGAGGTTATCAGGTCATATAATTTTCAGTAAATATTGTACCGGTTTGTTGCTGAGAACTTAACAATAGATGTTGTGTAAAGTAGATTGTTTGTTATAATTTATCCTAATCTATCTAATATTTTGGTTAATTAATTTTAGGAGATTTATTTTTATGAAAGATATTCTTACTTATCCTCAAGTATCAATTTCGGTTGTAAACTTAAATGGTAAGGGCTATCTTGGAGAATGCCTGGATAGCATAAAACATTTAAACTATCCTTCAGATAAAATAGAGGTAATAATAGTTGATAATGGCTCGAGAGATGGTTCTGTGGGGTTTATTAATTCAAATTATCCTGAAACCAGAGTAATTCAAAATAATAAAAATATGGGTTTTGCTTTTGCAAACAATCAAGCAGCTAGAGCAGCAAAGGGAGAATATGTGGCTTTCCTCAACAATGATACAAAAGTAGATGAAAACTGGCTGATTGAGCTTCTAATGCCCATTTACAGGGATAAAGAAGTAGTTGCATCGGGTTCCAAAGTTCTTTCTATCGATGGTAAAAAACTTGATTTTGTTGGGGGAATGATAAATTTTGAAGGTAAAGGATTCCAGATTGACTATGGTGTTCCGGCAGATAAGGATAAATACCACCTTATCAGTTACCTTCCTTTTGTAAATGGTGGAGCCATGATGGTAAACCGTGATGTTTTTTTAGAGACAGGAGGATTTGATGAGGATTTCTTTGCTTATTATGAAGATGTTGATTTTGGCTGGAGGCTCTGGGTATTAGGTTATAAGGTTGTATTTGCTCCAAAATCTATTGTCTATCATCACCATCATGGTACCTCAAATCAATTTAGTGAAGACAAGCTAAGATTTCTTAAAGAAAGAAACTCTCTTTATTCAGTTTTTAAGAATTATGATGAGAATAACCTTTCCAAAGCATTATCCGGAACTCTGTCAGGAGTTTTTAACCGGATATTTGTGGATTTTAAATTTGATTATAAAAAATATTATGACCTAAGCCAACTGGAACTGGAAAAGATTAAGATTGGCAATACCACATTGTCAAAAGAACCCTTAAGCTCTCTCATGGCGGTAAGGGATTTTTTTGATAACCTGCCAGAATTGATTAAAAAGAGAGAAGAGATTCAAAGTAAGAGAAAGAGAGATGATAAAGCTCTGTTTAGTTACTTTAAAGGCCAATTTCTGGCTGTTTCATCCAGTCCTGATTATCAGAGAAAACAGATAGATATACTAAAGTCGCTGGGGATTTATAAAATTTTTGAAAAGGAAATAGAGAGAAATTTACTTATAATTTCCAACGAGGTGGTATCTAAAGAAATGGCAGGACCGGCTATAAGAGTCTGGAACTTTGCCAAGGTACTCTCTGAATATATGAATGTAACACTGGCAATTCCCAATAAAGTAGAATTTCCAGAACAGAGTTTCAGCATAATACAGTTCAAGGATAATGGAAACTTAAGAGAAATAATGGAGGGTTCCGATATTATTCTTTGCAATGGAATGACTTTTACTAAGTATTATAATGGTATTAAACAATCTAATAAATATCTGATTATTGATATCTACGACCCTTATAATCTGGCAACTCTGGCTGAGCATAATACAGCAACTATCAAGGAGAAGCTGGAGGTATATAAATCAATACACTATTATTTTAACGAGCAATTTTACTACGGTGATTTCTTTATATGTGCTTCTGAAAGACAGAGGGATTTCTGGCTGGGAATGCTGGCAGCTTTAAACAGGGTCAATCCTTATTCCTATAATCAGGATCACACTTTAGAACGGATGATAAGCGTAGTTCCATTTGGTCTTCCAACCAATAAGCCCATGCATACCAGAGAAGTATTAAAGGGGGTAATCAAGGGTATAGAAAAGAATGATTTTGTAGTTATCTGGGGTGGTGGAATATATAACTGGTTTGATCCCTTAACGCTTGTAAAGGCAATGGCCAGGATATATGAGTTGAGAAAGGATATAAAACTTTTCTTTATGGGGGTAAAGCATCCTAATCCTGAGGTAAAGGAATTGCAGCTGGTAAATGAAACCATAAGCCTGGCCAAAAAGTTAGGCGTATATGAAAAAAATGTATTCTTCAATTTTGGATGGGTTGAGTATGAAGACAGGCAAAATTACTTTATGGAATCAGATGCTGGAATAATTACTCATCCCAATCATATAGAAACCAGGTTTTCATTTAGAACCAGGGTACTGGATTACTTGTGGACCGGACTTCCCATAATCTCAACCAGAGGAGATAGCCTGAGCGATTTGGTTGAAAGAAAGGGTCTTGGTCTTACTTCAAGAGATGAAAGTGTGGATGATATTGTAGGGGCTATAACCAGGCTTGCAGATGATAGGGAGTTCTATAACCAGTGTGTAAACAATATTGAAAAGATAACCGGAGATTTTAACTGGGAAAAGGTGTGCAGGCCAATTATTGATTTCTGCAGAGATCCGATATCAAGTGCTGAAAAAAGTGGAATCAGTAAAGATGATCGAGGAAAGCTGGCAAGTAGTTACAATAGTCAGAAAAGCAGCAAAGGAATAAGGTATTTAGTAAAAAGATTTTTTTATCATCTAACTCACGAAGGCTTTAAAAAAGCTTTTAAGTATTCTTCAAATTACCTAAAAGAGAGAAAGTAAAACGTATAGTAGTAGAGGGATAGGAAATCAATACAGAAAATAAAAAAATTAGTTCTAAAAATATAATATTCAGAGTAATAAATATCGTTGTAGTTGTAGGATCCGGTATTTTTCTTCTTTTTTTCTTATTAAATCAGATTGACATAGAGGATATTATAAAAGCTTTTTTGGGTATTTATAAGCCTTCTCTTATAGTTGGTTTAATTCTTATTTTCTCAATTGATTTTTTTAGAGCCTACAGAGCAAAAATTTTAATCGGACCCGGCAAAATCAGAATGGTTGATATGTTTTTGATCTCTCTTGTAAGAAATGGCTTTAATATGGTACTGCCTGCAAGAACAGGAGAGCTCTCCTACATTTATGTTCTTAAAAGGAAATTTAAATTTCCTATAGAGATTGGTATTTCAACCTTAATGATTGCACTTGTTTTTGATTTAGTTATCGTTTTTTCAATGATTGTAATTTCTATAGTTATTGTAGGAGTAAATAGATATGCGGTTTCTTCCACCAGTGTTATTTTAATAGCTATAGGGCTTCTTATTTTCTTTTTGCTGGTCTTGTTTTACCTTTCTAAATTTATAGGATTTTTCATTAAAATATTTGATAGGATTTTATTAAAAGATAAAATAAGAAAAATTAGAATTATCCAATATATATATGAAAAATTAGTTGAGACAAATAAAAATATTGAATTAATTCAGAAAAGAGGGATATACTGGAAAGTATATCTGGTCACAATACCTGCTCGAATTTTAAAATTTACAGCTTATTATTTTTTAATTCATGCAGTACTTAAGCCTATGGGCTTTGGTTTTAATGAACTTCCATACTGGGTCATTTTTTTAGCTACTGTAGCTGCCGAAATATCTGCTGTTCTGCCTACTCATTCCCTTGCGGGCCTGGGTACCTATCAAGGAGTATTTGCTCTTGCATTTATAATATTAGGCTTTAATAAAGAAATTTCTATTATAGTTGGATTTAGTTACCATATTATAAATTTGATTTTTACCGTAGCATGGTGTCTTATAGCAATGATTATATTAAGTATGCCGTTCTATAAAGTGAAAGAAAATAGTAAGGGATACTTGTAAAAAATTTAAAAACAAAATATTTCTTTTATGAGAGTGAAATCATTTTTTAAAAAAATTGGAAGTTCAATTGTTACAAAAGATATTTTCGAGGATAAAAACCTGTCCAGGCGGCTTTATAAATATTTTTTAACCGGGCTTTTTATCAGGTTGATATTCCTTCCATTTCTATTCCAGAGAGATCTGCTTTCAACTTATCAGAGAGCCGCAGAAACGGTTTTTGCCGGTAATTTCGGATCAGATTTCCAGCAAATGCTGACAAATGTGATCCACTCTATCTATCTGTTTATTATAAAGTCAATATTCCCGGCAATAAATAAATTATCTCCTGTTTTGCTGGAGAAAGATACCTGGATATCCTGGATCAGTTTCAATAGCAGTTATAATGTATTTACCGCACTGGCTCTTTTTAAAATACTATACCTTATATTTGATGTAGTTTGTATGTTTTTAATACTGCGGCTCTCTTTTGACAGTGAACCTGAAAATAAATTGCGGGTTTTTAAGTTCTGGATGTTTAACCCTTTCGTAATATTCATACTATATGTCTTTGCCAGACATGATATTATTGGAATACTTGCGACACTGGTTGCTTTGCTGCTGGCAAAAAAGAATAGAAAATACTGGGCTATTATAGTGCTTGCATTTGGTATAGCTCTTAGATTTTTCCCTATAATGATTCTTCCCCTATTTATATTTTATCTGGCACGTACCAAAAAGGATTATATTATACTATCCGTAATAGGGATTTCCGGTCTGGCGGCAGTGGAACTATTTTCTTATTTCTATTTTGGGGGAAGCGTGATATTTTCACTGCTGAACGCCCAGCATTTTGATTATATTTTATCGTCAAAACTGGAACTGGTAGTCCATGATCGTATATTTATTTTTGTAGCAGTATATATAATCATAATCCTTAGTTTCCTGCACATCAGAAAAAAGAGTTTTGATATATTTTTAAATTATGGGGCAATTATATATCTGGCTTATGTCAGCCTTTGTTATTTTCATCCGCAGTATATGCTGTGGACGGTCCCTTTTCTTATAATCATATTTATAAGAAGAAAGTCACTCCTGTACTATCATTGGATTCAATTTGCCCTGCTCCTGATAATATTAATATACTGGGGAGATCTGGTGACCAAGTTTGTTTTTGCCCCTATAGATCATAAGTTTTTTGTTTATCTGGCCGGTCCCATTCCTATTATCAACCTGTTTTATAGTCCTGCTAAATTCGTAAATATATTCAGAAGCATTTTCACAGGTGTATCGTTATGGATGATATATTTGATTTATAAGGATAATAAAAAGATACTGGCAGATGAGTTAAAAAACAAGGAAAATTAAAAAAGTATGAAAAGAATAAGTTTTGCAGTAAAAACAATTATATTGGTTTTCCTGGCAGTTTTAATTTTACCGCTACTTGCGGGATGCAGGGGAATCTTTTATATTCCGGGCGCCAGTTATGGTTACTATATATGGGAAGAGGACAGTAAAGTATTTGTAGAGTGGAGCGCAGACCGGAAAGATTCGAAATTTGATGGCAGGATTTCAACTGATGGAAAAATCACCGAATATAAATTAAACGAGTGGGAAGAAGAAAATGATGTAATTAAAGTAGGAGAAGATAAAATTGAATTTTCTGCCACTCTGGATAGCCAGGACTACTCAGACGGGTTTAGTTTTACTTTACAGGATTACACTTATCTGGAGTTTGATTTAAAGATGAATGATGACTACGATCTTTCCAGGACAAATATAGGTGGATTTCTGGAAAATCCGGAAGAAAGTGTATTTAAAGTAGAAAAAGGATATTTTGACCAGCTTAAGGAAAAACCCTGGTATAGAAAACACCCTTTTTCTGAATTCTTCAGTAAATTATTTTCTAATAAATATTTTACATTTGTCTACCTATTTATACTGGGGATAATTATTATAGAAATTTTAAGAATAACTGTTTTTATCAGTAGAAGAAGAAAAATTATTGGCCTTGTAATTTCATATGCAGTATTGATTCTGGTTGAAATTTGTATTTATTTTATTTTAAAATTCTTAATTCGGTAGAATTGTTTTTAATTCAGGAGATTTTATGGTGAGGGTTGCTTTAATTGGAGCCGATGGCCAGCTTGGAGCAGACATAAATAGTTATTTTAAAGAGAAAGGAATAAAAATAATAGGTCTGGTTGGCCTGAAGGATATTGATGTCTGTGACTATAAGATGAGTGATAATATCCTAAAAAGGATTAATCCGGATCTGGTTATAAATACCGCTGCTTTCCATGATGTAGACCTGTGTGAAGACAAAGTCCTGTCCGCTTTTAAAGTGAATGTAATGGGAGTTAAAAATCTTTCGGTAATATGCAGAGAAATAAATACTCCTCTTATGCATTTTAGCACTGATTATATCTTTGATGGAAAGAAGAAAGAACCCTACGTGGAAGATGATTGTGCCAGGCCAATCAGCTTATACGGTATATCCAAATTAGCAGGGGAACAGGTGATACAATATATGCTTGAGAAATATTATATTATAAGGCTCAGTGGACTTTATGGATATACGGGTTGCGTGGGTAAGGGAAACATAAATTTTGTGGAACTAATGATAAAGCTGGCAAAGAAAGAAGAATCGATAAAGGTAGTAAATGATCAGGTACTTACTCCTACTAGCACCAGGGATGTGGCAGAGAAGCTTTATGAACTGATACAGACTGGAAATTATGGTATCTATCATATGACCAATACCGGAAGCTGTTCCTGGTATGAATTTGCCTGTGAAATATTTAAGCTTATGAAATTATCTACTAGTGTATTACCTATAACTACTGAGGAATTTGGAGCGAAAGCCAGAAGGCCAAAATATTCAGTTTTAGATAACGTAAATTTAAGAAATATTGGCCTGAAAGATTTGAGAAACTGGAAGGAAGCATTAAAGGATTATATTGAAAGCAGAAATAAAAAAAGATATTTATGATACCGGGCAAGGTAAGTTTAAAAAATTTATCCTTAGTAATAAAGCAAAAATATATGCATTTTTTTCCTTTTTAATTCCCTTTATATTTTATATTCTAACCTTGGAACGCAAATTGATTGGGGGCGATACCACCTGGTACGCCCTTAAAATTTTAAAAATGGAAGTTTTTGTCCCAACCGGTTATCCCACATTTTCTTTGCTTGGTAAAATTATAACTTATCTGCCGGTAGGTGATATTGCTTACAGGCTTAATTTATTTTCAGCTATTTTTGGAGCGCTTACGGTTTTATTTTTATTTTTAACTATTAATATTCTGGTTAAAAATAACTTGATCAGTTTTTTTAGCTCCCTTTCCTTTGCTTTTATTTCCCCTTTCTGGTTTGTAGCCAATAGATTGGAATTTGATACCTTAAATACCTTTTTTATAATTCTTGTAATCTATTCGGCTGTAAGATATCAGCAGACCTTAAGCCGGAAATTTTTATATTTTTTCTTCTTTTCCCTGGGGTTGAGTTTAACAAACCATCCAATAGCTTTTTTTACCGTGCCTGCTTTACTTTTATATGTAATAATTATAAATCCTAAAATTTTTAAAAGCATAAAGGTGATACTGTCAAGCGTCTTTTTCTTTGTCCTGCCCCTGCTGTCTTATTTGTATCTTCCGGTGAGGTCGCTTATGGGATATGGCGAAGTTACTGATTTTAGAAGATTTATTTATTATATAACTGGAAGGTCTGTAACCGGCGAGGTGCATGGAGGTAGTTTTGGAGATAAATCTAACGAAGTTATGATCGGGGTATTCAAAGATTATATTAAAATTATTTATGAGAATTTTGGAATTGTTTTAATTATAATATCTATAATAGGATTTATATATCTTATAAAAAAGAACCTCAAACTCGGTATTTGCTCTCTTTTACTGGTGGTTTTTAATTTTGCTATTATTGTGCAGTATCTGAGTTTTGCAAATCCCAATTATGTGCTTGATTCCATGCTTGTCATAACCATTTATATCGCTTTCGGTTTTCTGTTTATTATTGATTCATTGAAATTTATTTTTGCAAGACTTCTTGCCGGAAAAAAGCAAATAAAAGCAGATAGAATTCTAAAGTATTTGATATTTAGTGTAATTTTTTTGTTTTTTGCTTTTCAGCCGGTTTCTCTAATATATGCAAATTATAATACAGTAGACCTTTCAGAGCCTGAACCGGCATACATGTTCTGGGATGAGGCGTTTGGTAATATGGAGAGCGGTTCCACGATCTATGCTCAGACCTATTCGGCGAATATCGGTCTGTTCGTAGACGAATATGAGTATGGAGACAAAGGGATAAAATTCATTTATCAGGGGAGCGATGAGTATAGTATTGATAATATGAGAAAGGACCTGGAAAATGGGGTTACAGTGTACAGTGTGGGAGATGATAAGTTTATTGAGCTGAATTTTGAAACAGAGAAATTAGGTAAAACTTATTATTTTGACTGGTTTAAAGAAGATTTAAAACTTTACAGGTTAATAAGTTTCAGGAAAATGGTTAATATAGAATATAAGATTGATAGCCTGGTAGAAGAATTCGGCGAAGAGTTTACCATAGAATATATAATCAAAAACAATAGCTCTGCTGCAATTAAAATAAATTCAGTAGAACTTGAACTTCCCCAGAATATAAAATTTGTCAGCGTTGGACCTGATGGTTACATAAATCAGGGCCCAGGCATGAGCCGGGGTATGTATATGTGGGTCAGTGATAATTATATAATCGATAGTAAAAGTGAAATTAATTTGAAAGTCAGCTTGAAAGGGGTGGTTCCCGGAAAATCTGTTATTAAGTTCAGGGTAACTGCCAATGATAATTACATAAATTGTGATGACGTAGAAATTGAAATAAGGTCTTAATATTGGGTTAAAAAATATGGCTGCTAGTCAATTTTTTCGATGGCTATTTTCACGAATAGGACAGAAAGATTACGGGAATCGCTGGCAATCCCTAATTCTTTGGGAGTTATGCTATAGCCGTATATAAATTTCAGGATATTTACCTCTTTTCCAATAAAATCGGTTGAGAATTCTATAAAATACTGATTGAAGACATCATCGTTAGGAAATTCTATGCTTCCTATTATTTGGTTATCCAGGAATATTTCCATTGTCTGCTGTATTTCCGGATTTAGGAGAGGCCTGGCGGTTATTTTTAGTACATAGTTTTTATTTTTTTCAAGACTCACATAGAGTAAGGACATCCTATCCATTCCCCAGCTGCCAATACCATTTTCAATACTGTCCATACCGTATACCAGGTAATTTGAATTTGAAGGATTGGTAAAGTCTATTTCTACAGTGCCATTACTAAGAGCCGGGTTTATCAAATTATCTTCGGTAGGAGGTATAATTGTTTCTATAGAAGGCCTGTTGCCATCCTTTTGGAAATAATATAATCTGGAAACATTATCTCTGGCAGTAAGGATAAGATTTTCAGGGCAATTACCCAAAAGCTCTCTTATTTTAGGGTCAATATGACCTGATATAAAAAGTGAAGGTGACGCAATTAGCCAGATGTTGCTGTTTCTGTTTGTCTCCAGCAAATCTATAAACTCGATGAGGCTTCTTAATACCCTGACTCCATAGGTATCATCAATTACCTCACTGCCTTCTCTGTGATAGGGTGCCCATGATACCAGATCTCCGGTCCACAGCCAGTAATCAATTTTCCTGGTATATGGATATGAATTGTAGATATCGGTGGTAATTACTATGTCATCCTTGCTCATATGCTGTCTGACATATTTTCCTGGTTCAGCAGCATCCCAGTGATAAGTTCTGCTGCTGGATATGGAGTAATTTACATTAAGCATATCAGAGTGTTTTATTTCCGGAATAGCCAGTGCTTCATTTATGTCTATTCCGCTAATGGTAAAAAATGAAATTATCAGAAATATTATTATTAAAATTGTACTTGATATTCTTTTATCTATCTCTTTATTCCTTAATTTTTTAAGGGCCAGGGATATGGTTTTGGATAGGAATATGGATACCAGGTACAATATATAGGCAAATATTAGTATAAAAAAGGGCATTATAAAATAAATGTATCTTTGCTGATTGTACATTTGTCCCAGGGATACTATAAGAATGCTAAAGATGAATATAAAGTAGAGAGTGAATATATTTAAGGGGATCCTCAGTCTCTTTAATTTAATTTCATCTTCATTTAATTTTATAGAAGAATAGGTAAATGTCTGTCTTATAGATACATAAATAGCAAAAGAGATAAATATCAGAATACCGGCTCCAAATATAATGAACATTTTAGGAAACATAGTTTCAAGTTTTTTAAAATAGAAAGGATCGGGAACTTTAAGATATGCTGCCAGAGTAGATCTTAAACCACTGCCGGTTGAATAAAAGCTTCTTCCCACTTTCCAGAAAAATACCTGATTTATAACCTGAAGGAGGTTAAAAGCAAAGATTATGGCCAGGGGGACCAAAACTCTTGCTTTGAAGAATTTTCTGCCGAGATAGAATAACAGTGGTATAAATAATAAAAGCAGTAAAAATCCAATGCCGTGGACCAGATGGGTCAAGCAGATAAAAACGGTAGCCAGTATAATGAATTTTTTATTGTTTTTAACAAATCCCCTGTAAAAAAAATAAAAAGACAACAGAAAGAAAAACTGCAGAGTTGAATAATATCTTACTTCTCTTGAGAAATAGATATACCAGTTGGAAAAAGTAATAAGAAAAGCTGATAGAAAACCTACATATTTATTAGCCAGGTCTTTTCCCACAAAATATATCAGTACTATAGTTGATACTCCAAAGAAAACACTGGTAATCCTGAAAGCAAATTCACCTGTTCCGAATATCAGTACCGGTATGACATCCAGGTAATAACCCAGGATTCCGTGCCACAAGATGTTTCCTGAAGGGAGCAGGGGGTAGCCATGGTTTAATATACTGATTGTTCCGATAAAAGTATGTCCATCATCTCCCCAGAAAGCCAGATGACCTAGATTTCTTATTCTTAAAAAAATGCCTGCTGCTGCCAGAGCTAACAGGCCTAGAAAAGTCAAGATGTTCTTCCAGTCTTTGAAATAATTTTTGACTGTAAATCCTGTGTGCATAAATTTTTCAGTTTTAAGCTAAGCTTAAAAATCTTTATTTTTGGTTGTTAAAAATATTATAGAAGAAAAAAAAGTATAAGACCATTTATTTTGCAATTAATAAAAAAATTTTTTTTGTGTATAATTAGTTAAAAAATTTTTTAACTAATTCTCATTTAAGAATTATTAAATTACAGAAATTTTAAAAAAAAATGAACATAGTAGTTACCGGCGGAGCAGGATTTATTGGCTCTCATCTCTGTGAAAAATTAATAGATTCGGGATCGAAAATAATCTGTGTTGATAATTTTGATAATTTTTATAGTCCTGCAATAAAAGAAAATAACCTTTCAGAAGTGATCGGTAGCAGCTATTTCAAGCTTTACCGTTCAGATATCACCAGTCTTGACCGGATGGAGGAAATATTTTCAAAAAATAGTATTGATATGGTGATTCACCTGGCAGCAAGAGCTGGAGTAAGACCATCAATAGAAAAACCTTTTTTGTATGAAAAGGTAAATATCCTGGGAACTATGAATTTACTGGAATGCTGTAAAAGATATAATATTTCAAAATTTATTTTTGCGTCTTCATCATCGGTTTATGGCGGGAATAAGAAAATACCTTTTTCCGAGGAAGATAATGTTGACCTCCCCATATCTCCTTATGCTGCTACTAAAAAAGCTGGAGAGCTTATTTGTTATACCTATCATAACCTTTATAAAATATCAATTTTTTGTTTTAGATTATTTACAGTCTATGGTCCGCGTCAGAGACCGGAAATGGCTATACACAAATTCACCAGGCAAATATTGAGTAGCGAGAATATAGAAATCTATGGCGACGGGTCTTCTTCACGGGATTATACTTATATTGACGATGTGATTTCGGGTATTTTAAGCAGCCTGGACAGGATAAAAGGTTTTGAAGTTATTAATTTAGGAAATTCAAATACAGTTAAATTAATGGATCTGATAAGATTAATTGAAATCACTACAGGGGGGAAAGGTCAATTGAAATTTACCGGAAACCAGCCCGGCGATGTCTTTATAACCTGTGCTGATATTAGAAAAGCAAGAAAAATGTTAAAATATCTTCCTAGAACAAATATTAAGGAGGGTCTGGCTAAGTTTGTAAAGTGGTATAAAGAAAAGAGAAAAGAAGGTTTATTTAATGAATGATACTTTAAAAAAGATTAAATCTGGTATAGATCTATCTATTGTTATACCTATTTATAACGAAAGAGAAAGTATTGAAAAACTTTATAAAAAACTCGACGAAGCTCTTTCCAGGATAAATTTAAAGTATGAAGTGATGCTTATAGATGACGGGAGCACAGACGGTACTTTTAATGAGCTTTTAAAAATACACCGGAAAAATAAGCTATATAAAATTATCAGGTTCAGGAAAAATTTTGGACAGACACCAGCTATAAGCGCCGGATTTAGTTACGCAGAGGGTGAAGTAGTGGTTACTCTTGATGCAGATCTACAAAATGATCCTCTGGATATCCAGGTTTTGTTAAGTAAGATGAATGAAGGTTATGATATTGTAAGTGGCTGGCGCAAGAACAGAAAGGATAAGGCCGTGACCAGAAGATTTCCTTCAATTATAGCAAATAAAATAATATCAAAACTCACCGGAGTCCATCTTCATGATTATGGATGCACTTTAAAAGCTTACAAGAAAGAAGTGGTAAAAAATATTAACCTGTATGGCGAAATGCACCGGTATATTCCTGCTATAGCCAGCTGGATGGGGGTAAAAGTAGCAGAAGTTCCTGTCACGCACCACAGCAGGAGGTATGGAAAATCGAAATATGGGGTTTCAAGAACAATAAAGGTCATCCTTGATATAATTACACTAAAATTTCTTTTAAGCTATTCTCAAAGTCCAATACAGATATTTGGGCTGGTTGGTTTATTCTCGGGACTGGTTGGATTTATTATGACTTCTTATTTAATTATAATGAGACTATTTTTCAATCAACCCCTGGCTGATAGGCCTCTGTTTATCCTTTCTATATTTATAATTTTTATCGGGGTTCAACTTATTACTATAGGGCTACTGGCAGAAGTGCTTATACGTGTGTATCATGAAGTTCAGAATAGATCTACTTATGTAATTAAAGATATAATTTTATAGTAAATATAAGTATATAATGAAAAAGCTAAGCCTTTTTTTAAAACTGGCCAGGATTTATAAAAACTACTGTTTAAAATTAACCAATTGTGATTATTATCCCATTAGAATCTGGATAGAGCTGTCAAGTAGATGTAATTTAAAATGCCGCTTTTGCGTGAATAAAGATCTTCCATCCAATCAGAAAGGGGATATGGATTTTAACCTATATAAAAAAATAATTGATGAGATTTCCGGGAAAGTTTATGATATAAATCTATTTCATAGAGGAGAGCCGCTTCTAAATAAAGATATGGTACCTATGATTACTTATGCCAGCGAAGGTGGAATTAAAACCAGGATCCATACTAATGCGACACTCCTGGATAAAGAGTTAAGCAGAAGTATAATATTAGCCGGGCTGGACCTAATCTCCTTCTCGTTTGATGGTTATACCAGGGAGATATATGAAAAAAACAGGTCCGGCGCCAGCTTTGAGGAAAGTTTAACAAATATAATCAATTTTCTTAAAATAAAAAAGCAGTTAAAGTCAAAAAAACCATATACCATTATCCAGGTTATCCAATATGGGGAAAAGCTATCCACAAGCGAGATAATAAGGCAAAAAAAAGTTTTTTTAAAAAATTTTAAAAATCTTCCTCTAAATAAGTTAATTTCAAGAATTCCCCATAACTGGGGCGGTTTGCTTAAAATAAACGGGCTAATAAATAATAGAAAAAAAGAAAATAAGAAGGTAATTCCCTGTACTTTTCCATGGTATTCGTTAACTATATTTTATGACGGAAGAGTATTTTTATGCCCGCAGGACTTTGAAGGTAAAATTTGCCTGGGAGATTTATATAAAAACAGGGTAAATGAAATTTTTAATGGTAAAATCATAAAAAGCAGGAGGGAAACATTTAAGGCTGGCGTAATTGAAAATAAAATTCCCTGCAGGGATTGTGACAGGATTGGAAGGAAGACTTTTATGAAGATTCCCAGGGAATATCTGGGATTTTTTTTGAGGGATCATTTAAGAAGTTAAAGGAAAATTTATATGAAAGCTCTGGTTACAGGAGGAACCGGCTTTACCGGAAGTCACCTGGTAAGAAGTTTAATTAAGGAAGGGATGGAAGTAAGGGTACTGGCAAGGCCGACAAGCAAAACTGATTTCTTAAAAGACCTTGATGCAGAAATTGTAATTGGAGATATCTCTGAAAGAGATGATGTAGGCAGGGCAGTAAAGGG
>Ga0307379_10006124_pt1 | contig 16611 bp, 15 predicted proteins | sample UN2MG_FD_202237 | JGI IMG/M metagenome (GOLD analysis project Ga0307379, IMG submission 202237) | Soil microbial communities from Risofladan, Vaasa, Finland - UN-2 | ecosystem: Environmental > Terrestrial > Soil > Coastal area > Acid sulfate soil | place: Finland: Risofladan, Vaasa | collected... | reverse complement strand
CCCCCGCCGGCAGCACCTCCACCCCCTTGCTCACCAACTGCCCCAGCAGTTGCTCCAGGTAGCTGGCCCGGATCGGCCCCCACCCTTCCTCATCCAACCCGTGCGTGTTGTAGACCAACCACCCCTCGGGCTGAGACATGAGCAGCTCGATCTCCTGCGTTAGATGCCATTCGCAGTTCCCCGGCCCCGCCCCCGTCGTCGTCAGCTTCACCGTCCCGGAGTGGGGGAGGGGATTGATGCCGCCCCCCGACGTCCGAAACGCTCGCACTACCGTCGGCAGCCACTCCTCCAGCTCCGGCGTGGACTGGTTGAATGGAAAGTTGAAGATAGCCTCCGCCGGATCGAACCCGTCCAGCTTCTGCGTGAAGATCTCGAGACACCGCACGATCGATGCCTTCGCTTTCTCAAAACCAATCTCGCGCTTGTTCGCATGGCTGTAGCCGTGGGGCATAATCTCATGCCCCCGCGCCTGCAGCTCGTTCCACAGCTCGAACCCCGCCCGGTCCGTGCCCCACTCCTCCTGGTCCGACACCAGCTCCTCCGGCGCCGCCAGCACGTTCATGCAGGCCCGCAGCCCAAACCGCTCGTATATCTCCGCAACCTTCAAGTTCGACGTCCTGAACCCATCATCGAAGCTCAGCGTGACGATATGCACGATGCCTCTCCCACGTCAGCGGTCTTCACGAACGATTCGCAGACGCCGGGAGTGTTTCCTGCCTCTCGCCACGCCCGCAGCGCTCGCCGCACCCGCCCCGCGGGATGCCACGCCCCATGGTCATCCCCAATGCGCGTATCTAGACACAGTCGACTCCTGTCCCTCTGCTGCCTGAGCCAGTACACCGACAAGCGCCCCTTCACGCCGCCAGAACCCCCTCCAAGCCAATATCCACAGTTGTGGATATGTGTGTGGATTCGAACGTAAGCGCCCTAATCCGGCCCAGAATGGCATTCTGCTCATCCATAAGCTCGGGATCGATGTGGATATCCTGCTACAGCCCGAAACACTGGCGGTCGAGAGCAGAGCCCCCATACCCTTTCGCCCGACCGCAGGGTATCTCTTGACAATAGCCCACTCCGTGGTATACTACCTCTGAGTCAGATGCACATCGAATTCAGAGGCGCGCCATGAAAAGCGACACCCAGCTCCTCAAGGGCTCCGTCCGGCTCCTCATCCTCCGGCTCCTCGACCGCGAGCCCATGTACGGCTACCAGATGATCCAGCACCTCAAGGACCGCAGCGAGGGCTACTTCCAGCTCGGCGAGGGCGCGCTCTACCCGCTGCTCCACGAGATGGAGGAGCACCGCTTCCTACGCGCCGAGTGGCGCGACCAGGAAGGCCGCCCCAAGCGCCGCTACTACCACCTCACCGCCAAGGGAAAGAAAGAGCTCGCCCACCGCCTCGAAACCTGGCAGGGCTTCACCAGAGCAGTTGATCTCGTCCTGGAGGCTAGCCATGTCTGACATCGAGCGCTATCTCTCAGAACTCCGCGCCCACCTCACCGACCTCCACCCCAAGCGCGCCGACGAGATCATCGCCGAAGCCCGCACCCACCTCGAATCCCGCGTCGCCCAGCTCCAGACGACTGGCATGAGTCGTGACGAGGCAGTAGCAGAAGCGGCCCGCACCTTCGGCGATCCATCGCAAGTCGCCCAGGACCTCGTCCAGGGCAACACCCGCCACCGCCGCCCGGCCACCCTTCGCGCCCTCGGCGCGCTCGCCATCGCACTTGGCGCCGCCTTCGCCCTCGCCGGACTGTACGCCACCCCGGAGTGCTGGAAAAGCCCCTCCCTGCTCTTCGTCGCCCACCACACCGGACTCGCGCTAGAGCCCGCCGGCTGGCTCCTCCTTCTGATCCAGCTCCTCCCCGCCGCCTACCTCGCGGGCGTTGTTGGCGGACCGCGCTTCTGGTGGCTCGCCGGCGCGCCTGGCGCATTCTGGATCGGCTTCTGCTGGACTGCCTCGCTCCTCTCGGGCAGACTTCAGCCAGCGCCGACCCTCTCCGAGCAGCTCCGCTACGCGCTCATCGTCCCCGGGCTTGCCGCCCTCGTCCTGGCCGCAACCGGCCGACTCGGCGTCGGACTTGCCGCCTCTCGTTCGCGGCTGCTCCGCCGCGCCGCCCAAGCCATCACAGCCATTTGCGCGGCCTACGTGCTCTCGCTTGGACTCCTTGCCCTTGGGCGCGCCCTCGACAGTCCCGAAGCACAGTCACTTGGCGCGGCTGTGGCCGTGCCGGTCGCGCTGATATTCGCTGCCGCTGCTCGTCATGATCGCCGTCTGGATCCCCGGGCCTTTGCGATCCTATTCGCGGGAGTCTCGGCGGCGGGCATCTTGCTCGTTGGTACAGTGGCTCTCTTCTTCTTGAGCCTGGGCGTTAGCTTGGGCGTTCTTGGCCAGCACACCGCGCCCTCGTTAGCCGTAGCGGCCGTAACCTCCGCCCTCGGCCTCCTCGCCGCTCTCATCTACTGGCGCCGCACCCAGCCTGAGCCGAGCCCCGGTCAGAGCAATCTGCCGCCAGCCTCAGGCCATCCTGGCTGAATCTTCGTCTCGCGCGAAACTTTTCACCCCTTAGCAGCGTCTAAGTATAAAGAGGGGCATCCTCCATATCCTACCGAGCCATCGCGTTATGCCGCGGACGCCCCCGCTCGCCGGCCCGTGTGCGAGCCACACGAAGCCGAATGGAGGAGGATGTGAGCAGGCGTTGTGTTCCGCGCGTGAGCGGCTTCAGCCTCATCGAGATGCTCGTCGTCATCTCGATCATCTCCGTTCTCATGGCCATCACCTTCCCCATGATCTTCACCGTCAAGGAGTCTGCACGCCGCCGCGTCTGCATGAACAACCTGCGCCAGATCGGCCTGGCCATCACGATGTACGCCTCGGACAACGGCGGCTGGACCCCGCCCCAGCCGGTCGGCCCCGGGGTGAGCATGGGCACACCAGAGCCGGGACATAGCCCCTGCACCCTTGACGGTACTCCCGAGATGAAGAGCATGTTCGGCATCGACTACTTCATCGCCGACGTGCTGATGCCCTATATCGGCAACCGCGACATCTTCCGCTGCCCCTCCGAGATCAGCCAGACTATCGACAGCACGGAATGCCCCAACTGGACCTACATCTACTGCACCGAGCGCTGCAGCATCGACATCGGCCCGCGCAGCTCTGAAAGCTATGGCGATCCCTCCGGAGTCTGGCTAGCCTGCGACATCCAAGGCCCCGTCTGGGGAGCCAATCACACGCCTCGCGCCTGGGCCGAGCTCTACTACGTCAATGTGCTCTATCTCGACGGCCACACCCGCGGCCTGCTCCGCTACAAGCCGGGCACGCCGGGGCAGGTCTACACTGATCCCGAGAAGCCGCCTCGTCACGACCCTGGCGAAAGGAGGAGGGACCGATGAGCGACACTGGACGACAGCGGGACGTGCCGAGCAGATGGTCCGGCTCGACGAGTCTCTGGCTTGGCCTCGTCGCGACAGCCCTCTCGGTGCCGCCCCTAGTGATCTTCTTCATCTTGCCGGGATACTGGACCGGCGTGCTGAACGTCACCGTTTACCTCTCACCTGTTCTCGCCCTGCTATCCCTCGCCGCCGGATACCGCGCCAGAGGCGCGCCTCGCGCGCGCGCCGGCATCATCCTCAGCCTCATCGCCCTCGCGCTCTCCGCCGTCTGGCTCTTGCGAGGATTCTATCTCTTCAGAACCGCTGTCAGAACCGCCGGCCTCTGGTGGTACATGAGCGGGTCTGATTGCGGAGCGCAAGCGGTTTTGACGGACGCTCTTAGGACGGCCGTCTAATGGACCACACACGCCGCGAACGAGCGCAGAGAGACGCGACGCCGAAGATCGCTAGCGGAAACGATCCGGACATCGTCCGCGCAAGCATCCCGCGGCGCGCGGCAGCCCTCATCCTCGACGCTGGCATCTTGATGAGCGCTGTGCTCCTGCTGAGGAGCGCACATAGACATGCCGGGCTCTACTCCGGCGCCGCCAACGAGACCCTGTGGTTCTACCCCGTCGCCGGCCTCATCATCGTGCTCCTCTATCAGGTCGTCTTCCTCGCAGGCATGCAGTCCACACCCGGCATGGCATTCGTGAGGATCTCGCTCGCCGGAGTCGACGGCCGCAGCCCGACCGCGAGCCAGGTCCTCATCCGGGTGCTCGTAAGCATCCTCTCGGCCGCGGCTCTCGGCCTCGGCTTCACCTGGGCCCTCTTCAACCGCCAGCGCCGGACCTGGCACGACCTCGCCGCCGACACCATCGTCATCCGCGGCTCCCCCGCCCGCGCCGCCACTCCCAAACCCCTGCCGCGACGCCCCCCCGGCGACAGGACCTACCGAGTGGGCTAGGCCGGGCCGATACCGCTGTGCTCCCCGCCCCAACGCCTCCGGCAGGATACGCGTTCGCCTCCTGCGAAGAAAGACCCCACAGCATCCGGCCGCCAAGGAGAGAGCGCCCATGTCTTTCTGCCCGAACTGTCGCACTGAATACACGGGAGCAACGACGAAGTGCACCGACTGCGGCACCGACCTCGTTAGCTCCCTCCCGCAAGGATGGTCGATCGCTGCCGACCCCCAGAATCTCAAGCCGGCCGAGCTGATAGAGGTGTCGGACCTGGTGCAGCTCGACCTGATCGAGGCCCAGCTTCGCGCCGCCGGCATCCCCAGCGTCCGCCGCCCCCGCCGCGTTGCCCTCTTCGTGCCGGCAGTGCACCTGCGCTCCGCGCAACGGGTGGTCGAAGGCAAACCTGCCATGGCCGCGCCCGAGTCCCTCGGCCTTTCACAGCTCCACCGAATCGTGCTCCCATGCAGCGAATGCGATGCGGATGTCACCGTCGATCTGCTGGCCGACAATCTCCCCGAGAAGTGCCCCGAGTGTGCCCATGTCTTCGACCTCACCGCCGCTCGCGCGATCCTCGACCGCTACGCCGCTATCATGAGAACGATGGCCGAGGCCGACTTCGAAATCGAGCTCGAAGTGCCCGAAGAGGAAGAAGGGGACTGACCCCGCACCCCCGCCGGTCCCCCTCAACGGTAGGGCAGGACCTTCGTGTCCTGCCGCATTTCCGCCGCCCGTCGCCGTCTCCCGTAGGGCAGGAGCTTTAGTCGCCTCAGGCGACATGCTCCTGCCCCGACGCACCACCCCCCACCACGCTCAATGCCTCCGCGCGAATATCCCCATCCTCGCCCCCCCGGCCGTCGCCGTTCCCCGTAGGAGCGACACTTGTCCGCCTCTGGCGGATTCCTGTCGCGACCATCGCTCCCCCTTCAATCCGCCTTCGGCCAAGGATACGCCGCGGCCTTCACCCGCGCGTAGTTGTCGTCCAGTGCGGGTTCGAGCAGCAGGATGGCCGCAATCCGGCGCGCCATGTTCGTCACCTCGCGGGCCTCATCCATGGTGAGCGACCGCCCCAGCAGCTTCTCCTCTCGGTAGCTCAGCCACTTCTTCATCACCTGGTAGCCGCCGATCCTGTATTCCCACACCTTCTCCGGCACATTCCGCCAGTAGGCCACGTCGTTCAGGTAGACGTCCCGCGTGCTGTCGCCGTAGGGCGCATCTCCCGTAGGGCAGGAGCGTGTCTCCTGCCCAGTGTGCGTTGCGGCCAACTCTTCCGGCGAGTACGGCCGCTTCACCAGTTTGCCCTTCCCAGGCATCGTCGCCCCGCCCTTCCCCGCGTGGCCCCAGCCCGCCGTCACCGCTAGCTCGCCGGCCGCTGGGTCCAGTGCGCCCCCGCCCTCCCGCGAGATAACGGCGATCTCTCGCAGTTCCTTGCGAATCCCCCGGGACGTCACACCAGGAAATTAGAGGAAATTAGGGACAGGAAATTAGGAAATTGGGGACAGTCACCTTAGGAAATTAGGAGGAAATTAGGGACGAGGAAATTAGGGACAGGAAATTAGGGACAGTCACCTATTTCCTGACCTACGGCCACCTCCGCGCCCTCCCATCGTCGCGACGGCTGTTGTCATCTTCGATTACTTAGACGCCGCAGAGGCGCTGGAGTTCACACCACCTCAAGGCGGCTCCTGCTCCCCCTCGCCCTCCCTCACCACCGGCTCCCAGCTCACGCGGTCTGCCTCTAGCTCCTTCCCCCGAGAGCCGTCGGGAAGCCGATAGCGCCGCAACAGCTGCCCTGATAGCACGTAGATCACGCCTCTTTCCCCATCCAATGCCCACGTATGATGCACCGCGGAGGGGACGCGCCACAGGGACCCGTCTCGCAGGTCAACCACGAGGAGCAGGCTCTCCTCCCAGACCCCCAAGTCGGCATTGACGACCCCAAACGGAAACGATGACACGTCGAATTGCCAGAAGACGCCGGTCTCTCTCCGCAGAGCCGGGGGGAGCACGTCCGTCAAATCGGTGATCCACATCGGCTGCTCGGGTTTGTCAGGATAGAGCAACAGAAGTCTCTGCGCGTCGACCGCTAGCACTCGTGCCTGCGCGAGCAGATCAGCCGCCGACGGGTCGTCCTGGCGAGAAGTCGATGCAACGAGAGCGATCGCCTTGTGGGGATTTACGGCGATCTTGTCTGTACGCAGCACCTCGCCCGAGTCTAGGTCGAGCCACGCAATCTCCGTGAACGGTCCTCTATGGGGCCATACTTTGAACCGACACACACCCAACGGCTGCCGCACAATGCCCACGGCTGGGATTCGCCTTTTCGAAATGGGGCCCAGGTCGGTGCACCAGAGGGATCTGCCAGTGTCGGCGGCGAGTGCTCCTAGTGCGAACGGATACTCCTTGACGACTTCCTCCGGCCGCACCCCATGGTAGAGATCCGGCGGGGCGAATAGCGGTTCGCGGTAAAGGAAGCGCGCGGGCGAGTCCAGCGCCAGCCAGAGCGGAACGTGCGAGAGTGTTACATCACAGGCTTCTCCAGACGAGAGACGGAACAGAATGTTCCTGTTCGGTCCGCGCAGGCCCCCCGTCGCCTGGTCCGAGGAGAGATAGACAGCACACGCCATGTCGTCGGCTAGCTCCACCCAGCCTTCGTCGCTGAAGAACCCGTCCTCCAACTCTCGGTGCCACTTGAGCCGCCCGGTCCTTCCCTCAAGCCGCGCTATGTACTCGTCGCCCGTGACGATGACATCGTCGTCGTACAGCGCCCTCACCATCTCCGGTTCGGGGGTCACGACCAACTTGTGGTCGCCGACCTCGTCAGGCCTGTAGGGGCGGCGTTCCCACAGCACCGCATGCGTCTCTGGATCCAGTCCCCAGGCCAGGTGGAAGTAATTGTCCGACAGCACGAGGACACGCCGCCCCAGTCGCATCGAGGAGACTTCGGTAACGTCCTCACCACCAAGAATCGTCTCCCGTTCACACTCCAGGTAGGGCATGGCGCCCCCTTCGGTATCCGATCCGCGCACCTCGCTGGCCCGCGCTGGACCGGGCCGCACGAGCCACACACACAGCATGACCGGCATGAGGTAGCGTAGCAGTGTTTGATGGGTCAAAGCTGCAATCACCTCCGTGACGCCACGCGAGTCCCCAGTAACCACGTCTCCTCGCTCGCCGCGCTCAGGATTCGGTTGTCACTCGCCGAGTGGAACACCCTCGGCAGGCGGAGCCGCAGCATCCGGTCTTCAAGGGCGTCCCAGAATCTCGGAGGGTAGGCGAACGGGTACTGCACGACCAGCTCGATGGGCAGACGACACATGCCCTTTGTCTCCCAGTAGTTCTCGGAACAGATCCACAGGTCGGTGGTTGAGTCCAGGCGTCCACAGTCGACCGCTGGGGCGTAGGGTAACGTCCCTTCGATCCCGTGTTGCGGTCTGCCTTGCTCTCGGATGCCCTCGTCGGTGCAGCACATCAACTGCTCAAGCTCCTCGAAGCTGAGAAGGCCAATGCATCCTTGCGTCTGAGGTCTGCTGGGATCACGCACTGTGTGGATGCGGAAGTGACTCCGGTCCGTGTTGACGCACTTGACGAAGGTCGGCTCGAGTATCCCTCTCCAACTCCAGTTGATGGCGGCACTCGGAACAGCCCACGTGTTAAGAGTGTAACCAGAGTCGATCTGGGGAAGCGGCCCGTAGGCTTTTTCGCACCATCTGTCTGGAAACGGAGGAAGGTCCCTCATCCCGCTCACTCCCTCCCATGTGTAGTGCCAGAACTCGCCACGCGTAGGCCAGGTGGCCCACAGGTCAAGTCGCCCCCTATTCCCCGTTGCGGCCGTCCCCTCCATGGTCCATATGAGTTTACATGTGGGGTACTCAAAGACGGGTTCGACAGATGGCACGACTTGCTTGTCACCATCGGGTCGCCTACGCAGACCGCGTCGAGCTAGTGCCCTGTCCGCATCCCCTGGCATTCGGCGTCGGGCGGCAATAGCGACAGGGTCGATCAGCCCGGCCGCGGCCGTCGCCCGCCGCGGCCGCAGATATCGTCCCCGCGACCCTCGGCCTCGCGGCCTGGAAGGCCGCCTCTGGCTCTGCTCCCCACACTCCTCCCCCCGACACCCCTGCATCCCGCTGGGGTCCACCAGCACCACGGGGCTATTGCCCGGGTAGATATACAGATTCCCGTTGGGCATGGGATCCCGGCTCAGGAAGCGCCCCGTGAGCGGGCCGTACGTCCGCGCCCGCAGCCAGTAGTTGTCAAGGTCCGCCTGCCGATAATACCCCAATCGCCCCACCCAGGTGAAGGGGTTCGTGTACGCCCCCGACAGCACGCTCTGCTGGCCGAAGGCCTGGTAGAGATACTGATTCACCGCCCCCTCATCCACCCACTAGCTAGACACCAGAGGATGTAGGCCAACCCCGGCGCAAACGCGATCGCAACTGGGAGAATGCCTCGTGCCCAGAAGAGGTAGTAGCGCCGCCAGCTTTCATACCGCCCATTGTGATACTGGACCGGTAGCCACTGAGCCGCCCAATATCCCGCCAATGGCACGTAGACCTTCGCCACCGCCCCTCCTATGGCCACCGCGACAAGGCCGCCGAATAGACAGCGGTGAAGATCCAGAGCCAAACCAGAGACGGCCGCTGAGGAGGTCCCAACCCAGGCCAACCACCACACTAGATGAGCACCACGCAACTCCACTAAGAGCCGCTGCTTGCACCCCATCGGGGATAGAAAGGTCGGAGACAGGAAAAAGAGGACTAGCCAGACAAAGTGAATGACGATAAGGACGGGGATGACAAGAACATAGATGATAGTAGTGGTATTCACCTGCTTCTGCTTTCCTCGGCTGGCATGCGCGGTATCGCCGGCGGGGGTGTGACAGAACTCGAAGACCTGGAGGCATGGGGATTGCGAAAACAGGGACTGCGAAAACAGGGACGCGAAAACAGGAAAACAGGGACAGTCACCTATTTATCGCCTGACCCCCCGCGGCCTCCACCCCCTCCCCTCGTCGCGACGGCTCCTCACATCCTCAATCACTTAGATACCGCAACAAGGCGAAAGGTTCTGCTATTCTCAGAGCCCCGGCCGCCTCTGGCGACTCGATCCCGAAACCCATCGCCCTCAACGGCAGTCCAATAACGCCCGCGACCTCCGCCTCCAGTTGAGCTTCTTATACTATATAGCCATTGCTTGTTGACGCGCCCTTCCCCGGCCCTGCTTTGTCCCGCCGCCCCGCCGGACTGGTACAATTCCCCCAACCCCGCGGCCCCCCGTGCCGAACGGTGCCCAACCGTGCCGTTTCGCGTGCCGTTCGTGCCGTTTGGCGTGCCGGCCGTGCCGTTTCGCGTGCCGTTCGGACCGTACAATCAGCCTTTCATCCCGCTCAACGCGATCCCCCTCGTGAAGTACCGCTGCCCGAACAGGAAGATGATCAGCACCGGCAGAGTCACCACCACCGTCCCCGCCATCAGCAGGTCCCACGTCGTCGTATACTGCGTCTGGAACACCTGGAGCCCCACCTGAAGCGTTTTCATCGAATCCTTGCTCATGATGAGCAGCGGCCACAGAAACTCGTTCCACGCCGCCGTGAACGTAAATATCCCCAGCGTCGCCATCGCCGGCTTCGACAGCGGCAGTATAATCCGCCAATAGATGCCCGCCTCCGAGCATCCGTCGATCCTGGCCGCATCCTCCAGCTCCCGCGGCAGCGTCATGAAGAACTGCCTGAGTAAGAAGATGCCGAATGCCCCCACCGCGCCCGGCAGCACGAGCCCCGTGTACGTATTAAGCAGTCCGTGTCCGCCCGCCCCGAGCAAGTCGTTCCCACCGAGCAGCGGCCACCGCTTCAGCATGATAAAGACCGGCACCATCGTCACCTGGGCGGGAATCATCATCGTTCCCAGCACCAGGATGAAGAGCAGATTCCGCCCCGGAAACCGGAGCCGCGCAAACGCGTACGCCGCCATCGAGCAGAAAAGCAGGTTCGACGTCGTGATCCCCAGCGCATAGATGACCGTGTTGAGGAAGTATCTGCCGAACGGCGCGGCTGCCATCGCCTTGGCGTAGTTGTCCCACCTCCACTCGCTGGGAAGCCACACTGGCGGAAACCGGAAGATCTCCGGCTCGGGCTTGAGCGATGTCGAGATCATCCACAGAAACGGGACGATCGTGGTGAGGGCGCCCGCGGCCAGCACCAGGTGCAGGAATGTCGGCTTCAGGAGCCGCCGGATCATGAGTACTCCACCTCACCGCCCCTGAGCAGCCGCAGGTTGATCAGCGACAGCACGAAGATAATGCCAAACAGCATGAAGGCAATGGCCGAGGCGTACCCCATCTTCAGGAAGTTGAAGGCGTTCATGAAGATCTGGTGGACGATGACCGTAGTCGAGTTATTCGGGCCGCCGTTTGTCATCACGTACACTTGTGCGAACACCTGCGATGCGCCGATCGTGGACATGATGAGGATGAATGCCGTGGTCGGCATAAGTAGCGGCCAGGTGATCGATCGGAAGCGCTGCCACGAGCTCGCGCCGTCGATGATGGCTGCCTCGTACAGGTGCTCGGGAATCCCCTGGAGGCCCGCCAGGTAGATCACCATGCCATACCCCAGCCCCTTCCAGATGGACATGGCAATGATCGCCCCCATCGCCTGGCCCGGGTCGGCAAGCCAGGTCTGAGGGGGAATCATCACCTCTCTTCCCAGCGCAAAACTTGCCCCCTTAGATAAGAGATCGAGCCCGTAGTTCAGTAGGCCATAAGTCGGGTCGTAAAGCCACATCCATACCATCGATACGGCGACGAGGCTGGTGACCACCGGAAGGTAGTATGTCGTCCGGTAGATGCTCACCCCGCGCAGCCCCGCATTCACCAACAGCGCCAGAGCGAGCGCCAACCCCGTGCCCAGCGGAATCGTTCCAATGGCATACTGCGCCGTATTGCGCAGTGACGTATACAACGTACCTCTTCGGCTCAGATCTTCCAGAATATGGCTGTAATTCTTCAGCCCCGCCCACACCGGCGGATGGATGATGTCATACCGGCAGAACGAAAGGTAGAGCGCCGCCGCCACCGGTATCAGGGTAAACAGGAAGAACAGAGCGAGGCCCGGAGTCAGAAAAAGATACGCCGATCTCGCCTCTCGTTTTCCTGTAAAATCGGCCTGCATCACCGCTCCCTCCAACAACCCCCAACTGCGCGTCGTCCTCGCGCGATGCCGCCGATGTGACAGCAACCCCCGCGCCGCCTCGAAGCGTAACGTCGAGCGCCCCGATTGTCAATCCTGGCCAAGCAGTTGGCCATCCTGTAGGGCGGGGATGCGGTCTTACCGAATCCCCGTCGCTCCGTGCCGTCGGCTATCTCTGGCACTGACTCCCGAAACCTACGACTCTCCCTCCCCGCCCGCCTCCTGCGCGGGTTCCTCTTCCCCGTCTTTGATGAGGTAATCCGGCAGGATCGTCTTCTCGTCCGTGATCGCGCTCGCGATCTGCTCGCGCGTGAGGCCTTTGGAGTCGGAAAGGTCGACCCCCCTCAGGTTCGCTCCGGACAGGTACGCCCCGGACAGGTCCGCCCGGAACAGGTTCACCCGGGTCAGGTTCGCCTCGATCAGGTACGCCCGGGTCAGGTTCGCCTCCATCAGGTACGCCCCGGACAGGTCCGCCCGGAACAGGTTCGCCCCGGGCAGGTGCGCCTCGATTAGGTGCGCTCCGGACAGGTCCGCCCCGGGCAGGTGCGCCCACTGTAGGTTCGTAGAGATCAGGTCGAGGTTCTGCTCGGGGGGGTCGAACTCCACCCGCCGCCGGCCGATGACAGTGAGGATGGCCTGGATGTCGGTCGCTACGCCTTCTGGCTCCTGCTCTTCCTCGGCCTCTGGCTTCTCTTCATGCCGGGGTGCGTTCTCCCGCACGTAGGCGGTCAGGACCTCCATGATCGGCCAGTGGTCCTTCTCGGAGTCGCGGGCGATGCGTTCGAGCGCATAGATGCCGCCGAGCTTCACCGCGAGCTTCTCGCTCCCGAGCTGGTCGATGGCGCGGGTGAACCGCTCCGTGATCTGCCCTTCTCCCGCGATCTCCACCTGCCGCTCGGTCGCGGCGACCCGCCGCCACGTTAGGTAGATGGTGACGAGGAGGGCGATGCCCGCGAGGGCCTGCACGATGGTCGCGCGGTAGGAGTTCTGGAGTTCGAGATAGCGGTCGGGCGCGAGCGACGCCGCGCGGGAGGCGAGCTGCCAGATCGGCACCTTCCAGGCCGCCAGGACCGCGACAACCAGCGCCAGAGCGATGCCCCACAGGAGCGGCCGCTCCCGCGCCCACGAGGCCCCGCCCCGGACGAGTGCGGCCATCCGCCGCCGCAGGAACGCCACACCCCCAACGATGACCGCTACTGCCACCCAGTCGAGAAACGTCATCTCGCACCCCCTCGCCACAGCCTTACTCAGCGCGCCGGCATCTCGGCCGAGACACGCCTACCCTCTTCTTGGCTGAAAAGGCGTTGCTTCCTGCTGAGGGCCTGCGATATGCCCTCGGAATGCCGGTCCCTACCCTACGGAACGGCCTTGCGGCGAGACCAACAGGCGGCGCTTCTTGAACGCACCCGCTTCCTCCCGCTATGATGGGTCTTCAACTGTGTTAAGCTGGGCGCGCGGCGCGCTCGACTTACAGGCCGCCCTGATCCCAGGCTCGCGCTAAGTCCTCGACGCGGGCCTGCACATTGGCCTCGTACCGCGCCCGCAGGTATTGTCTCTCCCCGATGAGGGCCAGCATCATATCCACCAGGTGAGGCGCGCCCGAGAGGCCGCTCGTGTTCAGGGCCACGGAGTGGCCCTCGCGGACCGCGGACAGAATCTCCTTTTCGGAACGATCGGCCGCGAACACGAGCGTGCGGTGCGGCCGCACGAAGGAGAGGTCGTGCGCGTCCGTCACCGAGGTGACGACGGGCTGCCGCCCGATGAGTTGGCGCTCGGCCACGTAGTCCGCGATAGGCCCCGTATAGCGGTCGATGCCGTCGAGGCCCAGCGCCTCGAGGCTCGCCACGATCTCCATATAGGGCGGACCGTATGGGTGGCAGAGCAGCGCGGTGCCGCCCTGGGCGTGGATGTCGGCGGCGATCTGCTGCGGGTCGGGCTGGGCCTCGACGTCGTGGCTGATGCCGAGGGCCAGCATTTCGAAGTCCGCGCCCTGCACCTCCGCGCCGCGGATGGCGGTGAAGCTGGGCACCCATTGGTCGCTCCATGCCTTTCCCTGGTATGAAGCGCCGCCGAAAGAATGGTCGGTGATGGCGGCGAAGTCCATGCCCGCGGCCATGCAGCCGAGCAGCACCTGACGCGGGCTGCCGCTGCCGTCGGACAACATGCTATGGAGGTGCAGATCGCCGATCAGCAGTTCTCGGTCTGACAGCACTCGCCGCAGGTCGAGGAGCACCCGCACCGCCCGCGCCAGCCCCTCGCCGTCTCGCCCCCAGATGCCGACCAGCGCGCGCCCGCCGTCGGCCCGCAGGGCCACATATCCCTGCGCCTCCCTGGCGCCCCAGGAGCGCGGGTCGAAGCCGGCCGCCTGCAAAGCCTGCTCGTGCTTCGCGGTGCCCAGGATGACCGCCGGTCCCGTCGGTGGCGGCGCGGCCGCCACTCCCTGGGCCTGCCCCAGGGTGAGCAACTGCGCTCTTAGCTGCGCGCCCTGCGCCCGGTCCATCTCGGCCGGCAGCACGACGGTCGCCTCCGACAGAGGGAAGGACAGCAGCCCGGCGGCGTCCTCTATCCGCACCGGCGCCGGGAACCGAGACCACAGGCGCGCAGCGAGCGCGCCGTCGAAGGGCCGCCGCGCAACGAGCGCCTCCATCACCAGATCATCTCCGCCCGGCACGGCGGCTTCGGCGCGATAGACGACCTCGCCGCTTCGCGCGTAGGCGATACGGCGCACACCTGTCGCGGTGGTCTCCACACAGACATCGTAGCGGCCGCGCGCCTCATGCGCGACCATCGAACCCCGCTCCCGCAGGTATTCGTCACTGTTGGCGCACCTCTGCTCGACGTTCAAGGGCGGTCGCACGAAACGCTCCTGTGCCGTCGCCAGCGGGATGCCATAGAGCATCAACCCCAGGCCGTAGTTCCAGTTCCGCCAGCGGCCGTGCAGCCGGGTCCCGTTTAGCTCCCAGTAGGCCGGGTTGCGGGGCCCTGAGAACAGCGCGGCGAGGTCGGATCCCGACTCTTCGGTCGGCCGTCCGCGCAGCACGGCGGCGAGAGCCTCTGCATCCCGCAGGTACACCTCCCGCTCATCCAGCCCGCGCACCGAGATGCGCTCCACACACTCCCGCTCTCTCGGATTCGCCTCTTCCGCGTAAGCGGCCAGCGAGGCAGCGCGCAGCCGGACCTCCGGCGGCAGTTGCTCGTCGGCAAGCAGCGCGCCGACCTGCTGGTCGAGTTTCTCCGCCCGCGCCGCCAGCGGCGCGAAGGTGACATCGTTCTCCTCGTCCATCTCCGCGAACATGGCGGGGAGGTCGAGGCCGGTCAGATGTCGCGCGAGGTAAGGGTCCCAGCTCTCGGTCAGGAAGCTCGTGTGCGCGTTCGGCAGCGCCCACAGGAGCCGCGAGCTATCCTCGAACTGACGGGCGACGAAGCAGCCGATGTCCTCGTGGTGAGAACGCGCGTAGGGCAGGCGGGTGAGGTCGATGGCCAGCTCCGCCGACCAGCCGCCCTCGTCGCGCGCGACGGCCGCTTCGTAGTGCGCCGGCAGCGTCGCCCAAGACGGGTCCCACCACGCCTGCTGTTTGGATGTGCCGTCGCCATAGATGGTGATGTAGTGAGAAAGCTCGTGGGTGTGAGTCGTGTCGAGCAAGACGAGCACCGACTCGATGCCGGACTGATCGGGAACGGTGCGGCAATCCAGCCCGACCAGCAGCGTCCGACCGTATCGCGCCAGGTAGAGCGTCGTTTCGCTTCCCGGCCGCTCCGGATCGACATCCACGCCAAGCGGATAGAAGGCGCCGGAGCTCAGCGCCTGTTCCCAGCAGGGCTCGTCGAGGCGACCGTCGAGCGTCGGCGCGGAGGCGGAGACGGGGACGATGAACTGCGGCACCGGGCCCAGCAGCGGCAGCCCGGCCAGGGTGGGGAGGGCCGGGACGAAGAGGAAGACGAAAACGCCCACGGCGAGACAACGACTAAAGCGACTCAGCGAGTAGTTCATGGATCGATTCCCCCTAGTGGAATGTATCTTCGCCAGCTTCACTGGTACTCCCTGCGGCTGCGCCTATTGAACGCACCCCCTTCCTCCCGGTATGATGGGTCTTCAACCGTGTTGAGCTGGGGGCGCGGCGAGCGCGGCGCCCGGAGGAGATGAGGACATGGCGAATGAGATCCCGATGACGGCCGAGGATGTGGCGCGGCTGTGGGCAGAGCTGGAGGGGCTGAAGACCGAGGGGCGGCGCCGCATACGGAAGGACCTGGCGAAGGCGCTCTCGTTCGGCGATTTCCGAGAGAACGCCGAGCTCGATGAGGCGAAGCGCGCGCACGGCATCCTGGAGGGTCGCATCGCCGATCTCGTGCAGTTGCTAGGCCGGGCCGAGGTGGTGGAGCCCGGCGACGAGGCGCGGGTGGCGGTCGGGGCGACGGTGGTGGCGAGCGACCTCGAAACGCAGGAAGAGATCTGCCTCCGTGTGGGAGTGGCGGGGATCTCCGAAACCGCCGGCAGCCTCGTCACGCCCGACTCGCCGGTTGGGCGCGCTCTCATGGGCAAGGCCGTGTCCGACGAGATCGAAGTGCAGACCCCATCGGGCGCGCGCCGCTATCGCATCCTATCCGTGACCTTCCCGGCTCGGGAGGGCTGAGGCGGCCGGGCCGGTATCGAGTCCGCCTGAGGCGTACAGGCACCTCAGACGCTCAAAGAAGGCGGAGCCGTCGTCGTCAACCCCAGCGCAAGCCTGCACGTCCACACCGGAGTCCAGAGAGCTGCCGGCGAGCGGTTCAACGAAGTCGCTTGAGTAACCCGCCAATCTCCTGTCCGCGATCCCCGCTCCCTCGGTTTCGAGGGGTCTTTGTTCACGGGTGCAGACATATGTTTGAATATGCTTGACGATGAGAACAGGTGTTTGCTATAATGCTCCCAGCATGCGGGTACAGGAATGCTGGAAGTCATTGGCGAGCCGATTCGGGTGTGCGCGTATTTCAGGCGGGGCAGTATCTCGCCCGTGTGGTTTGAGTGGAAAGGGCGGTGCTATCGCGTGGAAGAGACGCGGAATCGTTGGGTGACGAACGAGGGCATAGGGAGGTGCTATCACTTTGCAG